>Ga0222626_1001043_pt1 | contig 13305 bp, 13 predicted proteins | sample AntAcemetageno91_FD_179862 | JGI IMG/M metagenome (GOLD analysis project Ga0222626, IMG submission 179862) | Saline water microbial communities from Ace Lake, Antarctica - #91 | ecosystem: Environmental > Aquatic > Non-marine Saline and Alkaline > Saline | place: Antarctica: Ace Lake | collected...
TAATAGCATGGATCTGTTCTACAAGATTTACCGGGTCCAGAAGATCGGTTTCTCTTGTCCCAGGTGCCCCACCCCTGACATCCACACCGGCCCTCAGACCTGCTTCGCCGATAACCACGGTACATCCGGTGGCTGCAGCCAAATCTTGAGCGTGGCCTATCTTGACCCCTTCAATATCAGTAATTGCAATTTCTTTCATACTATCTACCATCACGGTGATTGTTGGAGCGAAGCGGAAATCCCGCCTTATCCAGACTGAAGGCGAGGATGATTGATGATTGTCGATTGATGATTGTTGGAGTACAGAATAAATCCCAATTTATCGGGGATGATTGAATAGTTGGCCACAAGCGCCTAACCCGGATAAACCGGAAAAGTGACTAAAGTGAGCTAAAGTGCCTAAAGTTGGTGTTTGTTTAACGCCTTGGCGTCAATGAAATTTACCGCTGGCAGTCCCGCCGCAGCGGGATTCATCTTTCAAAGCAGCTTGTCAATTCTGCGATCTTTAGTGGATCTTTGTTTTTTCATTCGATGTTCGATGTCGGAGTCTTCGCTTACCTGGATGTTCGATGTTGGACGTTCATCTTTTTCCACTATAACTTTCGGCACTTAAATCCGTAACATCTCCCTGGCATGGGCCACTGCTCGTGGGGTAACTTCACGTCCTGCTAAAAGTCTCGCAATTTCCTGAACCCTTTCTTCAGGACTCAGTTTGGCAATAGTGGCCTCTGTTCTGCCGTCTTTGATCTCCTTTTTGACCAAAAAATGGATCTCTCCCTGGCAGGCGATCTGTGGGAGGTGGGTAATGCACACTATCTGATGATAACCAGCAAGGGAAGAAATTTTTTCTCCCACCACCTCAGCCGTGGCCCCGCTGACCCCGGAATCGACCTCGTCAAAAACGATCGTCTCCACAGAGGCAGTCCTTGAGAGGATGGTCTTTATTACCAGCATGATCCTCGATAACTCTCCCCCTGACGCAATTTTTGAGAGGGGCCTTAACTCCTCGCCCGGGTTTGGAGAAATCATGAATTCAACCCGGTCAAGACCATCGGGTCGCATACGCTCGATACCCCCCTCTGCCCCATCTCCGTCCGCATCAGACTGATCTTCAAATCTCACCTCGAACTCGGTTTCCTTCATATGGAGCTGGTGAAGTTCTTTTTCCACTGCCACCTTAAAGGCATCAGCCCCTTTTTTTCTTTTTTGCGAAAGAATCCCGGCCTCTTGCATCAGTTCTGCCTGAGTCTCCTGTAATTCCCTTGTCAGCTCGGCGCGTTTTGTCCTGTTTTCTTCCAGGTCAAACATCTTTGAGGCCAATTCATCTTTGAATTGCAGGACATCCTCAAGTGTTGCGCCATATTTTCGTTTGAACCTTGTTAAGACTTCAAGCCTTTCCAAAACCTGTTCCAGTCTTTGAGGATCAATCTGTATGGCTTTTTTAAAATCTCTCAGCGCAAAGGAGGCATCCTCTATGCCAACCGCGATTTCAGCCAAAGAATCTCTTATGGGACCGAGTTCCCGATCTATTCCAGCCCCCTTATCCATCGCCTTTGTGCAGCGGGCGACGGATGCAAGCACGGAATCATCCTTCTCGTACAGGGTTTGGTATCCCCCTGAGACAATCTCTAAGAGTTCCTCTGCATGCTGGAGACGACTTTTTTCATCAGCCAAGAGTTCGTCTTCGCCTAAGACGGGGTTGGCCGTTTCAATTTCCTGGATCTGGAACCGGACTAACTCCCCCCTTTCCCTTTGCTCCACGATCTCCTTTTCTATGACCCTGAGTTCCTCTTTCAATGACTGATATCTGTCGAACAGCCTGCCCAGGCCAACCCTCTCATCTTCAAGCTCGCTGAAATCATCTAACAGGTAGAGATGATTTTCCGGCCTCAAGAGGAGTTGGTGCTCATACTGACCTGAAATGCTGATCAACCTCGGGGCCAAACGTGCCAATATCTGGAGGGTAGCTAAGGAACCATTAATGAAGACCTTGTTTCGGCCTTCACGGGATATGACCCTCTTTATCAACAGCTCATTGTCAAAGGATATGCCCTCCTCTCCCAATATCTTATTCAAACCATGAGGGTTATCGGGAAAGACAAAAAGTCCCTCAACTATGGCCTCGTCGCATCCTGTCCTGATAAGATCCGCCGATGATCTACCCCCGAGAATCAAATTAATGGCATTGATGATGATCGATTTACCTGCGCCCGTTTCGCCGGAGACGGTGTTTAGACCCTCTCTCAGGGAGAGATCCAGATGTTTGATGATGGCGAAATCGGTGATGTTTAGCTGGAAAAGCATAACACCTCAGGTTGAGTGTTTAAGGATTGCACTCTGCCATAAACTTATGGCCAGGATATCGTCTATCAGTCCGGGTCACCAACAATCACAAGGCTGGTTGCTCCCTCAAGAAGTCGCTTGTTTTCAATTTTGACACAGACTGAGTCCTGATCTTCTATCAACCGGTATTCTACCACTGCTTCGGAAGGTACCTTCAAATCACAAAGGGAGATCGTTTTTCCAGACATGTCCAGAATAGTGGTCGATCCCATTACCACATACCGTCGTTCGGCGATAATAATTCCACCATCGCCCTTGCTCTCAATGGTAACTGTTTCGGATACTATGGTCTGGTCCCCTGGGGTTTCTGCAAGGCAGACAGAAAGCGCCTGCAAAGAAAAAAATGTTAATAGAACATATAACAAAACTAACTGCTTTTTGAAAAAATGTCTGCCCAATTTAAATGCTATTCCTGTAAGTTGATTCATCTCAAATCCCTGTATATTGATTAACATCAAGTATCCCCGCAAATGCGGATACGCCTGGTAGTCGAGGCTACGCATTTTAGAGAAGGTAACGATAGATTGTCAAGGATATGCTTGGATGTCCCAGGGAAACGTCAAAGTAGGCTCCAAATTGCTTTTTGAAGCGCAGGCTGTCGAAGCACTTGACTTTTAGTACCTATTTATTAAAATCAAATCATGATAAACTTGTAAAAAGTCGGAAAGCACCCTTCGTCGTCATTCCCGCGAAAGCGGGAATCCAGCAAAATCAATCAGTTCTGGACTCCCGCGTTTGCGGGAGTGACAGCCTTGGAGACTTTTTACGAGACCATCAAATAATGTTTGCGAAAGATTTGTCATATAGCCATAGTGCGCAGAATGATACGTTTTAGCCCTTTGCGTCTTTGTTTACCCATAGGTCCGGGAGATTGTTTTTAATTCTTCAATTCCTCAATCCCTAAATTTGCAATTCCAGTTTATCCGGGTTAGGTAAGGTGAAGATATGAGGAAAAATGTTGTTGAGCGTAAAATTATGTGGGGGGATCTGGATTCCCTCGGGATCGTGTTCTACCCCCGATATTACGAATGGATGGATGCCTCCGGTCATCTTTTTTTCGAGGCAATTGGTTTGAATCTTGGGGATCTCTGGAATAAGAGGCAGGTCCTTTTTGGTCTCGTCAAAACCTCGTGCAGTTATCACAAGTCAGGCAGATACCATCAGAAAATCAGAATAACAACGTACGTGGATGCGCTGGCAGATAAAACCGTTGTCTTGAAGCATGCCATACGCGAACGTCCAACCGACACCCTCCTGGTCGAGGGATATGAGAAACGAATCTGCTTAGACGTTTCAGATCTTAATAATTTCCGTGCGATCGGTATCCCTGATGACATCTTGGCGGTGCTTAAAGATGCAATGAACGGGTAAATTTTTCCCACGACTTGGCGTCCACTCTGCATCATCCACGTCTGTTTTCATCTCTTTGCCGTCCTTGTTAAAAGCAATGAGGCCGTCCATTTTCAATAATTTCCATCACTTGAAGCCCCCACCCTATTCCAGTCAATAGTCCTTAACAATCTCATAACTGCAATCCAAGCTGACCCCTCCTATAGTTTGCTTTCTTTTTTCTTGACGCCCAAGTGGCATTTCGGTATAGTTTCACTCTGAATAAATAAGTCATTATTATATAATCTTGCTCCCATTAATATTAATTAAGACACACAGAGGAGCGACAGCGGAATTCTTTGCGAGAAAAAAAGAGATCACGTTACCAACAATTGAGATCCAGATCCAAGGCATATCGCATCCTTAATATCCGTCCGAGAACGCCCTATCCCCATTCCGAATGGAAGAAGTGGAAGGGATAAGAATTGTGTTCAGCGAGATTGTATCAACCATCAGTGAGGCTTATGACAACGCAAAGGGTGCCGGAAAGGGAGTGCACGACCCTAAGTCACACCCATGCCGCAGCCTATGACCGGATGCAGGAGGCGCTGCGAAAGAGGGGATGGCTCGAGACCGATGATCTCCTGCACAGCGGCCTCGTTACCGGCTGTGCGTTGGAGGTCGGCTCGGGGCCTGGATACCTGGGTCTGGAATGGCTGAAACGAACGAGGGACACCCGCCTCGTCGGGCTCGACAAGAGTCCGGAGATGGTTGCGATCGCCAGGCGCCATGCGCAGGAACTGGGGTTCGACGAGCGCGCCAGGCACCTCCTCGGATTTGCGGAGGCCGTGCCCTTCGCGGATGGCGCCTTCGACCTGGTTTTCTCCAGCCGGTCGTTGCACGAGTGGATCGATCCAGAGACAACTTTCACCGAACTCTGGAGGGTCCTAAAGCCCGGCGGGGGATTTTACCTGTCCGATCTCCGCAGGGACCTGTCACGCTCAGCCCGCAACTTTCTGGAACAGCGGATGACGTCCGAGGTGGTGCTGGAAGGGCTCCGAGCCTCGATCGGCGCCGCGTATACCGTTGCGGAGGCGATGGCTATCCTCGGCGAGACAGAGATCGTCGGCTGTGAGGTCATCGAGACACCGCTCGGCCTGCGAGTGACGGGAGTGAAGCCGGGATGATCCGTACTCCCGAGGGATGACCATGAAATTGACCGTTGCTGCGAACTGGGACATTGAACTCCTCGACGGGCTCGCCCAAATCCCCGAGGTGACCTCGGTCTATGCTAAGCTGCCGTTCGACCTCGTCGGCGGGGGGCGAGCGGGTACTGTACTGCCATTTGTGGACTGGAACACCGCCGCCGCATACATCCGGGCAGCCCACCAACGCGACCTGTCGTTCTGCTATCTTCTCAATGCGCCTTGCCTCGGGAACTTAGAACAGACACTGGAGGGGAAAGAGCGCTTACTCGCATTTGTTGGACAGCTCGTGGATCTTGGAGTCGATAGCGTATCGACCTCAAACCTTGCACTTACGGCACTGGTGCGACGTAACTACCCGGATTTAAGTATCCGTGGCAGCGTGCTTAGCTGGCCTACGAATTTGCCACGGCTGAAGTACCAGGAATCACTCGGGATTGATCCATTGATCCTGCCGTACAGCGAGTTCAACCGGGACTTTCAGACGCTTGCACAGATCCGCACCGGTCTCTCGTGCGGTATTGTACTCTTCGCAAACATCTCATGCATCTATCATTGCCACTACCTCGCTGAACACGCGTGCAGCGTGGGGCACGCCTCCCAGGGCAGCCTGGACGATCAGAAGATGCACTCAATGCTCGATTTCTATCTCTGGCAGTGCACGTGCCGGCGGTTGATGCATCCGGAGCTCTTCCTCATGAGTCGTTGGATCCGGCCGGAGGATCTCCACGTGTACGAGGCCTTGGGTATCGAGGAATTCAAGATCATCGATCGCTCACGTTCAACGGCATGGTTGCTCCGCGCCACAAAGGCGTACGCTGCCCGTCATTACGATGGCAACCTTCTCGACATCGTCTCCCTCGAGATGTTGGGAGATCCACACGGGTTTCACTCGAGCATCGAGGAGCAGAGCCGAAAGCGTCTGCTCCAGGTGGACAGACGTGAACGCCACTTGACGTTACGTATGTTCAGCCTGCGGCAGCGCCTGTTGGCACTGAAGGTCACCATCGACAACGCGGCGCTGTCGGACTTTATCGAGGGCTTCCGGAAAATCCGGTGTGCGGAAACCTTCTGCGACGACTGCCGCTATTGCCATGGTTACGCCGAGCGGGCGGTGTGCTACGACCGCGACGATGCCGCGAGTCTCGTTGCGGACATCGGCGAACTGATTGATGAGTTTATGATTGCAAAGTGGTAGCTTCATGGTCGGTCGAGGCCGCGAAGCCGGATTTTACTATTGACACCCATATAAAAAGGACTTTTTACATGGGCGTCATAATGTGAGTTTAACAAATAGGTGCCAAAGGGGAAAAAAGAGTGACCGACATAGATTTTGAGCATTTACGTAAAGACATAGACGGTATTGACAATCAGATACTGAAGCTGCTCAACGAACGAATGGAGTTTGTGCAGCAAATCGGCAAACTCAAACAAAAGACCGGTGGGGTCGTCTATCGACCTGATCGGGAGCGAGCGATTTTAGATAGACTCAAGTCCATCAATGAAGGGCCGTTGAAAGACTCTGCCATCGACACAGTTTTTTGGGAGATTTTTTCCGTGTCAAGGAATCTCCAACAGATTGAGCGTGTAGCCTATTTGGGCCCGGAAGGCAGTTTCACCCATGAGGCTGCCGAAAATCGTTTTGGAGCCATGACAAAATATTTGCCAATGGGTTCCATTAAATCGATATTTGAAGCAGTTGAATCCGGACACGCCAAATACGCTGTGGCACCCATTGAAAACAAAATCACAGGCATTATAGGAGAGACTGTAGATCTGTTGGGGACTTCTCCACTAAAAATTATCGCTGAGATATCTATCCCCATTCACCTTGTTTTTGCCACTTCATGTGAGGAAATCGATGGAGTCGGAACCGTCTATTCCAAAGATATTGTTTTCCAGGAATGTAAGGACTTCCTGGACAGACATGGCCTCCGGAATGCCCGGCAGATTCCCGTCCAGTCAACCTCCAAAGGGGCCAGTCTTGTTGCCGGAGAAAGGGACAGTGCCGCTATCTGTTCCAAAATGGCTGCGAATCTATATCATTTGCCCATACTCCACCATGAAATCGAAAATTGCCACAGCAACAAGACCCGTTTTGTCATTTTGGGTGATTTTGAAAGCGAGCCGACTGAAATGGACAAGACCTCAATCCTGGCCGACCTTTCCAACAGTCATCGAGGCCTTACAGATCTAATGTATCACTTTGCCAGGGCCGATATCAGTCTGATCAGAATTGATTCACGTCCCACAGAAAGAGATGACGATTTCACTCATCAGTTCTATATGGAATTCGAGGGGCATTGCCGTGATAGAAATGTCAGGACATTGTTAGACAAACACAGAGAAATGATCAGGTGGCTCGGGAGTTATCCCAAGGGTATCTAAGGCTGCGAGCTTAAATTATTTCCATTCTTTGAATATTGGCTCCCAGCCCTGTCATCACTTCGAAAAAGTTAGGGAAAGATACACCCACGTATTCAGCGTCGCCGATAATCGTTTCGCCTTCAGCCATCATGGCCGCAACGGCCGTGGCCATAACGATACGGTGGTCGTGACGGCCATCTATATGTGTTCCCTTTAAATTTGATTGATATATGGTCAGGCTATCGGGAGTTTCTTCAAAGCGCCCTCCCATCTTGGATAGTTCTTCCATGATGGACTTTGTTCGATCAGTCTCTTTAAGGCGGCTGGCTTCAATATTCTTGAGGACCGTCTTTCCTTTCGCCCTGCAACCCAAAACAGCGAGGGCGGGCACCGCATCAGGGGTACCGGAGCAATCGATCTCTATGCCATGCAGCTCGTTGCCGCCTTCCACGATCACGGTTCGTCCCCCGTCCTCAAAAGTCACATTACCTCCCATATCTTTGATTATGTGAGGATACATCCGTTCACCGGCATAATCACCAGGGTCCATTCCTGTGAAGGTTACCTTCGAGTCGGTTATGGCTGCTGCAACCATGGGATACCCCGAACTCCCCCAGTCCGCTGGAATTTCAGTTTCAAAACTCTTGTACTTTTGGCCTCCTGGAATTGTGAACTCGTCGTAGTCCTTATGAGTAATAGTTCCCCCGGCTATCTTCATCCAGCCCATGGTCATATCAACGTAAGGACGTTCCATAAGGTTGTCTTCCATTATAGTAACTCCTTCTGTGCTGAGAGCACCAGCGATCAAAAGTGGGCTAAGCCATTGGGAGTTAACACCGGGGAGTTTGGTCTTGCCGCCTTTCATAGGTCCTCTGATTACCAGTGGAGCGCTTCCAGAGTCACGAGTAGAGAAAACCTGTGCACCCAAATCGTTTAAGGCGTCAATGAGGGGCTGTGTGGGCCTCCTGCATATCTGGTAATCCCCTGAGATTACCGAAAAACCTTCTATTAAGGAACTTATTGCGCAGAGTAAATAAAATCCGGTGCCGGAGTTGCCGGCATCTAAAACGCAACTCGGTACCCTGGGCTGGTTGGCTACCCCTTCGAAGATCCACTCATCCTGTTGTGAGGTGTCGATTTCAGCCCCCAAAGCACTCATCATTTCTACTATTGAAAAACTATCTAAACCAGGAAGAGGATTCCTCACCCTGGAAAGTCCTTCAGCAAGGGAGGCCAGCACGATGGCGCGTGCTGACGCAGACTTGTTGCCGGGGATTCTCGTGGTTCCCTGAAGAGAAGTTTTTTTTACAGTAAATTTCATGCTTGATCTCCTTTCTGTTTTCATTTTTTCCACGGGATGCACAGTTTTTCCAGCCTGTCAATAAGCCAGGAAAAGATCAGCCCAAGCATTGACAGGAGGGAAATACCAAACATGAGCTTTGTGGTCTGCATCAGGTCAGCAGAGGTCAGGATCAAGAATCCAATGCCTGCATCTGCTGCGATCATCTCTGCCGCTACCACTAACAGCAATGCGATCCCAATGCCTAACTTCAGCCCTGCGAAAATCATGGGCAAGGCACTCGGTAAAATGACTTTGAGGATGATCCGCTGAGGGTTGGAGCCCAAAGAGATCGCCGCCTTTATGAGCACGGGATCAGCGTTTCGTACCCCCGTATAAACATTGATCACCATGGGAAAAAAGACGCCCAATCCGATCACTGTAATCTTTGAATACTCACCTATCCCGAGCCACAGGATCAGCAGGGGCAGGATTGCGATCTTGGGTATGGGATAGGTTGAGGCAATAATGGGGTTACCGATACTCTCGGCCACGGAAAAAAATCCCAAGAGAACACCCACGAAGGTGCCGATAATCACCGCACAGGAAAAGCCCCAAAAGATGCGCCACAGGCTGGCGCCGATGTGATGGAAAACCTCCCCGCTCAATATCATCTTATAGCCCGTGACCAGGATAGCGCTGGGAGCAGGCAGGAAAAGGGGTGATACAAGACCCAGCCGGGCGATCAGCTCCCACACGCCAAACAAGCCAAGAATGAAGAGGAAGCTGATCAGGCGGTGTTCCCGTCGTACCATAAATGCCGTCTTGTCCTGCACCACGGTCTCAGTCAGGGGCCGGCGATCTCTGCTCACGGCTTCTCCTCTGTCAGGGCCTCCATGGCCTGGCCGCGAATGTGCTGCCATATCTGATCCACATAGGACAGAAATTTCGGTTCCAGCATAATGTGTTCCTCACGGGGCCTGGGCAGATCAATGGGGATTATTCGCTCCACACGGCCGGGCCTGCGGGACAGAACCGCCACACGATCGCCCAGAAATACCGCCTCTTGAATGTTGTGTGTGATGTATAAAACGCTTTTCTGGGTCTTCTCATAGATTTGCGACAGTTCGCCCTGCATAATGGTACGCGTCTGAGCATCCAGGGCGCTGAACGGCTCGTCCATGAGCAGTAGCCACGGATCATTTGCCAGGGCCCGCGCAATGGAAACCCTCTGCTTCATCCCTCCGGAGAGCTGGTGAGGATATTTTTTTTCAAACCCGGTTAAACCCACCAGATCAATATAGTACCGGGCAATTTCCTGTCGCTCTTTGCGGGGCAGGCCACGCTCCTCCGGGCCATAGACCACGTTTCGTTCCACAGTCCTCCAGGGAAAGAGGGCAAATTCCTGAAAAACCACCGCCGTATGGGGCCGTGATTCATCCGGTATGCCCTCAAATACCACCTTCCCTGATGTGGCGGGAAGGAGACCGGCCACAATATTGAGCAGCGTGGACTTACCGCACCCCGAAGGCCCCACAACCACCAGAAATTCATTCTCTTCATTGCTCAGGTTGATGTCCCTGAGGGCCTCAATGTGCTCGCCGGTCCCATCCTCAAAGGTTTTGCTGATGTTTTCAATTACAACGCGCATAATTGCCCGTTTGATCCCTTTTTAGCACCTATATCTCAAACCCTCGGCATGTTTGCGTAGGATTTATGCCACAGTTAGATTGAATATTTTAAGAAATTCTCTAAATTCTTAAAAGACCTATCAAAAAATGACGGAGCGAAGCGACTTCCACAAAGATTCAATTTTCAATAATCAATAGTCAATTCCGGGTTCGCCGGGTTAGGGCTTCAACCCCAGGTCTTTCATGGCCTGCTCCCAGATGGAGAGGTCCACAATATTTTTGGCATCCAACTTCTTACCGACCAAACCGTGATCGTAATACCAGTCGATCTGGTGCTGGATATCCTCATCATAAAGACGGCCGTTTCGATCATTATAATTAAGCCCCATGGCAATGAGTTTGGGTTTGCGGCCCGTGTACTTGGAGATAATCTGCATAACCTCATCAAAGTGGGGCCCCCTGACCATTTTGCCATCTTTCCTGCTCAAGCAGTTATCATAATAGAACCGGCATGCCTTAATATAGGCCCGCATGAAGGCCACGGACGATGCCCTGTCCTCCATCATCTTATCACCGAAAAAAATGACCGCTATCTGATAAGCGAGATAGTCACTCACCCACAGCATACGGTGCCCCATCTTTTTGGCTTCCATCACCGAGCAGAAGGGCTGGACCATGAAAGCCGTCTCGATCTGGTCCGATGCCACCGTATCCATCATGTTCTTAACGCCTCCGAGCGGGGTGACCTTCACATCTTCTAAGGTCATCCCGTTTTTTTCCAGCATATTGCCTAACATATAATGAAACGTGGATCCGATCTGAGTCACACCCACACGATGACCTTTGAGGTCCTTAAGCGTGCGCAGGCCCTTGTCCCATGCCTTTTTGCTGACCATGATGCCGCAGAGCTGATAGCCCTCCCACTCACGGCCTTTGTCCGCAACGATCTTCATCGCAAAACCCCCGGCGATGGCGTTATAAAGACCGGCAGTGATCCCCGTTGCACCCACAACGATATCCCCGGAGGCCATGGCAACGGCCACGGGTTGCGCCGACCTGAAAAAGACCTGCTCGATATCTAAACCCTGTTCCTTGAAGAACCCCTTCTCCACCGCAATAAAGATGGGCGCGGAAGAGGTCAGTTTGAGTGTTCCAACCTTGACTTTGGTTGCGGCCTGGGCCGTCGACAACATGAGCAGCAATGCAACTACCACAACTACAAACAAAACACCTTTTTTTCTCATGATCACCCTCCCTTTCCTAAATTACCACCTATGGTACCCGTCCGAAAATAATACTCCAAAACGATTGGGAAACTCTCATCCTATGATCTCGAGTGATATCACCTCCTCCCAGAACAAGGTTATTGTCAAGCAACCTGCTTGCGTAAATCGAGGTAGACAACCCGGTCAGAATTCTCGACTTTCTTTTGCGAGTGCTTTTTGGCCTGGTTTATCTTGGTGAGCTCGATGAAGCCGGCTTTTTTAAAATAATACGAAGTTCCTTAACTTTAGGCACTTCAAACTTTAGGCACTTTAGACACTTAAATTACAGTACCTTCCAGGGCCAACAAAAACAAGCCACCTCCTCTCCGGGGGGTAATATAATTCATCCCAGCATGAGTAACTTCATAAATTCACTCACAACTTTTTTCGCAAATTTATCATCATTGATGTATGAGTCTAACTCAATTAGAGGAATGCCGTCATCAAGATTTTGCCTAAGCGTATTAAGGAGTGCCTTGTCGGTCTCAGGATTCCAGTACGGCTTTTGAGGGCAGTCAAGCGTGGACAGTCCTCCTTTCGGCCAGATGACAACAACAGATCCCTGAGACTGATTTAACTTGCCGGCAATCGATTTTCCGAGACGCCTGTTGTCCTCTATGTTTGTTCGCACCAAAGTAGCTTGAGGATTATGACTGTAAATGTTTCTATGTTCGTATTTTGGAGGAACCGTTTCAGGATCCAAGAAATTAATGAAATCAGCGCTGCCGGGGATAATTATTTGAGGGATGCCCCTCTTTCCCGCGGCTGTGAACCGATCCGGGCCGGCAGATGCAAGCCCTCCCATCAGCTCATTGGTGACCTCATTAACCGCCAGTTCGATTACCCCGACGACTTCTTCGGATTTCACGTAGTCCTCTAATGCCTCACCGCCGGTGCCAATGGTATGGAAAACCAGGACCGCGTACCCTTCGGCCTCAAGCATCCCCTTCACCGCCAACCCGCAGTCCGTCACTGTTCCATTCATGCTCATGACCACGAGAGGTCTATCGCGGCCCTTGGGGACCTCGATTTCCATCATACCGCACATGGCGCCTGCCGCATTGGTGAGGATCCGACGAGTAAGACGGTTGATTCCTGCCAGGTCGGCTACGGGAGGTACGATCACCACATCTTTCGAGCCAATATAGGGCCGGAGGCCCGCCTGGGTAACCTTTGTGGAGACGAGCAGTTTGGGAAAACCGAGACGCAGGGACTTGAGCGTGGGCGCAACAATAGTAGACCCCTGTCCCCCACCAATTGCCAAAAGGCCTTGAATACCTCCTGATTCCACAAGGGGCTGAATTATTTTCTTCAGACCTGCGCCCATGATATTCTGGGCAAAGGCCTCATCTCCCTTCTCCTTCAGGGTTTCAATGTCTGCCCCACCGGCCACTGCGATTTCATCTCTCGTAATGTCCGCCTTGAGATAGGATTTCCCCAAGATCCCGGTATCTGCAATGAGAACAGTATACCCCCGGTTGAGAATCAAAGACCTCAAGAGATCTGTTTCCTCGCCCTTTGTATCTAAGGTCCCTACGATGACAACTGTTTTGCTCATTTTTTGGCCCACATTTCACATGTACCAATATACATTTGACACCCATGTAAAAAGGACTTTTTACATGGATTTAGGGATTCAGGAATTTAGGAATTGCGAATTATTATCAATATTTATCCATAATGGCATTACGCCAAATTATGCACTTATTGACTTTTTACGAGACCATCACATTTGGGGAATAGGAGATCCCGCCTATGGACTAGTACACCAAATCATAAATTCCTCGGTTATTGAAGCAAGCAAAGCCTTTCAGCCTGGTTTTTGATTTGCGAGACCCTTTCATTTTTCTAAAATGAATTGGCCTTCAGCACGTGAAGCACAATTC
>Ga0222626_1001044_pt1 | contig 13301 bp, 9 predicted proteins | sample AntAcemetageno91_FD_179862 | JGI IMG/M metagenome (GOLD analysis project Ga0222626, IMG submission 179862) | Saline water microbial communities from Ace Lake, Antarctica - #91 | ecosystem: Environmental > Aquatic > Non-marine Saline and Alkaline > Saline | place: Antarctica: Ace Lake | collected...
AGCGTTTCCATCTATCATATCCACGGGGCAGATATCATCGGATAGCACGCCGTATCCCTTACGCTCTAAAACAGATGCAAGTGTTGATTTTCCGGAAGAAGCGGTTCCCATGAAAACAACGGCCCCGTTTTTTGTCATCACGGAAGAGGCATGGAGTGCGAGGGTGTTTCTCTGGTGAAGCAGCGCGCCGATGCATGAACTGAGCAAAAAGGGAACCGTGTCATCCTTATTGAACGCTTCATTTCCGGGAGATTCAATTATGATTTCCCTGCCGAATCCCGCAAAAATGTCAGCATTTTTGAGATTGAGGATAAAAGCGTCCTGTGAAATGGAATATGAAGATATTTTTCTTTCACAGTCGATGTTTTCAGGTATTTTCCCAAATGTTATATGGACGTCGGAATTACCGTCCCGATCCGCTTCCGGGAGAGGCAGTTCAATATCTGAAGAAATCTTGAGCCCATAACCGTAATATGAATATTTGGGCTTGGTCCTAACTTCGTCCACTTGGATGCCCCTCAAACTTGAGATTCTCTTTTCCTCTCGCAGAGACCGCAGAGATCACAGGGTTTTCACTCTTCTCTGTGTACTCAGTGAGCTCTGTGAGAGACTTAGTAGGCGAATTCAGGGCCAAGCCCGAATATTTCAATTGATTGCTTGAGTACATGGTTCTGTTTTTTATCGTTGTTACCCTCAGTGTACTTTCGCAACCCAGGGCCTGTCCCTTATAGCTTTAGCGGCAGAGGAACCACCAACCAATATCCAATAACCAATAACCAATAACGCTTACCTGATCCTGGTCTCGGGGAACAGCCCGGCTTTAAAAGCTTCTTCACAGTACCAGAAAGGAGAAAACAGATTTTTTGTCCGATAGTAGTTAAGGGCCACGCAGTTTCCAAGGCAGGCTTTTTTCATCATGCATGAGCTGCAGATCCCTTCCAGTTTATCGGGAATTGACTCTCTTATATCATTCAGAACAGGGTTGTTTTCCCAGATATCCTTCAGGTTGTCAGTTTCCGCATCTCCAAAAACAAGTTCGGGAACAACCTCTCCGATCCCGCACAGGGAATATCCGCCCGATGAAATAACTCCGATTGTGTTGAAAATCATACAGCCTTCATCTCTGCCGTCCCTGATTATTCTGCTGAACGGCCTGAACGCGAACGGCTGGGAATAGACGATGCCGACATTTGAGCTCATGGCCAGGTCGTTTTCTATCCAGTCACCGATTTCAATGAGCTCGCTGATTTCAATAAGTTCGTCGCCCTCCAGCAACACTTTTCCTCTTTGAACGGGAACAACGATGTTGAACTTTACAGATCCGGCTCCGATTTTTTCCGCGAACCTGACCATTGGCTCAATCTGGTGTTTGTTGGCCTTTGTCATGGACATTACAATCTGCGGTTTCAATCCCGTATGAACCAAATTGTTGATGCCTTCAACGGTTTTTGCGAAACAGCCTTCCACACCCCGGATTTTCTCATGAATACCGGCAGTGGTTCCGTCCAGGCTGACGGCAACAAAAGGGTTAAGGCATTCCACGATGCTCTCAACAACAGATTTGTCCTGGCATAGGATACCGTTGGTTTCAATTATCAGAAGGATTTTTTCCGATTTCAGAAGCGATAAAATCTGCTTGATTTCGGGATGCATCAGTGGTTCGCCACCGGTGAGCTTTACATTAACCACGCCCATTTGGAGGCCCTGCTCAAGGACATTCTGAAACGTTTCCAGGGGCAGAAAGGATTCCCTTTGTCTGGATTTGCCCGTATCGTCAGGATTCATAAGCCAGCAGTGAGAACAGTTCAGCTGGCAGTGGCCGGCAAGGTAAAAATAAAGCGTTTGCAGTTCCATAAATAACCGCTCCGGATTAAAAATTAAAGAAAGGGAACACCCTGTGCTTTTCGGTAGTTTTCGGGAATCAACCTGGATTCAGGGAACAACCCTGCCTGATGCGCCGCTTCACAGTATTCGTGGGGGGCGAACAGGTCACCATATCTTTTGTAATTGTTGGCAACACATGCACCCTTACATGATTCTCTGCTGATACAGTCGGCACAGACCCCCTTAAGCTTTTTGGGAAGCCCTTTCCTGATCTCGTTCAGTATGGCATTGTGGTTCCATATATCGGCCAGGCTGTCTTTTTCCGTATGGCCGAAAACCAGGTCCGGAACCGTTTCTCCAATACCGCACAGCGCGTATTTCCCTGTCCCCAACACGCCGATAATACTGAAAATACCGCATCTCCCCGTATTTCGGCGAACCACTTTTCCGAGCGGCCTGAAGGCTTCCGGATGTGAATAAATGACGGGAATCTTAGACGCAGGCGCGAGCTTACGTTCCACCCAGTCTCCAATCTGTATGAGCTTTTCAATGGAAAGGACCTGGCCGGTTTTATGCATCATATCTCCCCGGCCGGTGGATGTGACCAGGTTGAATTTGACCGAACCACACCCTTTTTCCTCGGCCAGTCTGACGACAGCTTCCATTTGCTCCACATTATGGTTCATGATCGACATAATCAACTGGGGCCGGAATCCGGCATCTTTCAGCAGTTTTATGCCGTTCAGGGCCCCATCGAAACACCCCGGGACCCTCCGCACCCATTCATGGGTTTCCGCATTTTCCCCGTCCACACTGACGGAAACAAAGGACCGCTTATTTTCCCTGACCTTCGATACGAGCTCATCTGTCAGCAATACACCGTTTGTTTCGATGTTCAAACGGAGATTTTGTGAATTTACATGATCAATTATTTCCCCGATACGGGGATGGATAAACGGTTCGCCGCCGGTCAATTTTACAGCCCTTAAACCGAGAGCCTTCCCCTGCCGGACCACATCCTTAAACACTTCAAGATCCAGGAAGGGATACTGTTTTTTCTCATGCTTTTCAAATGGCGGGTTGATCCAGCAGTGGCGACACCTCAGGTTGCACCCTTCGGTGAGATAGAAATAGATTGAGTTCAGGTAATATCCGCACTCGGGGACCGGTATCGGCTGTTTATTGTCCTGATTGTTTTCCGTATTGTTTTCCATTGAATCTCCGTTATAAGGGGCAAACCCTTGATTGGCCTTTCTTTTTAATCCTCGATGTTCATTTCCCCTCAGTCCTCTGTGACATATTTTAAGATTGATCAGACCATAGTGGAGAAGAACCGGAAAATCAAATTGAAATTTAATTGAACTACCCCGCCGCAGGCAGCTAAGGGCTCGCAGTCTTCTTAAACAACAAATCTACTCTTGCCTCTTACCAATTTTAGTTGTACAAACATGCTCATTCCAGACCATTAAGAATACAATTTCCAGATTGCCGGCATCATTTGGAATCGATCGGGTCCCGTTTCAGGAAACGTAAAGGACATTACCTGATTTTATAGAGGAGGCAGAATAAACCCATGACAAAAGCATCTATCGAAGCAACAGTCCCGGACCTGACTGTCCGCCCGCACGGGCTGATGGCATCTCCCCGATCCGTTGACATATCGGTGACCGGCCGCTGTAATCTCAAATGCGGCTACTGCTTTTACGCCGACGAAATGGCCGCCCTCGGCGATCTGCCCACGGAAAGATGGCTTTCCTTCCTGGAAGAACTGGGGGCATTGGCCGTGCAGACGGTGACCATCAGCGGGGGGGAGGCCTTTACCCGCCCGGACCTCTTTGAGCTGATCGACGGGATCATCGACAACCGGATGCGGTACAGCATATTGTCCAACGGCACCCTGATTTCCGAGAAAACCATTGAAGCCTTCTCAAAGGGGAAACGCCGCCTGCGGCTGGACTCCATACAGGTCAGCATCGACGGCTCGTGCGCCGAAATACACAACAAAAGCCGTCCGCCGGACAGTTTTGACCGCGCCCTGCGGGGGTTGCGGCTCCTCGTGGAAAACGACTTCCCGGTAACGGTCCGGGTGACCATCAACCGGCACAACGTGGATGACCTGGAGAACATCGCCCGCCTCCTCATCGATGAAATCGGCCTTTCCGGGTTTTCCACCAATGAAGCCGCCTATATGGGATCGGCCCGCTGCAGCGGCCAGAACGTGATGCTGAGCCGGGACGAACGGCTTCTCGCCATGGAGAACCTGGTCAAGCTAAACCAGTCTTACGGCGGCCGCATCAACGCCCAGGCCGGACCCCTCTCCCGGGCGAAGATGTTCGCCGAAATAGAGGCGCTCTTAGAACAGGGAGAGACCGGCAAACCGGGCCGGGGAACCCTCTGCTCCTGTGGCGGCGTCTTTTCCAAGATGTCGGTCCTTCACGACGGGACCATGGTCCCCTGCAACATGCTCCCCACCCTCACCATGGGGATAATCGGCGTCAATCCACTCAAAGATGTCTGGCAGCGCCACCCGTCCATCAATGTGGTCCGCCAACGCCGTCAGATCCCCGTATCCGACCTGGAGACCTGCCGGGACTGCCCTTACGCCGGGTTCTGCACGGGTGGGTGCCCAGCCACGGTCATGGCCAAGACCGGCCGACTCAACGCCCGGGACAACTTATCCTGCTACCGCATCTACAAGGGAGAGGACCCGCACTGTGAGGCCATGTGACCACACGTAACCATTGATAAAGCGAGCAGATTGAATCATGAAATATCAAACACCAAAATTATATAGAATATTTCCATTTGACACGGGAGAGGCTGCTTGTGTCAGCGGGCAGAAAGCAGGTACATCCCCGTCCTGCGCGGCAGGACCGGAGGCCGGAGGTGCCGGGGGCTGCGCCTCGGGGGCCGCTGCATCCAGCCGTTGCCTGCCCGGCGCTGCGGCCGGGTCCAAGTGTGATGCGGGGACCGGGCATGGGTAGAAGTGGGGCATTATTACGCTATTACAAACTATCCGCATAAGCGCCACTTGAACATGCTGTACTACCTAAGGAAAATCCCGGCCCCACAGTAATAAGCCTTTACTTTCAGCCATAGATACCATACTTTATATCTTAGTTTCGACCGTAGACGTTTAAGATTATCTTATATTTTTGACCATATCATACTAAGAATAGTTGATGCCGCAATGAATCGATTGATTGATTTTCACCTTCAGAATTGGAAAAATGATCCTGATCGAAAATCTTTGCTTTTGCGGGGAGCGCGCCAGGTCGGTAAGACCTACAGTTGCCGGGAGTTCGGCCGATCTTTTGAAAATTTTGTCGAGATAAACTTTGAAATCAATCCACAAACGGCTGAAATTTTCAATCGTGATCTTGATCCCCAACGCATTATCAGTGACCTTGCTCTCTTAACCGGGGAGGATATTATACCGGCAAGACACTGAGCAATCCCATTCATAACAAGCTATTAGCGCTTCTTGGGGAATATCTGGCAGTTGGTGGTATGCCTGAGGTGGTCCAGACCTGGATCAGTCGGAAAGATTTAAAAAAATGCGCAGCTATTCAGGCTTTGCTGGCTGACGCTTACAGGCAGGATTTTTCCAAATACTGCAAAAAATTCCAGGTTAAGTATGTCGATTTGATATTTGATGAAATCCCCCGCTGGTTTGGCAGAAAATTTCAATTCAGCAAAATGCCCGGAAACTGGAGAAAACGAGAGCTGGCGCCGGCCTTTGAGCTTCTCAAAAAGGCATCCGTGGCCCATGAGATCAGACATACATCTTCCAACGGCTTACCCCTTGGAGGAGAAGTCAACCCCGATCGATTCAAGGTGATATTCCTTGATATAGGACTGGCCCAGAGTATTCTTGGATTGGATCTGGCAGATTGGATCCTTAAACCGGATGCCGCCATTGTCAATCGTGTCATCCTGGCCGAAGCATTTGTCGGCCAGGAAATACTCGCGTACTCTTCCCCTCAAAAACGGGGATCTCTATTCTATTGGCACCGTGAGGCTCATGCCAGCAATGCCGAAGTAGATTATATGCTGGCGCAGGGTAAGGATATTGTCCCGGTTGAAGTAAAAAGCGGGGCCACGGGAACCCTGCGCAGCCTTCACCTTTTTTTAAAGGAAAAATCATCTGTAAGTCCCTATGGAATAAGATTTTCAGGCCATAATTTCTCTGTATTCCAAAAGGTGCATTCTTACCCGTTATATGCTGTGGCGAATCTGTTCCGGGATGGGCTCCTGTTGTGATAGCGCAACCCTCAGTGCATTTTATCCCCTTACTTCTATCAATATTACCGCTGGAAATACCTTATCAGGAACAACCATATTGCAGGGCGCCTGAGTTCTTCTACTGGGCTCGCGAGAGAAAATCTTCATCGGCTGAAGTGGACTATGTGATCACCTATGATTTTAATCATGTCCTTCCTCTTGAAATTAAGACCGGCAGTACCGGACGTCTGCGATTTCTGCAAATCATGGTCCTTGAAAAATCCTTGCCCCAAGCCATCAGATTTTGTTCTGCTGAACCAACCATATTCACTGAAAGAAGAAAAACAGCAAAGGGGACGGTGGACTTCAAGTTGATTTCTTTACCGCACTATCTGGTGCAGCAGCTTCAACGATTACTTTCTGAGCCCTGAACCGGGCGAGCAACCTTTGAAAAGCGCAAACATGGCCGGCCCTCATTTTGCTCGTCGAGCAGCGTAAATAATTGAAAGATTTGAGCCCATTCGATCCCTTTCCCCCGTATCACTTTCCCAGGATATCAGGAAGACTTTTTATTGCCTTTTCAAGCGGGACAAACTCAATGCCATTTTCAAAGAGATGATGGGGGCCGCCGTAAAAAAGATATGGCCTGGCCATGGGGTAATCCCTGAGGAATGCCTTGAGACCTGATATGTCCCCTGGCCTGACAATTGATGTCCGCTTAACTTCAATGGCGATCATTCCTTGTTCTCCATAGAGCACAAAATCAACCTCCTGGTTATTTGATGTCCGCCAGTAATAAAGTTCATATCCCATCCTGCCGCTCTCATTAACCGCCAGGAGCTGCTGAAATATCAATGTTTCCAGCGCTGGACCATCAATTTCCTCGGGTCTGTCAAGCGGACCCTTGGGCCGTATGGCACGGAAAACACCGGCATCAAACAGATAGAATTTGGGATGGGCTGTCATGCGTCTTCTGGCCCTTCTGGTAAACACCGGCAGGCGGCTTGCGAGAAGAAGGTCTTCAAGAATGCGGAAATATTCTTCGGCCATTTTCCTGTTTACACCACATTCTCTGGCAATTCCCGTGATATTGAGTGGAGATCCCTGCGAAAAACTGGCGGTCTCCAGGAAACGCGCAAATGTTTGCAGATTTCGAGTCAGGCCCTCCTGCTGTATCTCTTCCCGCAAATATGTATGGACATAGCTGTTCAGGTAATCATCGGGGTCTGATTCAATATATACAGAGGGCAGCAGCCCGTATAGAAGGGAATGATCAAGGGAAAAATCATCACCCAGTTCTCTGGGGGTGAGAGGGTGCATTGATCGGGTAACCGCCCTGCCGGCAAGGAGGTTTACTCCCTTCTTGCGCAGCTTTCTCGCGCTGGAACCAGTCAGGACAAACTTTATACGCCTGTTTTCAATCAGGCGGTGAACCTCATTCAGCAGTTCGGGGATTCGCTGAATTTCGTCTATGATTACCCAGTTATCAAAACCTGGAGGTATGAAGTCTTCCAGGCGTTGCGGGGCGGGCAGCAATAAGTTGTGAAGTGAGGAATCTAAAAGATCAATCAGGATGCCGTCCGGAAAAGAGTGCTTCACCCAGGTTGTTTTCCCGGTCCCCCGCGGACCAAAAAGGAAAAAACTCTTATCTGCAGGATGGTTAAGTATTCTGGTGTACATAACTCCATATTACATATAAATATGGAGATTGCAAGTTAATTCTCTCTCCTTTCCGCTCCAAACCCGGGAGATGTCAAAACTTCGATTGAACGGCAGGCTTGGCCCCTTCATTTGTTGAGTAAACAGTGAAAGGCTTGTGGGACATCCATAAGAATCTAAAAAACCTATATTAGTGCTTGACCGAAAACCCTGTTTTTTCGGTCAAGAAATTAGAAATCCGAAGCACGAAATACTAAACAATGATCAACATACGAATGTCTTAATTGCAAAAATATAGTATTTCCAAAGTGTTAAGCTTGAAACATTGAATCATTTGATATTCGGATTTTGCCTGAACAGGGGTTTTCGTTCAGGCGCTATATTACGACGCAGGTACCCAGTTTCTTATGGACGACCCAAAGTCATTTTCTGTATCTGCCCCAAGGGCAATTATCCCCAACCATTTTTTATGTGGAGCTCCACATAAATAGTGATTGTTCATCAAAGTATAGCCAAAGATATCAACGTGATACTGGTCTGACATTTCTCCGATCACATCCAGAAACGTTAGGCGAGCCCGGTCATCATGAAAAATGTCCTTTCGATCATTGACAGGATAACACATGATACAACCCGCCCTCATATTCTATTCGCCATGCTCTCCCCATGAGGAAAAATCTATAAGAAATGCAGATGCAGGTCAGTACTTTTATTCACTATGCAAGATGCGACACCAGTCTCATATCCCTTCTCGCATATCGCCCCCTTTACGTTCCCGTTCATTCGCCTGATTCGCGTGATTCGTGGTAGACTCTGTTCCGGGAAAAAAGAGAGACCTACCAGATTGATTTCACATGGGGATACTTCAATATCTTTTCATCTTTTGTGACCAAAGGAGCTCCAATCGCTTTAGCAGTGGCTATTATGATTCGGTCTGCTGGATCGTTGTGAAGAGGTTGAGGAAGGTTAACCGCTTTTATTGCTATGGAATTATCAACGGGGATGAACCGAAAAAAAGGAAGCCTTTCCGACTTTGATATCCAGTCAGTGACATCCAGGGTCAGTTTTAGTCGCCCTTTTTCAACAAGAAGAGCAATTTCCCAGGCACTAATGGACGAGATAAATATCTCTTTTGCGTTTATAGCGGTATCAGTAACCTTTTTAGCTCGCTTAGAAAGCAATTCCGGATTGCTGATAAACCAGACCCAGGCATGTGTGTCAAGCACGATCATTTTAAAGATGCCCAATCATCTACACCAACGGGGGCTGTTGGGTCATCATATTTGATTACTGAATTGCGGAGTAACTTCAGACTCTCTTCCGGGTCTTTTGTATACGGTACTACCTTCAAAACCGGTTTGCCGCGGTCAGTAATGATTAAGGCCTCGCCATTTTGTTCAATTTCCCGAAAATATTTCAAGGCATGAGGTTTGAATTTTGATTTGGACACAAATTTTTCCATATCAACATCTCCTTAAGCATGGACAACGAGAATGAAATGACATGGTCATGATACCATGGTCATTTCATAAGTCAAGAAGGTATTTGCCTCATGATGTTGTTGCCTATCGCTATCAAAAGCAGGTAGAGGATCAAGGGCGAGTTGATGGGTGAACGTTAGTGAGATGGGTCTGGACCAATAACCATTACAGGCCAAGGCTCCGGTTGACTTAGGGTGCCTGTGATGGCAAGTAATGAACACGAGCAAGGGTATCGAAGTCAGGCCTTAACAGTGGCCAAGATAAGATCTGTATCAATTTTGATAAACTGTTTTTGCGGTACCCTGTCAACTGTGTAGGCCGGACACCCATGCTTTTGATGAGTACCGCCAACGCACAGATACCCCGGATCCAGATGGGTGACTGGTGCGGATCAGGATCTATCTGTATCTATGAGGAGACCGATAGCAAACCGGCCCGAGAACCGAACAGCGAGTAATAGCGGGCGCGAATTGGAGGGTCAAACAAGGCCGTACTGGGGCGAAGGTTAGAGCCAAGTTAAAAAAGAGTATTTTTTAATGGAGAGGTGCTTTTTCTCTTGACTTGCCCTTTAATGGGTGCCCCCTCTTTCTCCTGCTCTTATCTCACTCTATGACGCCGTACCACCGCCAGTGCACTCCAACACTTTCCCCCCACCATTTCCGGTAAAGCAACTGGCAGATTGCGACGAATACACCTCCACACCAGCAACGCACTTATTTGTTGGACCAGCTCCAGTCCCGCTCGTACAAACGTCGAAGTTATACGTGTTCGTGGTTCCCCCGCCACACCCAGACCCACTCCACACAGATCCATCAGAGCAGAACTCAAATTTGCCAGTCCCAAGGGCTGAGGATCCGGACTCACAGGTTAAAGATGAGCTAAGACCACAATAATGCAACAACGGAACCTGATAGACCAATTTCTTTTTTCCCATACATCGATTTTACCCATATAACCCAGCGTCGAATATATGCTGAAACAGTTTCAGGTATGGGTGAAGCTCCTTTCTCGTTTTTATCCTGAAACCGCCACGTGTCATAAACACTGCCGGAACTGCTTTTTACAACTGGAATAACGGGGGTAATTTTACCGGTATCCCTGTTTTTACAGCTTTCCAGCTTCAGCACTACATTGTCCGTAAATTTAAGAACAGTTTTCTCTTTTGCCTTCTCAAGTTCGAGCCTTTCAAGAATCCTGTTCACCTTTCTTATTGCTCTTCTGAAAGTCCATCTGTTTTTAACTATGACGATTTTAGCATCTTGAAGAAATCATTGGCAATAATAATTTTCTTAAACCATCCTTGGGGATATAAAGTTAGCACTTGGTTGAAAGGTAAATATTTTGAACAAAAGTGTGTTCCTCCGATTCCCGAATCAGTGAGTCTTGCTCCTGAACCTGAGACAATAAAAAACTCCGTGACGATAGGTGCAACCGGTGACTTGACCCCTTCCCTTATGAGATTATCGCAACCCCAGTACCAGAGGAACAATCTTCTGTCAGCCCTCCAGGATCGCCCCCACTACTACACATGTAGGCAGAAGCACCAGTGTTCGTGCCGCCACCACTTTCGCATTGGCGCGTACCCCAATTGTTAGAGTTCCCGCCATCGCAGTTGTACCCTCCAGGTTACACGGTGCTTATATCATGCCCTGAGGCGCAATCCCAATAGTAAGGGGTAGAGTTATTTGCGGACGAACCGGTCACACAGACTGAACTAAAGCTGGACGAAGATAGTGATAACAGGATAGGTTTCTGGTAATGCATATATCATACTCTTTTCCTGAAATTGTTGAACCGACTCTGTCTTGCAATGGACCTTTAATATTCCCGGCCAATCACAGCTTCATCAAACGAACGGTATCGTCTTTGAGGATCTGAATCCTTCTTGCGTAAATACCCAAGGATAATATCCCTGAACAGCCAGCCGGGCGATTTTTTCATGCCGATATGAAATCGGTAACTTGACCACCGATATTGCTCAGGTCTATCCACCAGCTTAGCCCTGACAGAATTCAAATGAATATAACGGGAAAGCTCTTTAGCGTATTCATCAACCTCAACAAGGATTGCCTTATCGCGGTCCTGAAAAAGATGACCTGAGCGTTTACGCTTGACGTTGAAGTAAGTTGCATAAGCGCCGTTTAGGTGATGCATGATTTGAGGATAGCCGTAAGGTGTTTCCATCGGTAGATGGTAATGATTGGTCGTAAGACAAAAAGTGTGGATCAAAGCCCCATACCTTTCAGTTGCGGATTCCAGATATGAAAGAAACTTTTCTCGGTCTCTTTGACTTTTGAAGATCTCTTTTCTTTCGTTTCCCCGTTATGTTACATCGCAAAAAGCTCCAGGATAGCCTACGGGAAAGGGTCTCTCCATAGGCACTAGTTCACGCTCTCATGAACGTTACCCGAGGCACGGGTCCGTCCCCGTCGATACAGAGGTTCCGCTCAAGCAATAGTTGGATGGCCTTGTCTCGACCCCGTCTCCTACGCACACACCAGACAGGTGGATGTCGGACGTGCCGTTCATGCACCGCAAGTCGCCTGATGCGGTAGAACCGTTGTTGCACTGATATGCGGCAGGGTCGGTGCCCGCGGCGGAGCTACAGTCGTTTCGTACGGCCCCCACTCCGTTCGGAGCGTCGGTCGTGAGTATTTCACGCTGTAACCTCCTTTTAGTCGTCAAGTAACACCGGTCAAGTTGCCCAACGTGGAGTTTACTCTTATTCCATTCAAACCGCTATTTACCCAGGTTAACCATCGCCAAATGTAGTCTGAGACGAAAGAGAACATATAATGTGGAAAGTTGTCAATCCCAATCGGTTTACGCTCACAATTTAAACCGCTCTTCCGTGCTGATGCGTAACATCGCAGACTTAACCGCTCAGCGAATTAGTTTGTATAACATATTTAAAATACCTGCTTTTTTCAATACATATTGCTTACTGTTTTGTCAAACAAAAAATGCAACGCTGAACCATAGAGATTATCCATACGAGCGGGAAATCGCCACACCCTCATCCCCCATATTCCGAGACGCTTCCCGGCCGGATCCGCTGGGCGGGAAAGAGCCCCGCCTCATGGGCTGTTTCACAGTACCAGTGGGGGGCAAACAGATCTTTGGCCCGATAATAGTTCATGGCCACACATGACCCGAGACACATATTCTTCATCAAACAGTCGCCGCAGATCCCTTGCAGGTCGTCGGGAAGCCCTTTTCTGATATCGTTCAGCACCGGGTTGTTGTTCCAAACGTCTGCTAATCTGTCTTTTTCGGCATGGCCGAAGACCAGCTCGGGAACGGTCTCTCCAATACCGCACAGGGCGTATTTTCCATCGCCCAAGACCCCGATAATGCCGAAAATACCGCAGCGGCCGCTGGATTTGGTGAAAATCTTGCTCAGGGGTCTGAAGGCCGTGGGATGAGAATAGACGATCCTGAGCTCTGATGAGGGTTCAAGGGTGTTCTCAACCCAGTGGCCCAGATCTATCAGCTCTTTCATGGAAAGGGTTTCACCGGATTTCTGCATCTGTTCCCCCCTCGCCGTGGGGGTCACCAGGTTGAATTTGACCGATTCCGCGTTCTCCTTCTCGGCCAGTCTCACCACCGCTTCCATTTTATCCGCATTGCGCCGCATGACCGACATGATGATCTGCGGCCGCAGACCGGACCGGACCAGGTTTCGCACGCCCTCAAGGGCCGCGTCAAAGCATCCGGGAACTCCTCTGACCCATTCATGGGTCTCGGCATCGTCCCCATCCAGGCTCACCGATACAAACGCCCCCTTGTTTTTCACGATCTTTTCAACGATTTCGGGGGTGCATTTTGTGCCGTTGGTCTCAATGGTCAACCGCAGGCCTGTTTCGCAAACATGGTCCAGGATTTGTTCAATCTTCGGATGGATCAGAGGCTCTCCGCCCGTCAGTTTGACGCCCGAAAGCCCGAGGTCCACCCCTTGACGGATAATGTCCTTGAACAATTCAAAATCAACCGACGGCCAGATGGAATCCTCGGTCTGAAACTTGGGGGCGATCCAGCAATGTCGGCATCTGAGATTGCACCCCTGGGTCAGATAGAAGTATATTTGGTTTAAAAAATACCCGCATTCAGGCG
>Ga0222626_1001046_pt1 | contig 13288 bp, 13 predicted proteins | sample AntAcemetageno91_FD_179862 | JGI IMG/M metagenome (GOLD analysis project Ga0222626, IMG submission 179862) | Saline water microbial communities from Ace Lake, Antarctica - #91 | ecosystem: Environmental > Aquatic > Non-marine Saline and Alkaline > Saline | place: Antarctica: Ace Lake | collected...
TCTCCGTAGGAAGTTTGAGAGGATCAACACAATCTACGGTGAGATTAACTTGTCGATGGAAGATATCGACAAGGAGGCGGACAAGGACGCTGAAATCACCGAGAAATGGCGAGCTTGGGCTCCAAAGAGAGCTAATCGAAAGAGATGGTTCGTCGGATAACAAGAAAGATCTATAAGGGGCTAACGGTATTACCGTTAGCCTCTTTTCTTTCGCATAGCACATACTCTACATCTAGTTATCTTTTTCCGTCTCCAGTCAGAAAGCCTCTTAAGAGGTATCTTCGGTTTCTTTTGGAGTTTCGATGAAGTCTTTTCAGTCTTCTTCCCTCTGAAAACGATTGTCTTTAGAGCTTTCATAAAAAAATCCTAAAAGATGCGGGGGAGGTTGTCCTCCCCCGCTAAATACGCTTTCCGCCCTACCTAGAGGATCCCAAGCTTGATTTGAAGAAGGACCGTATCAGGGTCTTCTTTTTCATCAGACTCAGTGCTTTCCTCGGGGAACAGATCGACCACATAGTCCGGATCGATTCTATCCTCCTCGATGATGAAGTTATCCACTATGAAATCTGGAGTAAATTTCCCAACAAGAGCAGCGATCTTACAAGCATCACATGCCTCTACTCCAAACCTCTTGAGTTTCATTGCCACGGATGCCGCTTCTGCGACTAATCCGATTTCATTTAAGGCCTCAAGGATAAATCTCCTTCTACGTTCTTCCTGATCCTCCCAGTCTGACACCGCGTCGATTTCCGCCTCCCACCAATCTTGGCCAGAAGTGCGATCCTCGTTCTGCAGTGCCCGTGTCCTCATAACATACCTCCTCTTTTTCCTCTTCGGTTACTGTCTCCTTCCTAGTAGAACACCGTCTATAGGCGTCCTCGATCTACATTGCGTAATATCTGTCTGTTAGGTTACTTCAGTTTGACAGGAGCCATCCTTTGCTCCATCATCTTTCGGTTCATATACTTCTCAGGCTCTTCTTCCTGAACCTGTGTCGCCTCATCAGCCATTCTTTGTAATTCTACAACTGGAACCTCCCTAATAGGTAGAGGTCTCGGCATCGGGTTCACTCTAGATACTAGATCCGGTTTAGGTTCCAAAGGCCTCAATTTGACCACTGGTTCATCTGGAATGTAAGGTAGCATCCTGTCTACCATTAGGTTCGTTATGGCCTTGTTGGTGCCGATCTGGATCTCACCTTTAAGGAGCCTCCGATCGACACTCTGGACTACTCCCCATTGAACTAACAGACTTCTATTGAAGGTCATCATGTTTGATTGGAGCTCCATGAGGTTGGTCCCCATAGAGTCTATCTTGTCTTCTACGCGAGCAATACCCTCTTTACGGTTCTCAAGCTTTCCAATCCTATTATTAAACTGAATAGCTGTCCGACAGAGCCATGACGCCGTGACGAGGATGCATGCAACAACAATCCTTTCCCATCCTCTTGTTGTGAGGAATAGAAACTTCTTAGGTCCAACGGCCTTTTTAGAGATCGAGTCTTCCAAGGCCTCTTCAGCGGCATCTATGATATCGCTCATACGTCAATCTCCTGCCCACAGACGAACTGTGTGACTTTTGCCAAGATCACTGAGTTCCTGTATACTCTCATGAATACGTCATGGTTGACCCTGGCAAACTCATCTACTGCTTTGGCAACTCCGACGAATTTAGGATGAGGATAGTCATGAACGAACAAAATTCCCCCTGGAGAAAGCCTGGGCCAGACATGTTCGAGAGATACCTTTATAGACGAATAGTAGTCTCCATCAAGAAATCCAAAACAAATTCTTTCAGGGAGACCAGTAGGAAGAGTATCTTCAAACCATCCCTTGTGGATTTTCGGCATCCTACATCCTTTAAGATTGTTCCTGAAAACATCTATACTTGAGATGAGTAGCCCTTTCTCATAGAGTGGAGTCCCATCTTCTTTAGTCTTCTCAGGTAAACCTTCAAAGCTGTCGTACACATGTAGTTGCTTTTCCGACCCGAATCTTTCCAAAGCCATCTGAAGCAACCTGGAGGTACATCCTTTGAAGCACCCTACTTCCACAACGTCTCCTTCCAAGTGAAGACATGACCGCATGGAAAGCAACATCGGTAATCCGTTGGATCTGGAAACATATCCTGTTTTATCGGCTGTCAGAATGAATTCTTGGAGAGAATTTTTCATTTGGATTTTTCACTATCTAAAATTACACTTGAGATACTAGATTCTTGTCAGTACTCTTCAGCTAATCCTTCTCGGATTAACAGATTGTTGACGTTCGTTGATCCAATGAAGAGGGTTGCCAGGTACCGACCGTATTTCCCTGTTTTATCCTTGACAGTCTCAACGATGATTCTCTTTCCGAGAGTCAAGTCCATGAGTCTGTCCCTAGCTTCCAGGCCCTTCAGTTTGACAGCCTTAGATACACCTCTGAGCTCCGGAGTATTGATTCCAGCGAGTCTGAGTGTCGTAACGAAGTTGGCTCTCAATCCGAGGTCGATATCAGCAGCTGTCACAGTATCACCATCGTAGATCCTGATGATGTGGGTATGATACCAATATGTCTTACTCCAGTTTCCCTCAACCGGCACGGCAGACCATATTACGTTGTTCCCTCTACCCCTCTTACCGATATCAAGAACGCAGTCGCCAGGACCTTTATCCTTTTTCAAACGAGCGTATATGATTTGACCTCTTTTGAAACCGAGATCCACCCAAATGGGAACCAGACCACGGGAGCGACGAGCATCCAGTCTCTTACAAAAATACCTGTGTAGTTTAGGTCTTATAGATCTCATATCACGTTCTCCCTTCGGTGAACACTTCTCTGGCTCGGAGCGCATCCGGTGCTGACAAGTTGCTCGGTCGGTTTTTCTGTTCTTCTGTATCAGACATCATCTTTTCGTAAATCTCATCAAGGGTCTTGTGTTTAGAGTAACTTCTGAAGAAAGCTTTTACAGTCTTATCAGAGATCCCATGGATTCTTGATAAGGACTTAACTTTGTCTTTGAAGCTTTGGCCTGGTCCAATCTTTATCCCGAATACATTCCTTATGAACGCCACTACGCTTATGTCTCTGCGGAGTGAGTTAATCGGGCTTTTGACCCTTATATCAGTCATCTTACATTTCCAAATTTCCCAGTCCTAAGAAATCTGTCGACCACTGTCCTGGATCTAGGATGACTGATGAGTTGATTATGAGTCATTTCCAAAGTAGCTGTGTCTACTACCCCATGTGCAGTAGGAAGGCCATGAGCCGACCTAACTGTAACTGATCCATCGTTCGGACCCTTAAGGCCTTTGATTCTGAAATCAAGTTCTTTCTGAGATCTTGTCAACAACTCACTTACATTCGAGTAAGGTTGACTTCCAGCCACAAGACCGATCTTGAACTTACTTTTAGGTTTATCACTCATCACAGCTTTGAGGATTTCGTCCATATACTTGATGATGAAAGTTTTACTCAATGTCGGACGGATGTCTTCTATTCTTTGGAACAACGGACTCCCCTTGAATGGAGTACCAAGAGAGACAACCTTTCCAGGATTCTTAAACCTCCACCTAGAAAGAATATCAAAGACAATGAGTCCACCGAGAGAATGTCCGATGAAATGGACCTTTTTGTAATCTCTACCGAAGTTTACTTTCTCCAACTGTTCACCGGCTTCACCCATAAGTCCTTCCCAGGAGGTAAATACCGTTGAGAGATCCATTCTGAAAACTGACCAACCGAAATCTTGTTGGAGACCAACACCCATAACCTTAGTGACATTAGCACTCCCAATCCAACCGTGGACGACGAAGACGATTTCATCTTTATGCTCTTTACCCCCTACAACCTTAGGGGTGTAAAAAAGCATTGTCATTGGATCCCTCTCATTGAGGAATAATTTCTTGTCACTCATCGTCCTTTTTTCCTTTGCCTGTCGGCCCGGACTTCTTCCCGGACTTCTTAGCTTCTTCCTTAGAACGCCAGGAGTCGTCAACTCGCCCGAAGAATTCCTTCTTGTCGGCTTCGCTCATGCCAGCCACCGGATCTCCTTCAAGATTGCCCGCCTTGTCCTTGAGCATCGACTTGAAGTGCTTTTGGTATTTGGTTTCCTCAGTGAATATCGACATTTCGAGGACTCCTGTTGTGTTCTGTGAAAAAAAGAGAGAACTACTCAATTCACTGTTCAAGGTGGTGTAGAAATGAAGTCAAGAGAAATGGGCCCGGGCGACTCTCATGAGCCACCCAGACCCGGGCGGAATATGTTTTTTATATAAGGTATTAATATCAGTTTTTCAGGTGCTGTAGATTCGTTAGAAGTTTATTGTCAGCACCAACTTGGCAGCTTCCTTCCCCTTCCGGTTGATATTGAGGACGATCTCGATGGGACCTTCGTCTTCAGTCATCGTCACTACTTTCTTCTTAGGTCTTTTCCTCGCATCTACTTTCTTCAGAGGTTTGGTTCGAGCTCTGAATTGAATCAACTTCTCGAGAAGGTCAGGTCTTCTGTTCTTGAGCCTGCTTATGAAAAGAGCATCTTTCACGGCGATGTGAGCCTGTTTTGTAGAACCACACCGATGACAATTCCGTATGATTCCATGAACCCGTACGGATAACCGGTTCCTCTCCTCAGAGCACCCAGCGCAGAACTTTTTTCGAAGACTGATCTTATTACTGCAATCGTTAGCCAAGCAAATTCTTGTCTTCGTCTTCATCTTCTTGATCTCCCTAGGCTTTTGTATTTCTTTTCCCCATTCGGAGGCGATCCCCTCGCCTCTCTCCCTTAAACTCTTTTTAAGGATGCACAACCCAATGCGCATTTCGTAAGAGTTCCTCGGGTACTCGAATGTTCGTGGCTCTCTGCCATTGAGTCTGAAGAACACCCTCTCGAAGTGGGTGTAACTCCGTTTCGATATCCCTGTCTTTTTTGGATCTGGTCTGTTGATCTCTAGTCTGACTTCCCTACTCAACTCAATCCCCCTATCTGGTGTAGTTTACGACTATACGGCTTCGATACTCTTTCATTATATGAGTTCGAAGGAACTAACCATTGGAAGATGAGCTTAATATAGGATGACGACATGTCTAAAACTAACACCCAGTCCGGTCCTATTCTGGACATACGCACCAAGAACTTGAGCTTTCTAGCTACAGTCCATGAGCTCAAAACTTTCGGAGTAAAGAACTATGCGTTCTTTCTCAGGCTTAACGATCCGAGCCTGGTGGGAGTAGACCCGTTTGACGAGAATTTATCCAACGATATGAAGGGTAGGATCCTTAAAGAAGTCATGACCAATCCGTGGTACTACTTCAGAGAGGTTACCCGAATCCCAGTCCCTGGTAGAAAGAGTGGTATACGATTCAAGCTTCATAGAGGGAATTTGGCTCTCCTATGGTGTCTACTCAATAACTTAAATACAATCATAGTTCTACCCCGTCAGAATTACAAGACAGTATCAGCTTGTTGCTACTACGGCTATCAATTTGAGTTTGGAACAGAGTCGTCAGTCTTCACGTTCGGAAACAAGGAGTACGGAGACGCTAAGAAGAATTTGCGGATCATGAAGGATATTCTCCTTCTAAATCCAGAATGGTTAACTTTTCGACAGGGTTCTCAAGACCAAAATAACATAGAGTTCTATATTCTCAAACATACCAAGAATGAAGTCAAAACGATTTCATGTGGTAAAGATCCCGAACACGCTGATACTATTGGTCGCGGTCTGACCGCTCCTAATGAATGGTGGGATGAGTTCTCATTCTTACGTTACAACCAGATCACATATAATGCCGCCGCTCCAGCCTTTTCAGAAGCTGCTGATATGGCGAAATCGAATGGTAGATGTTACGGCAAACTCATCTCGACCACGCCTAACAACACTGACCTAGCTTCTGGTAGATATTGTAAAGACCTCATCAACATGGCGGCTGACTTTACTGAGAAGATGTACGACATGGATCGGACGGAGATCGACGAGTTCGTCGATAGAAACTCGTCCAATGACTTTGTATATATCTTCTTTGACTACAAACAACTTAGGCGTGGTCCTCAATGGTTCCGATCGCAGTGCAGGAATCTTAACAACGAACTGGATGTCATCCGCCGAGAGATATTGTGCGCATGGTCTCCATCATCAGACGTTAATCCATTCTCAGATGAGGAAATCCTGGAGATAGAAAACTTCCAAAGGGATCCCATCAGTACAGTGATGCTTCAAGGGTTTTACGAACTCCAGTATTTCGCAGAGCTCCAGAGAGGGATAAATTACTTAACTACAGTAGACGTTGCTGGTGGACTAGACCGAGACAGCTCTGCTATTGTACTTTCAGATCCTGATTCACTAGAAACAGTAGCTTGTCTAAAGAACAACAAGATCAGTACTGCTGAACTTGAGGATGCTCTTAGAGAACTTCATCGGATGTACCCTGACGTTATTTTCATAATAGAAAGGAATAGTTACGGGTTAAACATCATCCAGAGGTTTGAAAAAGAACCAGACTTGAAGAAGTCTCTCTTCTATACAGAGACAAAGACTAAGGCGGAAAAACTTTCTAAATCCAAGAAAGGCAAAAGAGTATACGGGATTAATACGACTTCTACGACTAGACCTCTCATCATCGAGTGCATCAAGACCATGGTTTCCGATATGCCAGAAGTCTTAGTGGCAAAAGCTATCATAGACGACGTTAAAACCTTGGAAATGAAGAAGAGCAATAAAATCGAACATGCTAACGGCGAGCACGACGATGCTATCTTCTCCAAGGCGTTCGCCCTGTATGTGAAGGATTACCATTGGGAAACTCTCAAAAGGTTCTTGAAGGGCGGAAGGTCAGCTATGTTCAAAGCAGTCCGCCGAATCTCTGTAAACAATAGACGTAACGATGGTAGGAAGGACTCTAGTAGGTTTATCACAGAGTCTGAGGTACAGCTCGAAAAGCGAAAACCTAAGAAGGAGGAGACCTTCCTAGCTCAAGTCATTGCTCTAAATAAAGGGGATTCAAAAAAAGGACCGAGCCCTCTCGGAGCCGTTCGAACCAAACCCGTGAGCGGGCTTGGGGACTACCTCGAACCGCAACCTGAAGAAGAGAATAATACCGCCCTGATAAAACACCGGTAAAGTAGGAGGGGCTAGGATAGCACCTTAAAAGAGTGAGATCCCATCGAACAGGTAATGGAATCACATCAGCGAAAAAACCAGGAGGTTAACTAAGATGGCAGTTGAAATGACAGAGAATATGATAGATCAGATGCTTGGAAGAGAAGTCGATGAAAGCGCCTTCTTCAAAGTAGCTGAAGGCAATGACGAAGAAATGGGGCTTTCCATAGGGCTTCTCTACCGAACTTTTCTCAAGGAGCAGATCGAAACTGAGATCATCGAAGCAACGGTAGAAACTCCTCCAAAAGATTTCCTCACCCAGATCACTGAGAGGATTGATCTGATCCGTATCAAGGCGGAACAAGAGGAAGAGGATGTCAATATTGACGAGATCGATGGAGAGTATCGTGCCCTATTGGTAGACGTAGTAGAGGCGCTAGAGAAGCGTTTCGATTTCGACTTCTCAGCTGGGACAGAAATGACTGCTGAAGACATGGACCTGTCGGACTTAGAGTCCAGGGTCTCTGGTCTCTACGAGTTCTTCGTCGTCAAGCGTATCAAGAACATGGTTACGTTTTTCCAGAAGTTCATCTTTTCCAATAGGAAGGTCTTGGCACGAGAGTACCGACCCCGCTTGGAGAACAAGAAGGACTTTTCTCTTACCTCCTTGAAGGAGACATTCAAGAACTTTGATGATGTCGTAGTGATGTATTTCCTCAAGGATATCATGGTCGATGCCGTCGAATCTGGATTACCATTTTCTGACTTGATTTCTCTTCTTGAGACCGAGAATGAAGGAGAGATATCGTTGGTGGTTGCTAAAGGAGCTATCGACGGAGAAGAGAGCGATGTAGTGAGGAATTACTTAGCTCCCATCGTGAATGACGACGAAGTTCTACAAGCCATAACGGCTAAGGTAAGAATGGAGCTCATCGAGGACCTCCCGAAGAAAGACTAGAACCAGGAGCCAGACATGGACGACACAAGAAAAACGGACATTGAAGACTCGGACCTGACACTCATCGAGCATCCAGGAGCTGGAGGAGTGATAAGTCATCCAACAGCGTTGTCGGGACCAAAAGGAGAACTCACCGTATCAGACTCGATACCGGCGATATCCGATCTTGACATGATGAGTATGGGGGTTTCGGACGAGACTGAGCAAGCCATGCGGGGAGGTCGAGATATTGCCAAGGAGCTTTCTCTCAATAACATCAGCAAAAGTCTCGTTGAAAAGATCAACGCCGCTATTGTTGTCGCTGAGAAAGAGGGAGCCCCGGAAGACAAAATTGAGAGGCTCAGACAGTCCAAGCGGCAATTCGAAGCTGTTTCCACACTAGGGCCACTCAGAGACCACATCGTAGCGAGGGGTTCCAAGTATGATAAGATGAATGATGTTCAGAAGGCTAGACGACTGAAGAGTTTGACGTCCAAGGCCACCAAGAAGCTGAAAGATGACAAAGAAAATCGTTATCTTCCAGTCCATACATCTTGTCGACACCTGAAGGGTTCTCTCCCCAAAGGTCGGGAGCACTATGCAGATGAGTTCATCGAGAGGTTTTCTGACTTCATCTGTCGTAGGAAGCTTAAGGAATGGGCGGTCTTCATCTCCCAGACCTTGAACAACCTACACAGACTGAGAAAACCATTCCCAACCAACGGTGACTTTGTTCAGCTGGTTATCGACGTCATCGAGGGTAATGAGACTAGCGAGTGACACAGCACAGAACTCTCTTGAAGATTCTTCTAAATCCCCTTCTCCGAAGACTTGGATGGTCCATCATCTCTGTCATTGGAGAAGGGGAACAATTCATTAAATACGAGCTAAGAAGATATCCTGAGAACTGCCGGAGGGTGTAATGAGATTCAAGTTTTTCAAGAAGAGAGACGGTAAGGTCATAGTCAATGCGGCCTCACTGGAAATACTGGTGCCGAGGGAATACTTCGACACTGACATAGCTGAGATCTCAGGCGACAAGTTAATCGTCTTAGGGATCTTTCGCTTCCGGGTCAGGATGGATCCGAAAAGTCAACCAACACTGTATACTGTGAACATTCCCAGTCCACTCTCTATACAGTACAGTTCTGAGCATTCTCTCAGAGAAGCTGTTGGGAAAGATAAGGACAAAATTCCTTACAGAGTTTTCACACTGGAAAGGGGTGATGTCTTTCTTGAGAGTGAGACCATCGTCACTAGCGCTAAGAACGTTGAGTCTTTCGTGAAACTTCTTCACTCTGGTAAACTTCCGACAATGGTGTATGCAGACGTCTACCGCCAGTATATGCAGGTACAGGACGATAACGAGACTTCCCTTGGAGTGTCATCTGCAACATTGGAAGCTATTGTCTCTGAACTGTGTCGGTACGAGAAAGACCATGACATTCCTTTCCGTTTGGCCCTTGCCAAGGCCGGAACTACTGAGAGAGATTTCGAAATGGTGACTCTTAAGACCCTCCCTGAGCTCACCAGTACATTTAGTGGGATCTCTTTCGAAAATGTGAACAAGGCGCTCGCGTCAAGCGTGAATAATAAAAGAAAGAAGAAAAAGGAGAAAATCACTCCCATGGAGGCTGCCATCAGGAGGTAAGCTGTCTTAAAAACTATTGGTTTTATGCATTTGATGGTCCTTTCAGGCACACCTGCTTGAAAGGGCCTTCCAAACCGCTCAGTACATATTTACGGCAAGGGAAACAAGCGACCTACCCCTTCGAGCGAATCAGACTAGTCAACAGTAAATTGAGTGATTCCTATTAGCGTCGGCGAGAAGCAAGTGTGAAACCCCAAATTGTGGAGAGAGTTGGATTATGCCTGATCTTTACCTTCACCCGTCAGTCACCTCGTACATCACGGACCAGAGCCAGGTCTTTCAGACCGCAGCTGGAGTGACGACCCTGTTCTGCCCTCTGATCAGTCAGAAGGGTCGGGACAATGTCCTCCAGGTCGTGGACGGTCCCAGTGATGATGATTTCGTGGACAAACATGGAGACCCGGACAGCTCCAAGTACGGCCAAGCCCAGCTGAATGTTCTTGAGTGGATCAAGGCAGGCGGGACTGTGGTCACAATGCGTGTCCTTCCGGAAGATGCCCTGTACGCGCATGCCATCATTGACCTCCAAACCAAGGACGTCGATATCAAGAAGTGGCAATTCTTCGGTATGGACATCCAGAAGGTTGTCCAGAGTGCCGGGAACTATTACTTCTCAGTGATCGAAGAGGACGGCAACGAGCTTATCCTCATCACTGCTGAGAAACTCCAGGAATGGTACGACGGCACGGATACGGGAAGCGGCGGTATTTACCTCGACATCCCGATCTATGACGACGACGAAGCCATCATTCGTCTCAACGGCGGATATGGTACTGGCGTATTCGGTTCTGGTCCTTACTCGACCACTCCCACCAAGGTGGCAGAAGTCGATGAGAGCCGTGTTCTGATTCGTTCCAGGACCAAGAGAGTCGTAGGCGGTGCTGCTTCTGAGTCTGCCATTCTCGCGTACGCCGAATCGATCGACGGCGACCTCATCATTGCAGACGGCTTCATGCATCATGCAGTAGGCTACTTCCGGGCCGACGGTCGGGGAGCAGAATACTACAATGAGCTGGAGTTCAAGCTCACTGCCAACGACGCACTGGACGATACGTACCAGTTCCGCGTGTTCGACCTCGAAGTCTACCACCAGAAAGATGGTGTGAATGTTGTGGTCGAAGGACCGTATCAGGTCGCTTTCGATGAGACTGCACTGGATCGTAGTGGTGAAAGCATGTTCATCAGTAACGTGCTGGAACGCTATGGAAAGGGTACCACGTTCGTCCTGATCGATGACGGTTACGAAGCCCTGTGTGAAGAGCTCAACGCTACCACAGATCCCGCACTTCAGGATCCCTTCTTCCTGAGTGAGAGAAACCTGTACAGCGGCGTGACCGACATCCATGGTCTCAACGTTCTGTCGAGTGGGCAAACTACCCTCTCCATGGACGTTTCTCCGAACGACGACAAAGCCTACGTCGAAGAGCCCAACCTGTTGTACCCTGGTGGCCCGATCGTGGCTGCTGGAGTCGATGCACTTGAGATCGGTTCTGTCATCAATGTCACCACTGGTCGGATTGAGTTCGTTGCACCGATCTTCACTGATGAGCTGAAAGCAGTGACTCACGTCTGGGAAGATGCGACTACTGTACTGGCTATCGGTGCGGTTGCAGTACCTACTGACATCGTGAAGCTTACCTTGGCTTCCATGACGAATAACCTCGGTCGTGGTGTATTTGCAGTTGGCGACTGTCTGTTGGAAGTCAATGACGGCGTGAATGACAGCATCGTTGAGAACTCTATCACAGCCATCGATCTGACGGCTATGACAGTGACGCTCGGTACGGTCCTGCCGATCGATGCAGGCTACACTATCAACCTCAAACAGGTGAAGTACGAAGCTGGTGACGTCATCACTGAATCGGCCCTGCCTGAGTTCAGTGAAGCCAACTTGATCAAGAGATCCTTGGATGGCGTGACGTACATGACTCCCACTGACGCAGATGTGGCAGCAACGGCTCTCTTCATCAGCGTAACTGCTGCGCAAGCCGCGACATTCGTGGTTGGTGGAAGTGTTGAGTTGGAAGTCTTCCAGAACGGAGTCGATTCCGTGATGGTTGATGCTGAAATCGTCGAGATCGACGAAATCGATGCTGTCGACAGCTACTTGAAGCTGGCAGATGCAGTTGACATTCCGGCTGGTGCAGTTAGCGTGTTCACTCCAGGTATCAAGGTCGTACAGACCATGAATGCTGACAGTGACGGTTCGAGTGATGTCAACTTCGATGAGAGCGTTCCCCTGTCTGGCGGTTCCGTGGGATCTCTGATGACAGCCAATGGCCTAATCGATACCACTGTCCGTGACCAGCTCCTGGTCCAAGCGTACACAGGTGCGATCAACGAGGAAATCCTCCAGAAGAAGCTGTGGCCCATCGACATGGTTCTCGACGCGAACTACAACAAGTCCGTGAAGGATGCGTGTAACGACTTTGTCGCCACACTACGTCAGGACTGTGTGTTCTGTGCAGACCTTGGCTTCACAGCCAATCCGCAACAGGCGTTGGATATGAGAGCAACCCTCGGCTACAGCACGTTCTTCACAGCGATGTTCTCTCAGGACGCTTCGGTGTTCGATGAGTACATTGGTCGGAACGTCAAGGTCACGGTCCCGTTCTTCATCGCTGGTAAGGTTCCGCTCAATGACAAGAATAACGGCTTGCACTGGCCCTTCGTCGGTCCCCGGCGTGGAGTCATCAGCGGCTTCGAGAACTTGTCATGGAATCCGACAGACCAGTGGCAGGAACGTCTGTACCGCAAGCAGGTGAACTATGTCAAGAAGGACCCGAGACGGACGATGCTGTATGGACAGCTGACTTCGCAGACGGTCACGTCGGCCTTGTCAGACCTCAACCACGTTCGCGCTCTTCTCCGGATGCAGCGTGAGGTCGAGGAAATGATGGAGGACTACAACTTCGAGTTCATCTCGGACGCGACCCTCGGTACCATGAACTACAACCTGAACAACTATCTCGCCAAGTGGCGTGACAATGGTGCTTGCAGCTCCATCAGTGGTCAGGTGTATTCTTCGGACTACGACAGGAAGCAGAAGACTGCGCGTGTGAGAATCGAGATGGTCTTCACGGCCGTCCTGGAACGCGTCATCATCAACTTCGTCGTCAAGTAAGGAATTTTCAGAGTTGCTTCCACCGGGTTGGGTATGGAACCCTTCCCGGAGGGAGTTGCGATGACTAGGGCACAAAGAGACTGAATGAGAACGAAAGGGAGTAGAGTATCATGAGCATTGTCAGACCCGGCGAGGGCATGAATAGTGGCTCCGAGGAAATTTACGCGGAAGCCAATTCAGCCCAGGAAAACTTCTACACTGGTGGGTTCAACAGCGACGTGCTGTACTTCGATCCCCTACTGGTGGGAATGGCGTTCATCGTTTGGACGCGGTTTCCTTCATGGGTGACCGATGAGTATCCCAACATCAAACTTCTGACCCAGAAGAATTTTGCGGGCTTTGATGGCCTGGCAGATCTCGAAATCACTCCGGCCGATGTGACCGAAGGATTCGCGACGAATGCCTATCAGATCGCTCAGAACATGGGTCCGAAGCCGAACAACTTCACCCTGCGGCACCTGGAGTACTCCGGGAGTCCTACAAGAATGCGTACCAGCACTG
>Ga0222626_1001047_pt1 | contig 13283 bp, 18 predicted proteins | sample AntAcemetageno91_FD_179862 | JGI IMG/M metagenome (GOLD analysis project Ga0222626, IMG submission 179862) | Saline water microbial communities from Ace Lake, Antarctica - #91 | ecosystem: Environmental > Aquatic > Non-marine Saline and Alkaline > Saline | place: Antarctica: Ace Lake | collected...
AAATTTCTAAAATTTATGAATTGTATATTTTTCCAGATGTTCCTAAATTGATAGAAATGTGCACTCGCCCAGGTTTTACAGTTTTTGAAGCTGATAGACACCAAGAAAATGACGAATTTAAAAACATGGTAATCAGAAAACACATTCAGTATTCATGACCCGCACATAGAATTTTAAAATTATAACCAACTAATTTAACAATTGTATCTTTCATTTTTTCTTCATCTGATGTAGGTAAATCAGTTCTTCCAGTACCTTCATTTAGAAGAGTATCCCCACTATACAATATTTCATTTTCTTTATCCCATATACAAATGCTACCATTTGTATGCCCAGGAGTGTGTATTATTTCATATTTTTCTAAAAGCTCTGATTCTTCAACATCAAGTAATTCAATATTAAATTTGTTTGCCATATCCTCATTCAAAATTACATTATTTTTATTCTCTTTAAAATCACAAATTGCTTCTTTGCTTGCATAGAATTTTGCGTTAGGAAATAAATCAAAATTACCTATGTGATCGTAATGTAAATGAGTAAAAATAACTTTATCAATTTTTTCTAAAGAAACAACTTTACTCAAAAAACTTTTTACCATTTCTCTATTCTTTCTATCTCCGGTATCAATTATAGCATTAATATCCTCAATATAATATAAATTAGAATCTGCATTTATTTTCCATACACCGTTAATAACTTTAGTAATCATATGTATCCTTTTCTATGTATAAAATGACTTAGGTATGCTGATACTATTGCCAATAAAAATATTATTTTTAATGTAGCATTGCTTCCTACTAAAGCTCCTAATAAGAATCCTATCAGTGTAGCAATTGATACAAGATAGTATGGAAAAATAGGATGTTTTCTTGCTAGCCATAAAGTTCTTCCAGCAACAATTCCACCAACACTACTAATAACATACAATGTATATTCATTTCTAAGCAATAATGCTATGATAAAACCTAAAATAAACCCTAGAGCGGAATATCCTTCAGCCCAATGTTCCAAAAAACTAAGTCCTTTCTTATTCATCATAGTTCTTTCTCATATTTCCAATAGTATGTTCCCCAAATTACAGTCCCAATTACGAGCGCACCTAATAGGGTTATCAGTGTACTAAGTCTTAAGTAAATAAGTAAAGCTGCCCCAAGCAAAGCACCATATGAGAACGCATACGTTAATCTTGAAGCAAATAATAAATTAAACCCGTCTAGTGGCGGAATAAATAAATTTGTAAAAACTGCATATAATAAATTAACAACGATTGCTTTTTCAATCAAAACATTTGTAGATAAAAATGATATGTTAGATAAAATTCTGAAAAACAATGCCAATATTATGTTTGCCAAAGGACCAACAAATCCAATTAATCCTAGTGGCCAGTAATTTATTCCATATCTGAATTTCCCAAGTCTATGTTTTTCTAGCATTAAAGCAACAAATCCTCCAGGAAGCATAAACCATAGCTTTCCGTTGCTGATAAATGTAACAATTAAGCTTGCAGCTAATCCATACCACCAAACTTTATACACGAGTTTAAACCCCGCATGTAACGCAACAATTCTTTGAACAGAAATATGTACTAACACAGCAAGAGCGACAATTAATAATGAACTAAGCATATTCCAACCATAAAATATATCTACAGTACTTGAAATCCTGCCGTCATTAAATCCCACTATAAATCCTAATATTAAAATTACAATAGCTAAACTTTTAATTTCTTCTTTAGAATATGCAAAAAATTTTTGTATTTTTACTTTTAAGTCTAGCATTGTTTACCTCTTTTTTTCTTCAGGAAAAAAGGGACTAGTAAATAAATTTCACTTACGTTGCCTCTTTTATATGAATTATTTGATTTTGATTATTTAAAGTTTTCTACAGTAAGGCTATAGCTGATTTTGTTATTCTCTTGAATCATCTTAAACATTTCATCTTCATGTCCTGCTCCAACTACTGCTAATATATGTTTATCGGGATTTTGTTGCATTATTTTTGATAAATTTCTTGCCATTATTACATTCCTTTCATGAACAAGGACTCTATGAATATTTGGATATCTTTTTTTTAAAACCCTCATTATTTGTTTTATAACTTTTTTTCCAGGAACTTTAGTTAAGTCTAATTTTTCCATACCATATTTTTTCATTTCTCTTTTTTTGAAAAACACACCTTTAAGCATATCAACAAATAATTTCCACATTTCTTTTATTGTAAATGCCTTTGATAATTTTTGTAATGTAATAGAAATGTTTTGGTCAATTAATGCAATTTTGGCATTATGTTCTTTTGCCATTTTTACTGCAGTAAGCATATCTTCTCCTGGCTGTATTTGTACAATCTTACCCATCTTCTTTTGAATCCAGCCTCCAATGACTGCAAACATGAATCCTTTAAATCCGATGTGTCTAATCTGTTTAAAGCTAATATGTTGTTGTTTCTTTTTTTGTAATAAAGCAGAAAGTCTATTTCTATCAAGTTCAACTGCTACAATATTAGGATTATTATCTATGATATACCTTTTTATCTCATTAACGCTTTGTTTAGCTATATGACTTGTTCCAATTATTGTTAAATTATGAATTCTATGCATTATTTTAGTAATATCTCTATTTTTTATAACCTTTTCTATGAATACTATATATTGTTGAACAGAAAAGTATATAAATAAGATTTGAAATATCTAGAACTAGGTGGTAATACATGCTTAAACTTAAAAGAATCTCTGAAACTTACGAAATGAAGGTTTTTACAGACCAAGGCGATTATTTTGGTGATATTGAAGAAAGTATTTTAACAAGCAACAAAGTGTTTGGTTGGAAAGTTAAAGCTTCAAGAAACTCATTTTTGAATAAAGTTTTGGGTAGCGCTAAAGGCGTAATTGTTCCACATCAGCTTGTAAAGAGCATTGGAGACATTATGATTATCAGCAAAGCTGCTGTACCAAGTTATAATTCAGAAGATGCAGGAGCAGAATAGATTTAAACAGGATCTTATTAGATCCAATTTATTTTTGATTAATTATTCTTATCCTAGATTGCCCGAGGCAAAGGATAACATTAATTTACCAAACTAAGATGAAGATAACTATTGACACACAACATGATTCTAAAGAAGATATTTTGAAAGCTATTGAACTATTAAGAAATTTGAGTGGAAACGTTAAAACAAATACAGCTACAAATATTTTTGATAACAATACTTCATCTTCAGAACCATCAAACATGATGAATATGTTTGGAAATAATTCTTCAACTTCGTCTTCTGAAAACAATTCAAGCGTAATGGATATTTTTAATTCTACTCCGAAAGTAGAATCTCCTTCAAACTCAACAGATGCCATAACTAACGTTTTTAGTGGTGTAAATGAAGATCCAAAAGAAGAAAAGGTTGAAGAACAAGCTCCAGGATTAATTTTCTTAGATTAATTTTATATACTACTCTTAGCAATTTCTATCATAATGAAAAAATTCGAATATTTAGAACATACAGCCGACGTTAAAATTAAGGCTTATGGTAATAATTTAGAAGAAACTTTCACAAATGTAGCTTTAGGGATGTTTAATCATTTAACAGATATTGAAAAAGTTAAACCAGTAATAAAGCACGAATTAAATATTAAGGCTAAAAGAGTAAAATCTCTATTATATGATTTTTTAGAGGATTTACTTATTTTACTTGATACTGATGGATTTATTTTAAACAAAATAGAAAAAATATCAATAAAAGAAGAGGGCGAAGAATTTATTCTTCATGCAATTTGTTATGGAGATTCTTATAAAAATTATGATGTGAATGGAAATATAAAATCTATAACTTATAATGATATGGAAATTACAGATAAAGAAATAATTGTGGTGGTAGACGTATGAAATTAAAAAAAATAAATGATCATGAATATGAAATTGAAAAAGAAGGGGATATGAATGTTCCTGTTAAAATTTTCTCATCAGAAAAACTTATGGAAAATTTGAAAGGGGATAAAAGTCTTCAACAAGCTATAAACGTATCAAAGCTTCCAGGAATCTATAAAGCAAGCTGTATGTGTCCTGATGCTCACCAAGGATATGGCTTTAGTATTGGCGGTGTTGCAGCTTTTGATATAAAGAAAGGTCTAATAACTCCTGGCGGAATTGGATTTGATATTAATTGTGGCGTAAGATTACTAACTACAAATTTAACTAAAGAACAAGTAGAACCTAAAATCAAAGAATTATTAGAAGTTTTATTCAAAAGGGTTCCTAGTGGTGTTGGTAGTGAATCCAAAATAAGATTAACTGACGCTCAGCTTGATTCCGTTCTTAAAAATGGAGGACAATGGGTTCTCGATAATGGATATGGCACAAAAGATGATGTCGAATTAGCAGAAGAAAACTCTAGAATGCCAGAAGCTGATCCAAGCAAAGTTAGCCAAAAAGCAAAATCAAGGGGTAGAAAACAATTAGGCACTCTTGGAGCGGGCAATCATTTCTTAGAAATTCAAATTGTTGATGAAATTTTTGATGAAGCCATTGCAAAAGAATTTGGTATTATAAAAAAAGATCAAATTGTTATTATGATACATTGTGGAAGTAGGGGGTTAGGGCACCAAGTCTGCTCAGATTACTTAAGACGAATGGAAGAAGAAAATCCAGAGCTAGCAGATTCTTTACCTGAAAGAGATTTAGTTTACGCTCCTGCAGGAACAGAATTAGCAGAGGATTATTTTAAAGCAATGTCTGCTGCGGCTAATTATGCGTGGGCCAATAGAACTGTTATAGCACACGAAGTTAGAGAAGGATTTAAGCAAGTTTTTGGCGACGTTGAAGTTTTACCAGTATATGATGTCGCACATAATATTGCAAAAAAAGAAAAACACATTATTGATGGTGAAGAAAAAGAAGTTTATTTGCACAGAAAAGGTGCAACTAGAAGCTTTCCTCCAGGACATCCTGACTTACCTGAAAAATATAAAAAAACAGGCCAGCCAGTATTAATTCCTGGAAGTATGGGAACCTCTTCATATATTTTGGTTGGCACACAAAAAGCAATGGAAGAATCTTTTGGTTCAACGGCGCACGGAGCGGGCAGAGCAATGTCAAGGCATGCAACAAGACAATTTAGAGCTGAAGATATTAAAAAAGAACTTGAAGAAAAACATATTTATGTTAAATCAGCGTCGTGGAAAGGTATAGCAGAAGAATGTCCTCAAGCTTATAAAGATATAGACGAAGTAATTAAAGTTAGTCATGAAGCAGGAATCGGAAAATTAGTTGCTAAAGTTAGACCTTTAGGAGTTATTAAAGGTTAATTTTTTATTTTATTTTTATTTAGAATATCGTTTAAATATTTTTGTATCATAGCCTATATTTTTTTTCTTCTTTCCAGAATATAATTTATATGTTATGTCCTTTTTTCTTCTTCTACATATTATTTCATTACTGCTCATTACATAAGACTCTAATTTTTTAATAATATTTTCTTTATTGGATTTTTTATTTATTATATCAATGTCTGAATCATACTCAACAAGATTGTTTTCAGCATCATAGTTCACGATATAGATTTCTTCAGGGTTCTTAAGTACAAAAACAAGTCTTTCAAAATTATCTTTTAGAATTATATCTGTTAATTCTTCAATAACTTTATCTTCCTGAACAGCTTTAGCCATATTTAATAGAATAATTAAGATTAATTATAAATTTACTCTATAATTCAATTATTTTTCCTTCTTTTCCAACATTAATTACTTTAGTATTTCCAATCATTTCCTCAATACCTTCAGCTTCATGAACATGACTGCAAAGCATTATATCGGGCTTGAAAGTTTCTATTGCTTTTCTTATGCCACTAGAACCTTTGAAAAAAGAAGTGAATTTTTCCATTTTTGTACCTGTTGGATGTACGTGTGTAACCATAATTTTTTTCTTTAAATCTTTAATATATTCATGTCCCTTTTTTAATAGGTCATAAAATTCATCTTCAGAAATTTGATGCATTCCAATATTTGCGCCACCTGCTCCAAATAGCCCCACACCTTCTGCTTTTATTGAGTATCCGTGTAAGTTTGTAGCACCATATAATTCAGCTAAAAAATCAACTGTAGCATTACTCTCATGGTTACCAGGTATAATTATTACTTTTTGTTTACGCTTAACAAATGGACCAATAATTCCTTCTGTAGACATTTCACTCATAGTCAAATCTCCACATAAAACTACCATATCTACGTTTTCTTTTTCAGCACGCTCAGCAAGCTTTTCAGCTAAACTTGTGTCTCCGTGTATGTCTCCACTTGCTAATATTTTCATTTTATTATTTATAATATTAAACCTATATAAGTTTTATTACTTTTAGAAGAGCTTCTTTTTTATCTCCTTTGAATTTCCATCCATCTTTTCTTTGAGATATTTTGTCTTTTTTAACTCTAGTATATGGTACTTGTTCCATTTGTTCTGCATCATAAATAAGTAAAATATTTCTTGGAACATATTCTAAATCATGTTCTTCATCTTTTTCTTTGAATATACTTAGACATTTGTATAATGTACTTTTTTCAATATTTTCATCAACTAAATGTTTCAATCCATAAATTTCAATATCTTCTGTTCCTTTTCTTTTATAGCCCCTGCCTTGTTTTTTTTCAACAGACCTAGTATCTAATCTATCCCATCCTGTTTCTTCAATTTTATTACAAAATTGCTCTAATACTAACCCTGAATTATCGTTACAAATCTCCGCATTTATAAATCTAAAAACTACATTTTTCCCTTCATAATGTTGCATTAGATACTTATTTATTATTGAAGCAGAAGCTCTCATTGTATCATATTCTGCACGCTCAGTAGACCAATATTTTTTTGGCATTTCCAAAATATGTTGCTTATTCATATAAGAATAAATATGAATCTATTATATAAACCTTTCGAAAACAACCACTACAAAGTGACAACTATCTTTTCTTAATATTAACAATATTTCCTTCTAAATGAATAATATTACTAGCACTACCCTTTTTCTCGCCTTCATATATGCAGAAATGAACGCTTTTTTCAATATCGGGGTCTATATCTTCTTGTGTTGTCATGAAGCTTTTACCAGTAATATTTGCACTAGTAGTACAGATTGGTTTTCCATATGATTGTACAAATCCTGAGAACCAATGGTTTGGAATTCTAACTCCTAAAGAATTTAATTCATGATTTACTAATTTACTTACACAATTATTATTTTTTAATTTTAAAATTAAAGTATATGGTCCAGGCAATTTATCTATCCATTCTTGTGCCTCAGAATTAACCTCACAATTTTTAATAATCCATTCCTTGCTTGGAGCAATCACAGATATTGGTTTTGTTGGCATCTGTTTTATTTCTCTTAATTTTTCGACTGCTTTGTCAGAAGTGGCGTCACATCCGAGTCCATAAATTGTATCAGTAGGGTGAATAAATACATGTCCATCATCCATTTCTTTAGCAAAAATATGTCCTTCGTACTGTAATTCTTCTTTTGTGACGTTTTTCATATTAATGGTTAAAGTACTGGCATTTTTAAAGCTTTTGCCATTAGGATAAAGTAGAAAATAAAAGGCGCTGATGGACCTCAACCTTTTAAGAAAAGGTTGACCAAAACATAGTATTTCGTTTAACTCAATACATAAAGAAAATAAAAGGCGCCGCTGGGACTTGAACCCAGGATCATCGGGTTGCAGCCGAACGCCTTAGCCGCTTGGCCACGGCGCCATGAATATGAAATTAAAAACGGGCCTGGAGGGATTCGAACCCACGGTCTATAGCTTACTTCTAAGCTTGCTTTGAAGTATTACAAAGCTTGCCTTTGAAATAGAAGGCTATCGCCCTATTTGCACTACGTGCTAATCCTTGCGGTTAGCAAGTATCCAGGCTAGGCTACAGGCCCATTGAACAGAAGAACTTTCTGTTAGTTTTTAAATATTTCGTACAAAACTATTTAATTAGCAAAATACTTCTTAATTATATGTCCATTATTTCACTTATTCCGAGAAAAGTTAAAGCAAAAGGAAGCAATCCTAATTCTATTTTAGATTATACTTTATTGGAAAATTTTTTGTTTGAAGAAGAATTGATGTCCATTAGGCTACTTGATTCAGTAGATAAAATTTCAATAAATAAAGCACCAATAATTTTGTTTTATCCAGGCTGTGGTTCAGACATCTTAACACCATTAATTTATTTAGAGAAATTGTTTTGTAATAATAATTATTTTCATTTTATTTTTAATGATATTGACAATACTTTTGATTTAATCAAAACAATTTTAGATGATGTTCAAATTCCATTTTCAGAAGATAATTCAAAAATCAATTTTTTTATTAATAATAAAAACATTACTTTGGAATTTTTACAAGGAGATGTCTTTGAATTAATATATAATATAAAATATGATATTTATTTTGAAAGAACATTTAGAATAATGAAAGATAATCATCCAGAATATGAACATATTGCATATAATAATCTTAATAAAAATGGGGTTCTAATTTCTGACTCCGGTTTTCATAACGTAAAAAAACTTAATATTCCTAAGGAATTAAGCGCTTACAAAGAAATGGTTATAGCAATAAAGGAACAGGATTAGCAAGATATTCTTTATGATCTTTTACTTCAAGTTCCAAATCATTTCCTGTTCTTCTTGCAATATCTTCTAGGCGGTCTTTTTCATTATAAAGAATTATTTTTAATATACTTAGTCCTGCTCTTCGAGCACTATTGACTCTTTTGTGTCCATCAGCAAATGAATAGAAATTATTAAACTTAATTGCAGGAATTCGTGGAATATCATCTGTCCATCCTTTTTCTTTGAAATGAAAAACTAGTTCTGGAATATAATCAGTTGTAGGGTAACATTCTTTTACCAAGTCGCTATTTATTTCAAGTTCTTGCATTTAATTTAATAAAAAAAGAATAAATAAAAGCTTTATGGTAACCAGCTTTTAGGATTATTTAACTTTTCAGGCAAATAATCTGAAATTACGAAATTAAGACCGTGCGCTGCTAACGCTTGCTGCTCTGCTCTTATTTTCATCTTTGCTAAATCGAGTAAGCATTTTTGCCATTCTTTATGATGATTAACAAATGGATCATTTTTAATTCCATCTTTTATCCTCTTTAAATCAACTTCTTTTAATGGATGTGATGGCAAATCATATTTTGTTATATCTTGCGCTGTTATTCCGAAAAATTTAGCTTTAGGTACACAAAAATATTCATTGATATGTGCTGCATTTCCACTTCCAACCTTTAGTGTTCTGTAGATATTTAACCATCCGTATGGGTCTCCATCAGTAAATACATATACAGGAATCTTTTTCTCATCTGATAATTTTCTGATAAATCTTCGAGTAGCTCTTGTTGGAACCCCTCCAAGAGAAATAAGAATACCGTTTGCTTTCTTCCAAAATTTATGTTTTACTAATCTTTGAAACATACCGGCTGTCTCGATTGCTAAAACAAAGTCAGCATTAGTTTCAAATTTTAATTGTTCTACTGACGAAGGTATGCTATAAGCTCCGCTTCCAAATTTAGTACAATCAATTTTTATTTCTTTTCCAGTTTCACTATCATAATCAATAACTGTTAGTTTTCCTGCAATATCTCCGCCCTTTTCTTCTGGCAAAAATCCCATTTGTTCTCTATTTACTCTCATCATGGCTTCAATATCATCCATAACAGTATCTGATTCGGGTTGCTCTTTGAATCTTGCTTCAGCCCAATTTTTACTTACATAATACGCTTCTCTTTTAGTTGCAATATCTTTAGTTTCAACTAGTTGTTTACTAAGCGCCATCATTCTTAGAGTTTGAGCAAATGTTTTTACTGTGTTTGCAGTCAATGTTCTTGACTTCATTTTACCAATTAGTTCAAAGAATCCTGCTTTCGCTTCATATTTTACATTACTTAATGATCTCAAAGGCATGCTAATCTCGGGTGGAATCTTTTTAATAATCTTTTTATATATATCATTAGAAACATCTTCTATCTCTTTGATGATATTTTTATTCTGTTTACTCATCATCATCACCCTTATCTTCTGGATCTTCTTTTCCTATTTTTGCAAATTCTTCGTCGTAGTCTTCATTCACTACTTTTATCTCTTCTAGTTTTCCACGCTTTTGTTCCAGGATTTCTTCTAGCATATGTACTATATTGCTTTCTTCAGAATCTTTTAATTTTAGAATTTCTTTAAGTCCAATTGCAACATGTGGAATATATTTTTCAATGTAGCTTCTTTTTTTAGCTTCGTCTGAAATATTTTTTCTTTTTCTAACGTAGCTTGCTAATTTTCTTCCAATTTCTTGCAAAGCTAATTTTATTTCTTTGATTATTTCAGGATAATGAGCAATTGCTTCTTTACTTTCACTAGTAAATGGAACCCATACCGATGCAATATGTACAACAATTGTACATGGTCCAATAGGCATATTCCCTGAACTTTGATTCATTCCATAACTTCTCCAGCCTGTTGTTACGACTGATTTTGTAACCGCGCAAGCTCCTTGTTGGAATAATAAAGGTACTCTATTTGCAAATCTAACAAGCCTGATTGCATCGTCTCCTTTTTGCTCTCCGCCGTATGCTACTGCAGCTTCAATTGCGAAAGGATTACCTCTATATACAACAGGTGCTCTAGAAACAGAAGCATAAAATTCTGCATTAATTTCTTTTCTTAATCCTTTTTCGAGTAAGTCTGCTCCTATTGGAGAAATACAATCTGTTGGTGGATTAATTAATTTAGTTTTCTTAATACCTTCCATTAACTTTTCAGCCATGTCTCTTGACATTTTTGTTGGTTTTGTTTTAGGAAGAAGTGCAGAATTTTCGCAAATTTGCTTTGCTGTTCCCGCTCCAACTCTTGAGAATTCTGTTGTTAAGAATTGTTGTAGAGTTTTTTCTTGAGAATATTTCATCATTCTCATTAATATTCCAAGTTCAACTCCATATGGATGTGGTTTAATCTCTTTTGGTTCTGCAGGTAAAGAATTTGCAGCTCTTGGAAAAATAATTTGTTCTGCTTTTGGATTAGTATATATTATTGTAGCATGTGGATTTGAAATTGCTGTTTGTTTTAGGTATTCATCAATGCTCTGAAGTCCTTTGTGATAGCTTGCTTCAATATCTATTTCAATTTTTGTACCATGCTCTTTTGCCCAATCAACTATATCATCTTTAATAATTTCTGGAGCATTTTTTTGAGTATTAATTTTTAATTCATAATAATGTGCATCTTTTCCTTCTCCAATCGTAGAAGTTATTTTTGCAGGTCTTCCAGTAGTTAATTGTCCATACATGACACTTGCAGAAATACCAATACCTTGCTGTCCTCTACTTTGTTTCATACTATGAAATTTACTTCCATATAATAATTTAGCAAATATTTTAGGGATTTGTGCTTTTACAATTCCAGGTCCATTATCTTCAATAATAATTTTGAATCTATCATTTCCCATGTCAATAACTTCAACAATGATTTCTGGTAGAATTCTAGCTTCTTCGCATGCATCAAGTGAGTTGTCTACTGCTTCTTTTATAGTAGTCATTAAAGATTTTCTTTTGTTATCAAAACCTAATAAATGTCTATTTTTTGCAAAGAATTCACCTACTCCAATATCTCTTTGTTTTTTTGCTAATTCTTCAGCGCTAACTTTTCCTACCATAGTATACCCTCTTTTATAACAAAAGTGGATTATAACTCATATAAAAAGTTTTTGTAGCTTAAGATTCGTTTAGAATTCCTATTTGTCCTTCAATTTCTCTTCTTTTTGATTCTCTTCTTTTGTTTTCTAGCCATTTGTAAACATGAGAATGAGGACTTCCTGTTAATAAACTTTCAACAGCTTTTCGTGCATTAGCGACGTATTCTGGGAATCCAATAATTGCAATTGTTTTTCCATAAACACTAATGTAGGTTTCAGTTAACTGCTCTATTGTTCTTCTACTTTTTCCTTCTTGACCAATAACTCTTCCTTTTAGTCTTAAAGCCTTTTTTTGATTATCTCCAACGAAATCTTTTATATTGATAATTTCTAAGCTATAATCGCCTTTTAGAAGTAATCTTGCAAGTTCTGGATTAAATCCTCGACTTATTGCTCTAATAACTTCTTTTGCATTAAATAGTCCTAATGCATCTTCTCCATAAATGAAAACATCTCCTTCTTTGCTGTCCACTTCTAGTCTTGTAAGTGTCTGTTCTTCTATTTCTTCTTTAACGTCTCCTTTCTTACCTATTAGAACAGCAATCCTATCTTTTGGTATTTTTAATTCATAATGGAATTCCATAAATGAGAAGTAAATTTGCTTGTTTTTAAAGGTTATCTTTCTAATATCGATTTTAGAACTTTATCCTGATCAATTGTTAATCCTATTTTTGTAAAAAAGTTACATACATTCTTAACATCTCTTTTGATAAACCTTCCTGCATCAACACTATTAATAGGACTAGTTTGACTAAAATCAATAAAATAAGGTTTGTCATCTTTTAATAATATATTGAATGCAGATAAATCAGCGTGAATAAATCCTGCCTTAAACAATTTTTTCATGTTTACAATAACATCATCAAAAATTTTCTTTTTAGCTTTTGGTCTACAATTAACTAATTTTGGCGCGGGATCGTTATCTCCTATATATTCAAGAACTAAAACGTTATTTTTGAAAGCAATTGGTATTGGAACTCTAACATTACCTTCTCTTGCTAGTGTTAAGTTTCTAAATTCTCTTTGTACCCATGAGAAAATAATATTTCTTTTAGTCTTTCTAATATTATAATATCTTGGATCATTTCTAATATATTCAAACATCTTTCCAAAATCACAACTTTGTACTCTATAAATTTTAACAACAACTCTACTATCTCCTTTTTTTGCAGTAAAAACATTAGCTTCTTTTCCAAGCGCAATTGGACTTTCTAATTCATCAAAAAAACCTTGCGAGCTTAATTTAAATATAGTACGTAATGTAAATTCATCAAATACATTTTCATAAACTTTCTTCTTATCTGATGTAAGCTTTCTTAGTTGTTTTGACATAATTCTTTCTATTTTTGGCACATTTAAAAACCTTTAGCTTTTTAAAGAAACCACATATCTCTATTATTATGAACTTAGGGGATATCTTGGGTAGAACATTAAGTCCTGAAGAAGAAAGGCAGATTATAAAAATTGTTTCTGAGAAGCAAGTAGAATATAATGAAGCTAAACATAATGTTTTGATCGATGACTCTTGGACTGTTGAGACTATGAAAAAGTTTCTTATGAAAGAGTTTAG
>Ga0222626_1001052_pt1 | contig 13261 bp, 10 predicted proteins | sample AntAcemetageno91_FD_179862 | JGI IMG/M metagenome (GOLD analysis project Ga0222626, IMG submission 179862) | Saline water microbial communities from Ace Lake, Antarctica - #91 | ecosystem: Environmental > Aquatic > Non-marine Saline and Alkaline > Saline | place: Antarctica: Ace Lake | collected...
GACTCCGATATTATAGCCACTAGTTATGATGATCAAGGCAGGCTGATATCTTATATAAAAATAACGAAAGACCAGGCAAGAACAATAATGAATATAACATATGACCAGCAAGATAGAGTTGTATCTTATGCGGAGAATAGTAAGCTTGAAAAACAAAATTATATAATTGAGAGACAGGCTGAGGTTTCTTCAATAGATTATAATAGTTCTTCATCAGATTTTTCACAAGCCGATCTTAATCTTTCACTGGAGATAACTAATAAAAATGATAATTCAAAGGAGAAAATAAGTATTTCAGGTAAAATGCGTTATGATAATAAGGGTGAATATTATTTAGCTCATGGAACATCTGTTAGATTTTATTTTTGGTCAAAGGATAACTTATCCGCAAATATTAAACAAGAGTATGTCACAAAAGATGAGACTTCTTTAAAAGCACTTCAGGAGCTTCACTCTGCTTTTGTAGGTTTAATTGTAATCACCAATAAGGCAAAGGAAGACTTTGTTTCACAACTCGATCTTTTTTATGAAGAAGTGAATGCGTTTGAAACCATAGAATCACAGGAAAAAGAGGGTAACGATATTATTAAAAACACAATAGATATCAGCATGGAAGCAGATGCCAGTCTTCCCGGTTCTAATAATAAATCGAATAATTCATACGTAGAGAAAGCTGATAACCGGGGATATCAAGTTAGCCAGAAGACAGACAAGGTCAAGGAAGTAAAATGCTCTATTCCCAAAATTCTTATGGAACTCAAAAGAACCTATGATAAGCAATTAAAAAGCGTGAACTCAGATTTTTTAAGCAGAATATCGGAAGTAAGGTCCTTTATAAAAGAACCTATTTTGGCTGTTAGCGCGGAAGGTATTAAAGCCCTTGTATATATCCCCCCTAAGCTTAAAAAATAATTTTTTAGGTTTACCTGAAACACAAAATCTGTTATATTAAAATCTGTTATATTTTGGATGTAGAGTTGTCTAAAAGATAGGACAGTTAGATGCGTAAAAGTCAGGATCATCTTTCAGATGGGGATATATTTAAGCTGATAACTGATGATAAGCAAAAAGGTTTTGACCGGTTATACAGAAAATATGTTGATCGTATCATTAATTATGCCTTTTATTTGGTAAAAAAACGGTATATAGCTGAAGAGCTTACGCAAGAGGCTTTTTTGTGTGCTTATAGAGATATAGAAAATTTCAGGTCGGATTCTAAAATTTCTACCTGGATCTATACTATCGTCAGGAATTTAGCTTACAATTGGTTAAAACATAGTAAATATGAACCGAAGATTTCTGTTGATCAAAAGATAAATTTAGGAGATGGCGAGGCAGCACTTATAGAGGCTATAGCTAATAATTCATTAGGGCCGGATGAGATTACTAGTAAGAAAGAGATAGATGTTTTACTAAAAAAGGCGATTAGTACTCTGGAAGTTAAATATAGAGATGTTATTATCTTATGTGATCTGCATGAGTTCTCCTACAAAAAAGCAGGGGAGATTTTAAGCTGTAATCCGGAAGCTGTGGGTATGCGACTTATGAGGGCAAGAAAGATGTTGGCCGCGGTATTTAAAATAGATTAAATTATAAGGATAGAGAATGGAACATAGAGATTGCTTTAGTAAATTATCAGCTTATTTGGATAAAGAGCTTGAGGCGGAAGAGAGAAGGCGGATGGAGCTGCATTTTGCTAATTGCTTTGAATGCAAGATAGAGCTTGAATGCCTTAAGAAAATAAAGCAGGCTGTTAATGCCTTACCTATAGAGAAACGCTCTGTGGGCTTTGATGCAAAAATGCATCAGCTTATAGCTAATGAAAGAATAGTTTTAAATAAAAAACAACAAGAACAGAAACCAAAAAGCACATTACCGGAAACGGGTAAAAGCATTTGGAGTTCTAATGCAATTAAAGTTGGTTTAAGCCTTGTTGCGGCCTCTTTTGTGCTAGCCATTGGGTTGAGATTGTTATGGCAGCCAGAGAGGTTTGGGCCGGTAATTATTGCTAGTAGAGGCTTAGCTCAAGTCTATAGCCAGAAGCAAGCAAAATGGATACCTGCCAAACCAGGTTTGAATATATCTAAAAATGACCAATTGCGCTTAGCTGCGTATGCTCAGGTAGATATAGAGGCAAAAGAATATTATAGCATCAGGGTAAAAGAAAATTCAGAGATTTTGTTTATCCAACTTGCGGGCAAGAGTAATAAAACTACTATGCTTAATGTCAAATCAGGCAATCTGTTTATAAAGACAGAGCCGGGTTTTAAAGGTTCTGATATGTATATAAAGACCCCTTCTGCTAAGGCAACTGTAATAGGAACAGCGTTTGTTTTGCAGGTTAACCCAGAGCAGAATCTTACCTGGTTAGGCGTTTTAAAAGGGGCTGTGGCAATAGAAGGCGTTGGTGAAATCGAGAATACTCTTAACAGGGTTGTAGTTAGCTCAGGTGAAAAGACAACTATTAAAAGAGGCGACCCGCCTGCTCTGCCTGAATTTCTTTCTGATAAGGAATGGCAATTAATGGATGAGCTTTACCACATAGGAGAACTGCCGCAAGTCGCTCTGCTTATAGGTACATCTTCAAAACGGGTTGAAGAGCTCATGGCTCCCTGCATGCTGTATGTATATGACAAAGAGCCAAGAACATTACCAAAAGAATTTGAAGATGTTGTAGTTAATATAACAGAGGCAGTGCGAAAGAATGATATGAGTTTGCATGAGAGGGCAGCTAATAGATTGAGAGATCTTATTAAAAAATATCCTAATCCTAAATATAATGTCCAATTTTTACTATTTTTAGGTGCTTATTATAATTATCTTGATGCTTATGAGCAGTCTATATCCTGTTTCGAAGAAATGGTAAAAGATTTCCCTGATTCCAATTTAGTGAGTTTAGCGCTTTGCGCTGAGGCAATAGTTTATCATAAAAGCCTTAAGGACAAAGAAAAAGCAGTACAGCTATATAGGAATATATTAGACTTATATAAGAATAGCCCTGAGGCAGAGCATGCAAAAGGGGCCATAAGCAATCTCACCTAAATAACCCCTGTATTTTTTATCTAAAAATTTTTAAAAATCCTGTTATATTTTATATTTCCAGTTGTCTATTGTACTGTGGTAAGCAGATTTTTTTGCCCACTAATTAAAGCTTTTTAAAAAGATAGAATGAAGTTCAAACAAAAAGGAAAGGAGTGAACAAGATGAGAAAACTATTAGGTCTGTTTTTAATTGCGTTGTTGGTAAGTAGTGTTGGAATATCTATTGTATCAGGAGATGAAATAGAGATACCGAAACCTCCAGGAGAAGAGATAATATTTATACCTGGACCAGGACCACTACCAGTAGGCTTTATTACGATTAGAGGGGGATGGAATCTTGTTGCTATGCCAGTACTTCCGGATAAGCCTTATACAATAAAGAGGTTTATAGAAGCTGTAGAAGGCAAGCCAAGAGGTTCTCTCTGGGAGGTATCGGTAGTTGCTGTTTATAAAGATGGGAGATTTAAAAGGTATCCAATGGAAGGGTATTCCTATAATATGGTGCCTGGTGAGGCATATTTTGTGCATGCTAACTTGGTGGCCCATGGCCTAATTATGGTAGAAGGTTGGCAGCCGAGCACTATTGTGGAAATTATAGGTAGGCCCATAGATCATTCGATCTCTTTGAATCTGAATAGGGGCTGGAATGGTGTATCATTAAGAGGAGATGATACTCTAGATGCCATACAAAGACAAAGAGATAAAACTTGTGAAGACTCTAAGCATCTAGCAGTTTTAAGCCTTAGCCAATTTTCAGAGAGGTTAGCTGAACAAGAGATAAAAGCAACTAAGATTGCTTTCTGGTCTGATGGAGGAGGATATCCTGCTCAGGTACAACATTGGGAAATATTCGATCTTCCGTTACAAAAGGAGATAGATAGATTGATTAGGGCAGATGAAGGTTTCTTCCTTCTTTGTGAGGAGAACGGGCTTTACATTCCAGGGTTGGATTCGAATAAAGAAGAGCCTTGGCCGCCTATTCCACCTGAACCAGATCCAACTCCTTGGCACCCTTGTGATACAGAGGAATAACCCCCCCTGTATATTGGTAGGGCATATATGTAATTTTGTTTATAATTATGCCCTACCAAGGTTTTTAAAAAGGAAAGGAGTGGATGTGATGAGTAAAAAATGGATAATACCATCTGTTATAACACTTTTTATATTGGTTAATATTACCACATTTCTGTTTGCTCAAGCTAAAGTAACAGTAGTAGAGAAGATTGTGACGGTATATAAAGAAGCAAATAATAAAGAAGCTACACCTTCTTTAAGTATTAGCGTAGATAAAGAACCTGTTAATATTGCCAAAGTAGGAGCAGTTAAAGATCCAGATTATCATGCCATTGATAGAGGCTATTATTATACGGATAATAAGAAAAGACAAGAAGTAGTCAGATCAGTCGACATTAAAAACAAAACAATAGATAATTATCCTGCTTCTATAGAATCGCAAGAAACAGTAGAGCAGAACAAGAGTTTTCTCAATTTTACTAATCCACAGAAGGGCATAGAACGTATTAGCATGCCTGAAGAAAGAAGGAATCCAAATTTGGCTGGTGCGAATACTCCTATACCGCAACTCCCTTTGTTTGATACAGACTATGCAGTAGCTACGGATGATGGTTTTGCAAATGATGGATTACCTCAGTTGCCTGATACAGCTTAAATGTGATAATAGTACTCGCGAAACAAATGGTATCCATGGAATAGTTTCAAGAACGGTTCTCAAGCACAAGTGGTCGTGCTCAAGAACCGTTCTTGATAGATGCTTAGATTCTTCAATCGCTAAAGTTTGCCCTGAACCCTACGCGGTACAGGGCTCCCTTCTGGGTGACAGAAACGCAATACGATATACGCAACAAAAAAACCTTTTCTAATTGACATGCCTATATAGTTTATATATAATAATTAGATTAATAGATAATCAGGAGGCTATTATAATGACAGAAGATATATTGAGTATCAGGCGCGATAAGATTAAGGCCCTTAGGGAAAAAGGCCTGAAGCCGTTTGGGTCCAGGTTTGAGAAAACAGCTACATTGTCAAGCTTGAAGGACGATTTTGAGAAAGGTGATATTAAAGAAGGAGATATTGTAAAGGTTGCCGGTAGGCTTATGAACCTGAGAGAACACGGGAAGAGCTTCTTTTCTGATATCAAGGATCATACAGCCAAGATGCAACTGTATACCAAGAAAGATAATATAGGCGAAGAGTCCTGGGCATTAAAAGACTTAATCGATATAGGTGATATAATAGGCGCTGAAGGTGAGCTTTTTAAGACAAGAACAGGAGAAGTCACTGTAAAGGTGGCGTCGTTTATTCTCCTTTCTAAATCACTGCACCCTTTGCCTGAGAAGTGGCACGGCTTGAAAGATATTGAGATCCGTTACAGACAAAGGTATCTTGATCTTATATCCAATGACGAAGCAAAAGAGGTCTTTTTGATAAGAAGCAGGATCGTAAGCAGTATACGGAGATTTTTTGATGATAGGGGTTATATTGAGGTTGAGACGCCCATGCTCCAACCTATAGCAGGAGGAGCGGCGGGCAAGCCTTTTAAGACCCATCATAATGTCTATGATAAAGATTTGTATCTTAGGATAGCGCCTGAATTATATCTGAAGAGGCTGCTTGTAGGCGGTATCGAAAAGGTCTATGAGATCAATAAGTCATTCAGGAACGAAGGTGTATCGCCAAGGCATAATCCGGAATTTACTATGATGGAAGTCTATACAGCATATGCTGATTATAATGACCTTATGCGTCTGACTGAAGAGCTTGTCTCCTCTCTTGCTAAGGAGATATTAGGTAAAACTACTATTGAGTATAAAGGCAATAGCATAGACCTAGAGCCTCCATGGGAGAGGGTCTCGTTTGCTGATATGATGAAAGAGCTTTATGACGTCTCCGCGGAGGATGATGCTGATACATGGGTAGCAAAGCTTAAACAAAAAGGCATCAAGCTTGAGGGTGACAAGTTGAGCAAAACAAGACTTGTTAATATAGTGGCGGATCTGATAGAGCCAAAGTCAGATAAGGGAAAGCCCGTTTTTGTTACAGACTATTTTACGGAACTTTCACCTTTAGCAAAGACGAGCGATAGCAATCCAGCCATTTCTGAAAGGTTTGAGCTGTATATGGGGGGTATGGAGATAGCCAATGCCTATTCCGAGCTCAATGACCCAGTGGAACAGGAGAAACGGTTTAAGGTACAACTTGAATTTGATAAAGAGACCTCAGATGTTATCGATGCTGATTATGTTCTCGCGTTAGAGTATGGCATGCCACCTGCCGCGGGGCTGGGCATAGGTATCGACAGGCTGGTTATGATCCTTACCGGTCAGGAATCTATACGCGATGTAATACTGTTTCCACAGCTTAAGCCATGATAAATGAGATTACGATAGCAACAAGATACCTTTTTTCAAGAAAGAGAAAACACCTTATATCTTTTATGGGGTTTGTATCGATACTAGGGGTAGCGGTAGGCGTAGCTTCTCTTATAATAGTTCTCGCGGTAATGAATGGCTTTGGCAGTGAGCTTGAAAAAAGGATTATCGGCCAGAGCCCTTATATTATTATAGAAAAACAAAACGGTGTTGAACCAAAAGAATATAAACAGCTCATTGAAAAGATAGATAGCCTAAAGGATGTTAAGGGTTCATACCCGTTCATATGGGGCCAGGGTGTTTTAAAATTTAGTTCAAGAGCCCAAGGGGTCATGGTGCGGAGTGTAGATATGAACAATTCTACGGATATATCAAAGATAAAGGCGCATATATACGCTGGTGAACTTGCCCTTGATAAGAATAATATCGTTATCGGTAATGAGCTTTCAATGGCATTAGGCGCTTTCATAGGAGATGAGCTGGAATTGATGACTTCAGTAGTGGCAAGACCTAAGAGATTTAAGATTTCGGGGATATTTAATTCCGGGATGTATGAGTATGACCTTAATCTCGCGTATGTAGACCTTGAGACAGCATCAAATATATTCGGCACTCAAGCACGCGCGAATGGTATCGGTGTTGAGCTTAATGATACTGCAAGTGCGGTGGATGTGAAGAAAGAGCTTAAGGGGGTGGTTCCGGTTTCATATGCTGTAAGGACATGGATGGACCTTAATCAGAATCTCTTCTCAGCTTTAAGGCTTGAAAAGCTCGCTATGTTTATAATATTGACACTCATTGTTATAGTAGCGGCATTGAATATTATAAGTACGCTTACGGTTATGGTTACTGAGAAGAGGAAGGATATCGGCATTCTTAAAGCGGTTGGCGCTACAAAAAACAGGATAATGCTGATATTCTCTTTTCAAGGTATTATCATAGGGGCCCTTGGTGTTATGCTAGGCGCTATAATGGGTATCGGTTTGTCCTGGTTGCTTGATAAATTCCGTTTTCCAATATTGCCTGAAAATATATATTACGGTATTAATTACCTTCCCGTAAAGATAGGTATCGCTGATTCAGCATCGATTATAATAGCTGCGCTTCTTATAAGTTTTATGGCATCAATATATCCGGCATATCAGGCAGCGAAACTCGATCCTGTAGATGCGTTGAGGTACGAGTAGATGTTGTTAAAGGCAGATAATATATCTAAGATATACACAAACGGCAATAAGAGTTTCGAGGTATTGAAGGACATAAGGCTTTCAATTAATAAAAGTGAGATAGTAGCTATAGTAGGGCCTTCCGGGGCAGGCAAGTCCACGTTATTGCATATACTAGCGGGCCTAGATAAGCCGACAAAGGGTAGAGTTGTTTTTGATGGTACAGATCTTTATGGGCTATCAGATAGCAAGAGGGCACTTATAAGGAATAAGAGGATAGGTTTTGTTTTTCAGTTCTACTATTTATTATCTGAATTCAGCGTGCTTGAGAATGTTATTATGCCTGTGATGGTAAGTAGAGACAGCGATACCCGAAAAAGATTCTCTTTGGATAAGGCCAATACCCTGCTATCCCGTGTTAAAATAAAGTCAAAGGCAGATAATAAGCCTTCGCAAATATCCGGTGGAGAGGCCCAGAGAGTAGCTATAGCAAGAGCGCTGATAAATGATCCTGATATAGTATTTTGTGACGAACCCACTGGCAATCTTGATTCTGCTAACGCCGGTATTGTATTAGAACTTATAAAGGACTTGAACCAAAAGACAAAACAGGCCTTCATGATAGTTACGCATAATGAGAAAGTAGCGGATTTTGCTGACCGGATTTTACATATTGAAGATGGAAAGATAAGATAGCGGTCTTGGGCAGCTCGTTTCGGTTATCGGTTTTCGGCTCTTGCTAAAAGCGGAAACCGAATACCGAACACTGAAAAAAAGGAAAGTAGGGAGAAGATGATGTCGTTAAAGATATATATGAATGGTAAATTTCGTAGCAAAAAAGACGCGAAGGTTTCTGTCTTTGATCACGGGCTTTTGTATGGGGATGGCGTCTTTGAGGGCATACGTTCATACAACAAGCTGGTATTTTGTTTAAAGGAGCATATTGATCGTCTGTATAAATCCGCGGCTGCAATTACGTTAAAGATCCCCATTAGCAGAGAAGAGATGGTAAAAGCGGTATGCGATACACTGAAAAAGAATAAGATCGTTGATGGATACGTCAGGCTTATAGTTACCCGAGGCGAAGGTGATCTTGGCTTGGATCCGCGTAAATGCAAGGGCAACGCCCTCGTTATTATCATAGCTGATAAGATCGCGCTCTATCCACGCAAGTTCTATGATGTGGGCTTAAGTATTATCATAGCTGATACGCAGCAGAACTCCATAGAGAGCTTGCACCCGGGTATAAAATCTTTAAACTACCTTAATAATATTATGGCAAAAATAGAAGCTATGAAAGGCGGGCACGAGGAGGCCATAATGCTCAATGCCCAAGGTAATGTCACAGAGTGTACAGGTGATAATATATTTATTATAAAAAATAATGTAGTTTATACACCTCCCGCGTCTGTTGGTATCCTTATGGGAGTAACGCGTGAGATGGTAATAAGTATAGCCAAAAAGATGAAGATTCAATTAAGGCAGATACCTTTTAAGTGCAATAAGGTATATAAGGCAGATGAATGTTTTTTAACAGGTACAGCAGCGGAACTTATACCTGTTGTAAAAGTTGATGGAAAGAAGATAGGTATCGGTAGCCCAGGAAGAATGACATCTATATTCCTTGAGAAGTTTAAAGAACTCACAAAGACTCATGGGGTAAGATACTAGATACTGGATGCTAGATGCTAGAAAAAGGTGAAGGAAAAGATAAATAGGGACAGCTATCATTTATGAAAAATTTGTGCTTATGCATTTGCCTTTAGCAGTGCTTTGGATTTTTTTGCCATTATCTCAATAGATGGCAAAAATACCAGCGCTGCGCAGGCAGATGCATAAGCACATATGAGATAAATATAAATAAGGACAGGCTAAGGCACAAGGTAAAAGATACAAGGCATAAGGAAAAAGGGTAAAGGAAAAAGCATTAAGAATTAAGTATTAGATTGCAAGTTATTTAAAATCTAAATTTAGATTTTAAACTTAATACTTAATACTTACAACTTAATACTTAATACCGGACGAGGGAATAACTATGTTATGTGATATATGTAAAAAACAAGAAGCCACAGTTCATCTTACAGAGGTTATAAATGAAGAAGTGAGCGAACTTCATATATGCGAGGAATGCGCAAAGTCAAAAGGCGCTCAAATGCAACAGCATTTTGGCATAGCTGACCTGCTTTCAGGGCTAGTTGATCTTCCGCATGATAGTTTGCCTAAAAGCAAGCGCATTCATATAAAATGTCCAACTTGCGGTATGAGTTATAATAATTTTAAGAAAATAGGGCGATTCGGCTGTGCTGATTGTTATGAGACATTCAAAAGAGCGCTTTATCCGCTATTTAAAAAGATACATGGAGTATCATATCGTGCCGGCAAAGAGCATAAAAACAGAGAAGATAAAAAATTATCAGATCCCAAGCTAGCAATAACCAAGAAGGCTCTTAGGCCTAGCGCGGAGATGGAGAGCTCACAGGATTTGAAGGCCCGCTTAGCCAGGGTTATTGAGCTGGAGGAATTTGAAGAGGCAGCACTCTTGCGCGATAAGATAAGAGCGATTGAGGCACAAGATACAGATACAGGTAAAGGTAAAGCTGAAGGTGAAGGTAGCGAAAAAGGAAAAAGGAAAAAGGAAAAAGGTAAAAGGTAAAAGGATAAAAGAACAAGTATTAAGCTGTAAGTATTAAGTTATAAGTTAAATTTTGATTTTGCATAGTACTAAAATTTAGTATTTAAAACATGAAATGCGTGAGACAATACGCTATACGGGTGAAGATAAAACCGAAAGAACGCGATGAAATTCAATGATCTGATTGAACAGACGAGCGAATGGCTTAAGGGTACCGGCCCTGAATCCGATATTGTCATATCAAGCAGGATAAGATTGGCCAGGAATATAGATGGTTTTAAATTTGTAGACTGGTCAGATTCGCATACGAAAGAGGATGTGGCCAAGATATCAAAACAGGCCATATCTCTGAGTAGCCATATGAAAGAGTCCTTATATGTTAATATGGCAGATTTAAGCCCGCTCGACAGGCGCTTTCTTATAGAGAGACACCTTATAAGCCGGGAACACGCGGTTGATACGCAATACAAGACTGTCTTTATAAGTAATAATGAGATCGTTAGCATTATGGTAAATGAAGAAGACCATTTGAGGTTGCAGGTTATACAATCAGGCCTGGTGCTCAATCCCGCCTGGAAGATAATGAAGAATATAGAGAAGAGCCTTGAGAAAAAACTTAAGTTTGCCTTTTCAGATGAGTGGGGCTATCTTACCGCTTGTCCAACGAATACAGGAACAGGCTTAAGGGCTTCCGTGATGATGCATCTTCCGGCCATAGTGATTACAAGCCAGATCAACAATCTGATCAATGCCCTTTCTAAGCTGGGGCTTACGGTGCGTGGATTTTTCGGGGAAGGTACTATAGCAGCGGGCAATTTTTTCCAGATATCAAATCAGGTTACTATGGGTAGGAGCGAAGAGGAGATAATTGACAATCTGACAAGAGTTGTAAAACAGATAGTCTCTCAGGAAAGAGGTTCAAGGCGTTTTTTAAGGGTAAGAAAAAAGGATATTATCGAAGACAGGATATCAAGGGCCTATGCGACGCTTGAGGCAGCGCATATTATTACAAGCGGGGAGACGATCGATCTATTATCGCTTGTAAGGCTTGGTATAGGGCTTGGTATAATAAAAAAGTTGGATATACACAAGCTTAATAAGCTGCTCATGCTTATTCAGCCGGCACATCTTCAGAAGCTTGCCGGCGTAGAATCGTCTTCTTCAGAGAGGGATATCAAAAGAGCAGAGCTTATACGTGAAAGACTAAAGGTTTAGTTGGATTAAATATTAAGTATTGACAATTTAATACTTAAAGCGATTGGCATAAAAAAGAGATGCGAACAGCTTAATTCTTACTGCTGGCGCATTAAATGAGGAGGAGCAAGAATGTTCAACAGATTCACAGAAAGGGCTAGAAAAGTAGTAGTCCTGGCAAAGGAAGAGGCAAAGAGATTTAATCATAACCACATCGGTACAGAGCATTTGCTTCTTGGGCTTGTTAAAGAAGGGGAAGGAGTAGCATCAGCGGTATTGCAGAACTTGGGCCTTTCTCTCGAGATGATAAGGCTTGAAGTTGAGAAGCTTGTTCAGACAGGGCCTTCTACTGTGATCTCCGGAGATATACCTTTTACTCCAAAGGCAAAGAAGGTTATAGAGCTTGCGATGGATGAAGCACGCCATTTGGGACATAATTATATCGGTACAGAACATCTTCTGCTCGGCCTTATAAGGGAGTCAGAGGGGGCTGCTTCACAGGTCTTACTGAATCTAGGATTAGATCTTGCGCGTGTACGCAATGAGATCATGGCTCTTTTAGGCTCTGTTACTCCGGGCCAGGCCCCAAGTACCAGCACTGAAAAGAGCAAGACACCTGCTCTCGATGCTTTTGGCAGGGAGCTTACACAATTGGCAAAGGAGGGAAAGCTTGACCCTGTTGTCGGCAGGGCAGATGAGATAGAGCGCGTTATACAGATATTAAGCCGCCGCACAAAAAATAACCCCGTACTTTTAGGGGAAGCAGGAGTAGGCAAGACAGCTATTGTAGAGGGGCTTGCACAGAAGATTATAGCCGCTGATGTGCCTGAGACCCTTAAGGGTAAAAGAGTTGTAGCTCTTGACCTGGCTCTTATGGTCGCCGGAACAAAATACCGTGGACAGTTTGAGGAAAGAATAAAGGCGGTAATGGATGAGATAAAACGTTCAGAGAATATAATCGTTTTTATAGATGAGTTGCATACATTGGTAGGCGCAGGCGGAGCCGAAGGCGCGATAGACGCTGCTAATATATTAAAGCCCGCGCTCTCAAGAGGAGAGATACAGTGTGTTGGGGCTACTACGCTTGATGAGTATCGCAAATTCATTGAGAAGGATGCCGCGTTGGAGCGGAGATTTCAGAATATTATGGTTGAGCCGCCCAGCGTCGATGAGACGGTTGCGATACTTAAAGGGCTAAGAGAGCGATATGAATCTCACCATAAGATAAAGATTACAGATGACGCGCTCAATGCGGCAGCAAAGATGTCTGACAGGTATCTATCGGACAGATTTCTGCCTGATAAGGCTATAGATCTTATAGATGAGGCCGGATCGCGTGCGCGTTTGAGTGTAATGACAGCACCGTCTAATCTCAAAAAGCTCGAATCTGATATAGAAGAATGCCGCAAAGATAAAGAGACCGCTGTAAGGGCACAGGATTTTGAAAAGGCTGCTAAGTGTAGAGACGTGGAAAGAAATACTAAGATTGAATTAGAGAAACAGCGCAATGTCTGGAAAGAGAAGAGCATGGAGCAGATACCTGAAGTAAGCTCTGATGAGATAGCTTATATAATAGCAAAATGGACAGGTATTCCATTGTTAAGATTGGAAGAGGGTGAATCTGAGCGCCTTCTTAAGATGGAGGAAGAGCTTCACGAGAGAGTGATTGGACAGGATGAAGCTATCAAGGCTATAGCGCACGCAGTAAGACGCTCAAGAGCAGGCATAAAGGATCCCCGCAGGCCTATAGGTTCATTTGTATTTTTAGGACCAACAGGCGTTGGAAAGACATTACTCGCTAGGGTATTAGCTGATTTTATGTTTGGTGATGAAGAT
>Ga0222626_1001054_pt1 | contig 13243 bp, 12 predicted proteins | sample AntAcemetageno91_FD_179862 | JGI IMG/M metagenome (GOLD analysis project Ga0222626, IMG submission 179862) | Saline water microbial communities from Ace Lake, Antarctica - #91 | ecosystem: Environmental > Aquatic > Non-marine Saline and Alkaline > Saline | place: Antarctica: Ace Lake | collected...
AGTCTGCTTAATGTTTTCATTCCGTTACCTCCTTTATTGCTTCTCCAGAAATAGTAACTGTACGACCCGTTCCAATAACCCACCAAAACCATGATTCATCGAACGTGACATCAATAAGGGCGGTTGCTCCGGGAACACTTTTTAAAGCGTTATCATAAGCCTTATCAATACGGGAATTAAGTGCCATTGGAATAAAATAGTATGCGGTTCCCAGTATTCCTAGAGAGCCGGTAGCTTTTCCGCTGGCATGACCCAATTTTTCGTATTTCTCAGGAGGCTTAGGTGCAATTGTCGTAAAACCAGATGCACAACCCATGATAGATGCCAGAAAAGCAAACAAAATACCTATAAAAATTGATTGCTTCAGAACCTTCGATAGTTTTACCATAATTTTCTCCTTTCAATTAAAATGATTTTGATTAAGGATTCATTGCCGTAAAATTAAATTAGTATATGAATGTTACATCGCCTCCTTTTACTATTAAAAGAAATTCAAACTCGGGAACAGATACTTGCCATTCTATCAACCTGAACCAACTCTAACTGACTTACATATATCAAAAGAATGAAAAAGACAAACCCCCGAAAAATGGATTTGCCCTTATTGAAAAAACGATATTCCAAATTTTTCAGCCTCCTGATATTTAGATTTCTATAACAGTTATCAAAGAGTCGAATAATAAAGGCAGAGCCAAATGACCCTGCCTTCTTCAATGGGTGATTGGAAGATGCGTATTTTTCAACCGTAGAAACGGGAATCCCTGGTTATAGGTTTCAAGGGTTGGTCCCGCTAAAAGCGGGACTTCGCCCTTGCCAGCCCCCACTGGACAGAATTTTGCAAGATTATGGTTTTAAAAAACGCAGGAAATTGAAGGCCAGCTGGAGGAGTCGGCTTTCCTGCGGTAGATGGTTTATTTGACTTTCCAAAATCTTTTACTACAAATATTTTTTAGCAATTAAGATATAACCATGTCAATACGAAGAAAGTATGATTTTATTCGTATTTTTCAGGTCAATTTTTCTAATACTTTAGCATTAGATGAAGGGAGGGGGTACTAGGAAATTTCTAATACTTTTTCATTAAATCGGTATTAGATCATCTAATACCCTCTGCATTTATGAAAGGGAAATATGGCGAAAAAAAGTGGATATGAGAGATTAAATCCTTGACACATAACTTGCCATGATCTGTTATTTATTATTATATCAATTAGTTGTGATATCATTTTGATATCGATTAGCCCTGTTTAGGATTTATTACCCTATCCAGATTCACCTCCGGCCCTATATCTTGTGTTTGCCGCATATGATTTTATAATAGATTTGTTTTAAAAATGGATTTTAAAATTGCCATCTCTATCACTGGAGTAGGCTTCCATCTAAATTGATGATCAAAACGTTTTTTAGCAAAGTGGTGTTGGGCTTCAATGACAACAGGATCATTTTTAAAATAAATAGGTGGTGTCAGGTTTACTCCTAAGCTCATTATGTCATCTTGAACAATACCATCAATTCGCCCTTTAGAGTCGAATTGCATAATGAAATATTCCATGCGCAAGATTTCTACCGGCTTTCGATTCTCAAATTCAACCGCCACCTCAGCATAGCGCACGCGTTTGCCAGCATATTGTGGAAGGGATACATCCGGGTCACGCTGCATTAACCTTTCATACCTTGTCAGTGCAAGACGCTCCAAGGAATTATCATCATTAATAATAAAGATTCGAAGACCTACACCCATGATGCTCCGGATTTGAATTCAATCTCAAAATTTCAATTAAAAATATATCAAAATAAACGTATCGTTAACAGACAATTGGGGCAGGTGTCAAATTTATATGAACTTAAACAAAAGAATCCGGTACGCCAATCTAAAAACCTTCTTCAACTTTGTTATAAGCACATTCGATTTCAAATTCCACAATCCGTGTGATACGCCAGTCCTGAGAAAGATATTCAACGTCGAAGGCAGAAGTCATGAGAGCGGCATCTTTGTCGGCGGTAAACCTGTTGAAGATTTCCTGTTGAAGCAACCGGGTGCTTTTATTTATGGGTTCTTTTGTTTCGATCCATTCTGTCCATAGAGAGCTTGGGAGTTGCTGATGATTTCCCTTATCCCTTACTTTGTTACAGCAATCTTGAATATTTGCCTTGACTTTATAGCATATATAATGCGGTTGAGATTTTTTCAAAGGATTTTGACCAATACATCTATTTGAATCTGGAAAAAAATGAAGATTCAGAAATTTTTAACCATGCTCTTCCCATAGAGGATTTGATTCAGTCCATTTATTTATCAAAAAACATGACACCTTCACAGGGCAGGACACTTATCTTTATCGATGAAATTCAGAACTCTCCACAGGCAATTGCTCAGTTGCGCTATTTTTATGAATCGGCAAAAAAACTGCATATCATTGCAGCAGGCTCCCTGCTCGAAGTTATGATCGGAGAACCCGGACCTGCATTCCCTGTGGGAAGGGTACAGTATATGTATCTGTATCCGCTTTCATTTGAAGAGTTCCTTACTGCTGCAGGAGAAGATCAGGCCCTGAAATATTACCACACAATCCCTTTTCCCGATTTTGCTTTTACAAAACTGTTGAAGCTTTTTCACAGATACACCCTTATCGGCGGAATGCCTGAAATAGCAAGAAAATATATTGAAAACAAGGATATTTCCGCTCTTGCGCCTGTTTATCAGGGGCTTCTTGTCGCCTATCTCGATGATGTGAGCAAGTATGCTCGAAATACAACCATGGCCCAAGTGATCAGGCATGCAATAGAATCAGCCCCCATAGAGGCGAGGCAACGGATAAAATTCCAGGGATTTGGAAACTCAAATTACAAATCGCGGGAAATGGGGGAAGCTTTGCGGATGCTTGAAAGGGCAATGCTTATTTATCTTCTTTATCCCTCGACTGTGACTCAACCGCCAGTCAGACCGGATTTGAAAAAATCACCCAGACTTCAGTTTATTGACACCGGTTTGATTAATTATTTTGCCGGATTGCAGGATTATTTTTTTAAAATGGAAAATCTGCATTCATTTTATAAAGGACTTCTTGCGGAACATATTGTCGGGCAGGAATTGCTTGCATTAGATATGAAAACATCACGGAAGCCCTCATTTTGGATAAGAGAAAAAAAACAATCAAACGCTGAAGTCGACTTTATCGTTCCCTTCAGACAGCATATCATTCCCGTGGAAGTCAAATCCGGGAAAACCGGCACACTCCGTTCTCTTCATCAATTTATGATAAGAGCCGATCATCCTTTTGCCGTTCGATTCTATGCGGGTTCCGTCGAAAAGACGCGGACATCAACACCGGACGGAAAATCATATACCCTTCTGAATCTTCCATACTTTCTTGCCGGAAAACTTTATGATTATATAGATAGGCTTATAAAAGACTAACTGGTTTGGCGGCAAAGATATCTCAAGAGGAAAGGACCGAGAACGAAACAACTGTAATGGTCGAACACCATTCTACTCTTAGCCATAAATCTTCAACGGTTGACAATATCCGGTCAAGGTTTTGGGACCATACCGTTCAATTTTCTTTTTCCCGAATCCGTGAACATGTCGCAAGCCTCTAAATTTACCGGTAACAGCTCAGTTTTTTTACATATTTATTCAGAAGAAATTGAGAAAGGTCTTCATCGGCAAAAAGTTCTTTTTCCGGATCAAACGGTATGGTGAAAATTCGGATGGGCATCGCTTGAACATGCTTCGATCCGGCACGGACTCATCCTCAGTGCCTGCCGTTATGTACTGGCGAACCGGAAGCGTGCTTTTCTCGGTAATATCCTCGGGAAGTGGCATGGATAGATAAGGGGAAAATCCAGGAAAATGTGGTTATCATAAACAGAGATACGATTGCCAGCTTACTTCTGTTGATATCCATCTTCATCTCCATCGGTTATTGAGGATTCGTGAGGGATGTATTTCAAGTTTTGGAATTTCAGATCTCGTAACATGATAGAAAAATAGGTCTTTTTTTTGGACATTATCGGGCTTGGTGAAGCCTTCTCGAAGCATAGGTTTCAGGTGTCAGGTTTCAGGATGGCTCTCGCTTTTTCACTACTGACACCTGAAACCTGAGGGCCAGTGTCCAATTTTCATGCAATCCCCCGAAAATTAAGGAGTCACGATTATTTTTCCAAGCTGAATGACGAGGTCTGAATTTATAAAGCAATGTCGATTGCTTGTCAATAAAAGGGATGAAATATCATTTTGACTGGATAAAAACTTAAAATGGGTTCTGGTGTGGTGCTTGAAAAATATCGTGACGGAGTTTTCACCTTCCAAAAATTGAAGATTTATAACCGAAATGAACCAAAGGATATCTTTCCATGTTAATAACTTGTAATGCTATTAGATATCGATTGACCTTGTTACCTGTTATGAAATTTATGGAGTATTTTATTTTTGACCAATAAAGCGTTGAACTCTGCATTAAGGGCGGCGGGAATCTTTCTCATTGTGTTTATACGTCGATCTCCATTTATTCTTACATTTCGCTCTTTGAAAAAATATTTTTAGAATTATTGAAAATTATTCTGACAAATCAATCAGGTGCATGTGAATTGCCACCAACTGGCTTGAAGATTCTTGTACACCGAGCTGGGGACATCTAACAGCCCATTGATTTGTTTATGCAGATCACTCAGTCCTTGCACCATCGTAGATTTCCATTCAGGAAAATCATGGCCTTAAACAAAACCTCCATAAAAACAAAGTTGGGCGGTTCATTAATATAATTAAGCGAGATAAATATCATAGCGTTGATAAAAACACCTTGTATTAATATCAGCGTTATGATAATAAACGCTTATAAATAATGAGCGGAGGATTTGGCAATGCAGATAACAAGAGATATCTTTTTTACGTTAATAAAGTGTCTGGATAGTGCAAAAGTTCTAATTCTTAAAGGTGCCAGGCAGGTAGGTAAAACCACTATCATGGATGAGATTCAGGCATATCTTACCAGGCAAGGCAAGACCACCTTTTATATTTCTGCGGACGAAGATTTTGATAATTCCATATTTAAAACTCCACAGCACTTCATGGTCCGGCTTGAAAGCGAAATAGATTTTTCAGTCGCCAAAGTGTACGTTTTTATCGATGAGTTTCAATATATTAATGATGCCGGAAGATTTATCAAAGTTCTGCATGATAAGTACCGCCATAAGATCCAGTTTATTGTCTCCGGTTCTTCATCCCTTGAGATTACAAAAAACAGTGAATTTTTAACCGGCCGCAAAATAGAATTTCCAATCGGACGCTTATCTTTTACAGAGGTTGTAAGGTACAGAGAACCGGGTATTCAAAAGGCTTTTGCAGAAACAGCTTACAGCTATGATAAATGGAAAATACTTTACGAGGTGCATAAAACAAAACTTGAATTTTTGTTCGCCAGGTTTGCACAGTTCGGTGGATATCCTGAAATTGTAACCACTGAAGATTATAATCTTAAAAAAACACTTATCAGGGAATTATTTTCAACCTATATCCAAAAAGATATCATTGCATTTCTCAGGGTTGAAAATGTAGCTGCATTCAACAGCCTGATAAAGGTTCTATGTTCAGAAACAGCCAACCTTCTAAACAAGCGGTCTTTGGCCAATACACTGGGCATTGCAATTAACACGTTGAATAAATATCTGGATATCCTGCAGGGAACATATGTGTGCCATTTTTTAGCGCCTTTTTTTGTAAATACGAGAAAAGAAATGTCCAAGATGAAAAAGATTTTTATTAATGATAGTGGATTGCGCAATTTTATACTGAATCGCTTTCCTTCAACATACAATGATATCAGCGGGCAGGAAGCAAAAAGCCTTGCCTTTGCAGCCTTGCGACACTATGTAACGGAAGAGAATTTATTTTTCTATAGAACCATCAGCAAAGCGGAAATTGATTTTATTGTTGATTACGGCCAAACCAGGGATGTCATTGAAGTAAAATTCCAGAACAAAGTATCAGGGTTGCCGGTTGCAATGCGTAACTTTACAAAAAAATACAATACTCATAAAATAATACTTGTGACCAAACAGGATTTTAAAGAAGAAGATAGCCGATTTTATATTCCCCTGCCTCTGTTTGACTTTTTTCTACAAGCCAACATCCGGAATTGAAACCCAGAAAGCCCCCCCGAACAAGGCGGCAAAACTAAGTCATGCGAAATAGAGGCATTGCGGGCAGGTGGCGTGCAGGTGCCGGATGCACTTCAATTTTTAAACCTGTAAGGCAGAATCTTGCATTCCATGTTTGGAATTGAGGGGCTTTGAAAGGCATATTTACAAGAGGATTCGTCTATGCGCCTTAGATACAATTCATCGTCGGTTACCTGAAGGTAACATACTGGAGATTCGGTCCAAGCCCCTGTGTTAATGTACCTAATACCATTATAAACTATATCCTCTGGGTAGTGAGTATGGCCACAGGTAACCGCTTTATATCCATTTTCCATGGCACAATTGACCGCATTTATCATTACATTTTTTCGGAGAAACTTGTAAAAGAGCTCCCATTTCTTGGCATATTGGGCCACATGCACTGGTCTTGCGCCCAATTTCATCCTCAAATCATGCATCAGTTTAAAAGCCTGCATGAAACCATGGTTTTTGGGCATGATCTCGTCGAAATCGTCCCCATGGGTAATTAATAGTTTATGCCCTAAGTTGTAAAGACGCGTAAAGTTGACTTTCTTAAAGCCTTTTGGCACATATCCATTATCATGGTTACCTCGTACCCAAACGACCTTTTGACGGTAAGATCTCTGCTCAATAAGGTCAAGGATCCGCTGATGCGGTGGCTTTAAATTCTCATAAGGATTGTCTATAATATCCCCATTTAAGATAAGTTCATAATCTTCAGAAACATTCCCTATAAAACGCTCGAAGTCGTCATATAAAAAATAGTCAGATCCTATATGCAAATCGCTGACAATGATTGCGTTCGTTTCATACAAAATGAATCTTTCTCCAATCCTTTTGTTTTGCTAAAAATAAGGCAAGATCATTGAAGACCCTGCTCTTGCCGCCTTGAAAGCTTCTAATATTACTTTAAAAGCAGCATATAGTTCGGTTGAGCCATCACTTTATTTGAGAGGGAGTCACCCGAACTATTTCGGCTTCCCTGTGTGCCGTTATTAAACTCGGCGCACATCATATTATTGCATATTTAATGTAAATGACCAATGAATAAGATGCACGCACACCAGAGAAGCCATTTATTAATGCCACCTCAAACTCCCTTTTAAAGTATAACCTTGGCTCCTTGCCTTATATGATATATTTTGTAATGTCAATAGGTTATGATATCATTTAGATATCGATCGGTCTTGTTAAAAATTATTGCATAGTCCAGGTTTGCCCCTGATCCTATATATTGTGGTTTTCCCTTTCTCCTTATTCCGTTTTTTCGTTCATGATTACGTGCCTTAAGCGTAATTCCTTAACCTTAAATATTTAGTATCCGTACACAGAGTCGTTGAGTTAGATGATTATATTGATCCGCCCACGGATTTGACTTTTCTGACAATGCGGTTGGAACCGCTTTCCCTGTAATCGACCTTGGCGGACATATATATCCTGGCGCAGTCTTTTTTCAGTTCTTTAAAGCAGCGGGTAACCACGTCCATGAGCTCGTCCCACTCCCCTTCTATGGTCGTGCCCATGGGGCCGAGCTTATATTGCAGGCCGCTGTCTCTGATAATCGTCACAACCCTTCTCACATACGGGCTCACACTTTCGCCCTTGCCAATAGGAAATATGGAAAAATCAATGAGTGTGGTCATAAAACCTCCTCGTTTATGGATATTGGGTGCTTTAATAACAATGTTTCCAGTTTATTTCTTTACTACCACAAAAGAATATAGAACAAGATAAAAAAAACCCATGGCAAGTTAATGAACAGCCGTCAAATTAAAAATTTCCATAGCTCGTAAACGTGTATCTTTTTTTCTATGATCGAATTCGAAATCGCACACAGAAACTTATTGAATTCATGCCATCCTATTGATAATGTCTCAATAAGGTTATCTTTAAAATGTTATATATTACAATGAAGCACCCCGCAGCAAGAGTTGCAGGGTATTCAAGCCAAGGCGAATAAAGACCCAAAAAGGCCCATACTATGAGCATTAAGACCAAATCTCTCATTCTTTTGGTTATTTTAGGAATCATTGATGTAATAATCCCCATTCCGATTCTCGGGGTGATTCTCATTTACGTAGTGCTCCAGAGACCACCTTGGTTTACCAATGTTGTACGGGAAATCTACAACTCAAAATAAAGGTCTCGGCAATCTCTTACAGGACCTCAAAAGGTGACGTGATGAATCGCCGATATATGCGCTGGTTTATTGTACTACTGCTTATTGCTGTCGCAGCCGTGATCGTATGGTATTTCGCCCGGCCCGAGCCCGTTCAAGTTGTTGTCAAGCCCGTGGATCGAGGCTTGGTAGAACGGACGGTAGCAAATACGCGTGCGGGAACCGTGAAAGCCTGCCGTCGGGCCAAGCTTTCTCCGAGTATCGGGGGTCAAATTTCAAAACTCCCCATTCATGAAGGAGACAGGGTAAAGAGTGGAGACCTTCTTGTCGAAATCTGGAACCAAGATTTGGCTGCAGAAGTTAAATTGGCGGTCAGCGAAGCCGACGCCGCAAGGGCACGGGCAAAAGCAGCGTGTCTGAATGCTGATGTGGCGCAGCGAGACGCCAACCGTATTGTAAACCTTCACAAAACCGGCGCAATTTCCGAAGAAAAGGCAGACAAGGCCGCCACCGAAGCCAAAGCCCTGAGAGCGAATTGCCAAGCAGCAAAAGCATCCGCCCTTATGAGCAAGGCCCGCGTGGGCGTGACCAGAGCAACCCTGGATCGCACCCGACTGATCGCCCCTTTTAATGGGGTGGTGGCCGAGATTAACGGCGAGCTGAGCGAATACGTAACTCCTTCTCCTATAGGCATCGCCACACCGCCGGTAGTGGATCTTATTGACAATACGTGCTTTTATGTCACCGCACCCATCGATGAGGTGGATGTCCCCAATATTGAACAGGGAATGACCGCCCGGGTGACCTTGGACGTCTTCGGCGATCACCGCTTTGCAGGCAAAGTCCGCCGGATAGCTCCCTATGTGCTGGATCGTGAAAAACAGGCCCGCACCGTGGACGTGGAGGTGGAATTCACCCTACCGACGGACATCCGGAAAATGCTGGCAGGGTATAGCGCAGATGTCGAGATCATATTGGATGTCCGGGAGACCACCCTGCGCATCCCCACCGAGGCCGTGCTGGAGGGAAATCGAGTCTTCGTGTATCTGCCGGATAATAAAGTAATCCGGAAACGCACGTTCAAAAGCGGAATTTCCAACTGGTATTATACCGAGGTCCTCTCCGGTCTGAAGCCGGACCAACAGGTGGTGGTCAATGTGGATCGTGCCGGAATAAAAGACGGCGCCAAAGCGGTGTTGTCCCAAGAGGCGCCATGATTCAATTAGCCGGTATTGAAAGGATATTCCAGGTGGGCGATGAAACGGTTCACGCACTCAGCAATGTGAATTTTACCGTTCATCAAGGGGAATATGTCGCCATCATGGGGCCTTCGGGATCAGGGAAATCCACCCTGCTCAATATTGTGGGCCTGTTGGACAGACCGGATAAGGGAATCTACAGCCTGGAAGACCTGAACACCACCGAGTTGACCGATGACCAGCAGGCATCGGTACGCTGTCACAAAATCGGATTTGTGTTTCAGTTTTTTCATCTGGTACCCCGCCTTACCTCTGCTGAAAACGTGGAACTGCCCATGATCCTTGCCGGCATAGATCCTGGTAAACGGAAAACCCGCGTCCAGGCGGCCCTCTCTTCCCTGGGCATCAGAGAACGAGCAAAACATCGCCCGGACCAGTTATCCGGCGGTCAGCGCCAGCGGGTTGCCATTGCTCGCGCCACCATTATGCAGCCGGACATTATTCTTGCGGATGAGCCCACCGGCAATCTGGACCGGACCTCGGGGATAGAGGTCATCCAAATACTCGAAGATCTCAATAATAAGGGCATGACGCTGATTATGGTCACCCACGATCCTGAACTGGGTAAGCGCGCGTCTCGAAGAGTGCGGCTGGTGGACGGAAAGATCTCAACGGATACCGGAAATTCATGAAAAAATGAAACCTGGGGATGCCATTCAATTCAGTACCCGAGCGCTGTCGGGATATCCGACCCGGACGCTGTTAATGATTCTTGCCATGGCCATCGGTGTGGCATCGGTCATTTTGCTCACCGCCTTGGGAGAAGGCGCCCGCCGGTTCGTAACCAGTGAATTTACCTCTCTGGGCACCTACCTTTTAATCGTATTGCCGGGCCGTTCTGAAACAACGGGCGGCCCTCCTCCGTTGCTGGGTCAAACCCCCCGGGATCTTACCCTGGAAGACGCCCTGTCCCTCACCCGGAGTTCCGCCATCCGCCGTATGGCGCCGATTACGGTGGGATCCGCCCCGGTCTCCTGGAAGCATCGAGACCGGGAGGTCAGTATTCTCGGTTCCACCGCCGATCTTTTTGAAATTCGACATCTTTCAATGGCCCAGGGAAGGTTCATCCCCACCGGTGACCCCACAAGGGGATTGGCGGTCTGCGTCATGGGATACAAGCTCAAAACAGAACTTTTCGGGAATCAATCCCCGCTGGGCGAATGGGTTCGCATCGGCGACCGCCGCTTTCGGGTCATCGGGGTGCTGGCCAAAAAAGGTCAATCTCTGGGACTGGACATGGGGGATGTGGTGGTGGTTCCCGTGGCCTCTGCCCAGGCTTTGTTCAATACCTCCGCGCTGTTCCGAATCCTGGTGCAGGCCAACGGCCGCGATGCCATTTCCAAGGCCAAGAAAGCCATATTGAGCACCATCCGCCAACGGCATGAAGGCGAAGACGACGTCACCGTCATAACCCAGGATGCCCTGCTTTCCACTTTTGATCGCATTCTCGTGGCCATGACCCTAAGTGTTGCGGGTATCGCCGCCATCAGCCTGTCGGTTGCCGGTATTCTGATCATGAACGTTATGCTGATCGCGGTGTCACAGCGCACCTCAGAAATCGGACTGCTCAAGGCTCTCGGGGCCCGGGACGCCCATATCCTTGGACTTTTTCTGGCCGAATCCGCCATTCTCTCACTCATCGGCGCCGGTTTCGGACTCATTCTGGCATTTTTAGGAAACTGGGGGCTCGCCCGCGCGTTCCCCAGGTTTCCGATCACGGCTCCCATCTGGGCCATGGGAGCGGCTGTTTTGGTTGCCCTTCTCACAGGTCTGATATTCGGAGTACTGCCCGCACGTCGGGCCGCAAGACTCGACCCGGTGCAGGCTTTGTCTCGTAGATAAAGGGATTTGCCCCAATTGGAATAATGGAATGATGGAGTAATGGAATGATGGGTTTGAAGGAGTTTTTTACAAATGAAGCTCCCCGCAGCAGAGCTGCGAGGTATCAAAGGGGTGTTAAAAGCTATTTTGTATTGGAAGGGAACACGTCGTTTCCCCTTCCATACCAACCCCTTCCTTGTTTTTCACCCCGCAGCAGAGCTGCGAGGAATTCTTTCGATTAAAATGGGTTTATTCCACCCTTACCCCAACATTCCAACATTCCAGTATTCCAGTATTCCATGCATGCGTAATAAATCAGGATCTATTAAAAGATCATTAATATTAACGAATTGCAGAATTCCAAAAACGTTTTCTTATGTTAATCAATGATTCCGCAAAACTGGCCATAGCTTCTTTATCCAGCCAAAGGATGCGCAGTTTTCTCACGGCCCTGGGCATTGCCGTGGGCATCGCTTCAGTGGTGCTCCTCACCTCCATCGGCGAAGGCATCCACAAATTCGTTCTCTCGGAGTTCACCCAGTTCGGCACCAACCTTATCGCGGTTTCGCCCGGTAAAACCACGACCGCCGGCATGTCAGGGGCCCTTATCAACAACGTTCGACCGTTGAGCATTGATGACGCCCTGGCGCTGGAACAAATGCCCAAAATCCTCGGCATGGTTCCCTTTGTCCAGGGAAACGCACCCGTGGAATTCGGAAAGCGCAGCAGGAGAGCTTACGTCTTCGGCGTGGGGTCTCAGGTGCCCGCGGTGTGGCAAATGAAGGTGGCCATGGGCCGTTTCCTCCCGGATGACGATCCCCGCACAGCCCGTGCCTTTGCCGTGCTGGGCAGCACGGTGAAAGATGAGCTTCTGGGCTCAGCAAATCCCCTGGGCCGGCGTATCCGAATCGGCGGAGAGCGCTACCGGGTCATCGGCGTTATGGAATCCAAAGGTCAGATGCTTGGGTTCGACTTAGATGACGCCGTGTATATTCCCACACAAAGAGCCCTGGCCATGTTCGACCGGGAAAGTCTCATGGAAATTGATATGATCTATGGCGGCGAGAGCAACGTGGATGAGATAGTTAAAAATGTCAAAGCGCTGCTCATGGATCGGCACGGCGCAGAAGACTTCACCATTACCACCCAGGAGCAAATGCTGGATGTCCTGGGATCCGTACTCAATATACTCACCCTGGCAGTAGGTGCTTTGGGCGGAATCTCACTTCTGGTTGGCGGTGTGGGAATTCTCACGATCATGACCATCAGTATAACTGAAAGAAAGGCTGAAATCGGACTGCTTCGCGCCATCGGCGCGGGCCGCGGACAGATCCTTTCCCTTTTCATCGGCGAGGCCGTTGTGCTGTCGAGCATCGGCGGGTTGGCAGGCCTGATGTTCGGCGCCGGAGGGGCATGGCTTCTGGGAATGATCGTGCCTGCCCTTCCCACCCACACCCCGTGGTTATATGTGGTTCTGGCTGAAATCCTGGCAGCGCTTATCGGTCTTCTGGCCGGAGTGTTGCCCGCCTACCGGGCCGCCAACCTGGATCCCATCGAGGCATTGAGGGCCGAATAATGTTTACTAAGTTGAGCGATTTTTTGCGAAGAGATGTGCTGAGATCTTGATGCATAAGTGTTCGCGAAAACCGTCCCGAAAAGACATCGGGATGGATATGTCGAGGATTTTCGCGGATCCTTGATGCGCAAGCGATCGGTGCAGATCGAGTAAAAAATAGTTCAATTTAGGTTAAAGGAATTTGGTGGCCCACAACGAAGCCTGAAGCCGGTTTTTAACATTTATCTTTCTGTAAAGATTATAAATATGGGTTTTGACGGTATGCAAACTGATGCAAAACTCATCCGCAATGGCCTTGCTGCTGTA
>Ga0222626_1001061_pt1 | contig 13189 bp, 14 predicted proteins | sample AntAcemetageno91_FD_179862 | JGI IMG/M metagenome (GOLD analysis project Ga0222626, IMG submission 179862) | Saline water microbial communities from Ace Lake, Antarctica - #91 | ecosystem: Environmental > Aquatic > Non-marine Saline and Alkaline > Saline | place: Antarctica: Ace Lake | collected...
GGAAACCAAGAAGGGCAAGAAGCTTAAAGCTGCTGCGACAACAGCGCCAGTAGAAGAGGCAAAGACAAAGAAACCGGCAAAGGAAAGCACTTCTAAGGCGTCTAAGGCCCAGAAAGAAACTCCTGATAGTGCTGAACCTGTAAAGCAGGAGAAGGCTGTATCGGTCGCGAAGAAGGAAGAGAAAAAAGAAGAAAAGATAAAACAGCCTAAAGAAAAGAATAAATTTAAACCGTCAAAAGATGATAAGGACGGTCTGATGGGAAAATTCAAGGGCTTTTTCAAAAAATAGAAATAGTTATTTAGGTATTAGATGTTTTAAAAGCAGGGTTGCTATTTTAACCCTGCTTTTTTATGCTCGCACAATCCTTCATGCCTCTTGCTTTCGCAGCGCATTGGATTTTTTTGCCATGAACCCCAATAGATTGCAAAAATACCTACGCTGTGAAGGCAAGAGGCGTGGGGGATATAGTTATCGACTCTTATGGTTACTGTGAAACTTTCTAGACAACATATAATCAAATGTTGTGTAATTGCTTAACTTGTGGTAATTTGCGCAAGATATTATGCTTTCCACACTTCGGTGTAATTGCGCAGGAGCACTGAAGAAACCCCAGCGTGGTTTCTTCATTCCATTTTCTTGCTCATTAACATTGACCAGGTTGCATGGAAAAACCCTGCCATTCGCAAGAAAAAAGGTCCTGCTTAAATTACTCCAAAGCGTGGAAAAAGATTTATGTTCCACTTCAATCGCAAAGAAACTGACTGACCTAATGGAAGGGCCAGGATATCGCTTATGCTTTTGCCTTTAGCAGCACTTTAAATTTTTTTGCCATGAATATTAATAGGTGGCAAAAATACCAGTGCTGCGAAGGTAAGAGGCATAGGCGAGGCTACTACTTTAGCGTAGATCGTTATGAAACTTTCAAGCGAAGAGTGTCCTATTTTCATTGACAATCTTTTTTATATAGTGTAATATTTAGTTTTAATAATACAAACTAGGAGAATGAATATGGAGCTTTCGGAGCGGATAATGGGAATCAAGCCTTCTGCAACCTTGTCTATTACATCAAAGGCCAAGGCCATGAAGGGCGAGGGGATAGATGTTATAAATTTTGGCGCGGGCGAGCCGGATTTTGATACCCCTGATTACATAAAAGAAGCAGCTAAGGTGGCTATAGACCAAGGCAAGACAAAATATACTATTAGCATAGGCACGCTAAAGTTAAGAGAGGCGATTTGTAAGAAGCTCGCGGATTTTAATAACCTGGAATATAAGCCGGAGGATATCGTTGTATCAAATGGCGCTAAACACTCACTATATAATATATTTCAGGCTATATGCAACAAAGATGACGAGGTTATAATAATATCTCCCTACTGGGTCAGCTATGTTGAGATGGTCGCTGTTGCCGGAGCAAAACCGGTTATTGTAGATGCCTTTGCCTGTGACGGTTTTAAAGTAAAACTTGATAGTCTTGCCGCGGCATTGACAGATAAGACAAAGGCCATAATTATTAATTCTCCCCTTAATCCCACAGGTTGTGTATATACCAAGGAAGAACTTAAAGGTATCTTTGATCTGCTAAATGGGAAAGATATAAGGATTATTAGCGACGAGATATACGAGCGTCTTATGTATGATAACTTAGAGTGCGCGTCTATAGCATCATTGAGTCAGGAGAGCAAGGATGCGACAATTATCGTCAATGGCGTTTCAAAGACATATTCTATGACAGGATGGAGAATAGGTTATATCGCCTCAACCGATAGAGCGCTTACAAAGGCGATAAAGAATCTGCAGGATCATTCAAGCTCGAACCCCTCTTCAATAAGTCAGGAGGCAGCTTTGGCAGCGCTTACAAAGGAAGATAGTTCCATAGGGGAGATGAAGAAAGAGTTTGAAAAGAGGAGAGATTATATGGCCAAGCGCATAGAGGCGATCGATAAGATATCCTGCGTAAAGCCGGAAGGCGCTTTTTACTGTTTTGTTGACGTCTCAGAGGTCAACAAGAATACCCTTGAGCTTGCGGACAAGCTCCTGGATGATGTAAAAGTAGCTGTTGTACCGGGAGAAGGCTTCGGCGCCCCTGGGTTTATACGATTAAGTTTTGCTACAAGCATGGAAAACATAAAAGAAGGTTTAGATAGGATTGAAAAATGGCTAAAACAATAGCGGAAAAGATATTAAGTGCCCATGCTGGCAAGAGTCTAAAGGCAGGAGATTACGCGATCTGCAAGGTTGATTTCTGTTTGGGCCAAGATGGTACAAGCGGGCTAATAATTGACGCGCTGGATAAGATAAAGGCAAAAAAATTAGTAGCAAGGTCTAATTTTTGCATGGTTATTGACCATAGTGCTCCATCGCCAAATATCGGCGTATCAGCGATACATAAGAAGATGCGTACCTTCGCTAAAGATAAGTCCCTGAAGCTATATGATATAGGCTGTGGTGTATGTCACCAGGTTGTACTTGAGTCAGGCAATGTTTTGCCGGGCAATCTTGTAGCCGGTGCTGATTCACATACCTGTACCTATGGCGCGTTAGGCGCGTTATCTACCGGTTTTGGCTCGACAGATCTTGCCATAACACTTGCAAGTGGTAAGAATTGGTTTAAGGTTCCCAAGACATTGAAGATAGTTGTAGATGGCAAACTCGCCAAAGGCGTCTATTCAAAGGATTTGATTCTGCATATTATAGGTGACCTTACAGCGGATGGAGCTACTTATGAGGCAGTAGAATTTTATGGCCCGGCTATAAAGGCCCTCTCAATGGATGAGCGTTTTACAATATCAAATATGGCTGTTGAGATGGGTGCTAAATGCGGAATAATACCACCTGATGATAAGACAATTAAATGGTTGAAACAGTGGACCAAAAAAACCATAAAGTCGGTTTACGCTGACAATGATGTTTTATATGATAATACTAAACATTACGACGCGAGCAAGATACCCCCTCAGGTAGCTATGCCTCACCAGGTCGATAATGTATGTGGCATAACCAAGCTTAAGGGCAAACTGATACAGGAGGCGTTTATCGGTACCTGTACAAACGGCAGATTTGAGGATCTAAAGATAGCCGCATCGATACTAAAAGGCAAACAAGTACATCCTGATGTCAGGCTTATTGTCGCCCCTGCTTCAAAGTCTATATTTCTTAAGGCGATGAAGGCAGGCATTGTAAAGATCCTTGTTGAATCTGGTGCGAATGTCGTTACTCCTGGTTGCGGTCCGTGTGTTGGTACTCACAATGGTGTGCCATCGGATGGCGAGGTTGTTCTTTCTACGGCCAACAGGAACTTTAAGGGCAGGATGGGCAATCCCCATGCTTTCATATATCTCGCGTCTCCGGCATCAGTAGCGGTTTCTGCCATAACAGGAAAGATTACAGACCCCAGGAGTTATATAAAATGAGACTAAAAGGACAAACACATAAATTTGGAGACGCTATTAATACAGATTATATTATATCAGGCAGGTACAAGTTCAGGATACAGGATCCTAAGGAGCTTGCTAAGCATGTTATGGAGGATTTGAAACCTGATTTCTATAAAACCGTAAAGAGCGGAGATTTTCTTGTGGCGGGAAGCAATTTTGGATGCGGCTCATCAAGAGAGCAGGCGCCAATCGCTATTAAGGGTGCCGGCATACAAGCGGTAATAGCGAAATCTTTTGCCAGGATATTTTTCAGAAACGCTATTAACCTGGGGCTTTTGCTTATTGAATGTGACACAACCGGTTTCAAACAGGGAAATCGCTTAGAGGTTGATACTGATAAGGGTTATGTTATTAATAAGGCAAATAATAAAAAAGTACAGATAACGCCTTTGCCCGATTTTATGACAAGGATCATAAAAGACGGTGGCGTAGTTAAGCATTTTAAAAAGCACGGTGGTTTTAAATTATGAAGATAACGGTTATAGGCGCGGGTAATGTAGGAGCTACTTCAGCTATGAGGTTGCTTGAGGCTGGTTTGGGTGATGTAGTATTGCTTGATATCGCAGAGGGGATAGCAAAGGGTAAGGCAGAAGACCTCATGGACGCTGCTTCTTTGATGGGACATGGCAAAAATATCATAGGCACATCAGATTATAGCGATACTAAGGACAGCGATATAGTAGTAATCACGGCGGGTTTTGCCAGAAAACCGGGCATGACCAGAGAAGAGCTCTTAGATAAGAATGCCTCTGTTATGAGAAGCGTAGCAAAGGGCTTTAAGGAGTTTAATAATGACCCCATTGTAATAGTAGTTACAAACCCCCTTGATATAATGACGTTTCTTATTTTTAAGGAGAGCATGATAGACAGCAAAAAGGTATTTGGTATGGCCGGATGCCTTGATTCATCCAGAATGAATCTTATGGCTGAGAGAGTTCTTAAAAAGCCGTTGCAGGATATGGATTCTCTTGTTTTGGGTACCCATGGTGAGACCATGGCCCCTATACTAAGTCATAGCAAAATTAATAGTGTAAGTTTCAGTGAAGTGATCAATCCTGATGAGGCGGCACAGATAATAGAAAAGACTAAGCTGCGCGGCGCGGAGATAGTTTCATATCTCGGAACAGGAAGCGCTTTTTACGCGCCTTCCGCAGGTGTTTTTAGGATGGTAAAAGCAGTTGTTCATGATACTCAGGAGATATTGCCATGTTCCTGTTTCCTGCAAGGCGAGTACGGCTTTAATGATATATATCTTGGCGTACCTGCCCAGATAGGTAAGGATGGCGTTGAGGATATAATCGAATTACCTCTTAGTGATAATGAAAAACAACTTCTTGAGCGTGCTGCTGACTCGACTCGTAAACAGATTTTAGGGCTGACCAGTTAATTAATAGTTAAACGTTGTTTGATTCCTTGGCCTTAAGATATAAAAATGGGTTTACAGCGTCGCAGCTCTTATTTTTTACAATTATAAGAGTTTTGTGCAATCAGAGCAGGACCTTGTTGGTGCGAACAGGCAAGGTTCGCCCTGATTGAGTTTTATGCGAGAGCGAGCAGCAACGTGGAGCACAATTTTCTACGCTGGAGAAAATTGTACGTTCCTGCGGAGATTGCTACGAAACTCTTATGTATAGCTAAGAATACTACTTATGCCTTTGCCGCGTAGCAGTGTATTGGATTTTTTGCCATGAATTGTTTAGACGGCAAAAATACCTGCGCTGCGAAGGCAAAAGACATAAGTGTCCATCTTAGATACAAATATATAGAGAGAACTTAAATATGAATACAAATTATGATATAGCGATTATAGGTGCAGGACCGGGGGGTTATGCTGCTGCTATTAGGGCATCGGAGCTTGGGCTTAAACCTTGTCTGATCGAAGAAGATTCTATCGGAGGCACATGCCTTAATTGGGGCTGCATCCCTACAAAGGCTATTGTGCGCAGTACAGACCTGCTTCGTGAAGTAGCCCATGCTTCTGAGTTTGGCATAGATATCCCAAATTACAACGTTGATATAAGCAAGATATTAAAGCGTAAAGACGATGTTGTGTCAAAATTGCGCACCGGGGCTGAGATGCTGCTTAAATCAAAAGGCGTAGATATCATACACTCTAAGGCGCAACTTTCCGATGCAAATACAATAAAGATTGACAAGGGTTTAATCACAGCGAAAAATATAATAATAGCGACAGGTTCTGCCCCTGCCGAGACAAGTACACTAAAGATTGATCATGAGGCTGTCTATTCAAGCAAGGATATGCTATCATCTGAAAAGATACCAAAAAGCCTGGCTATAATAGGCGGGGGCTTTATAGGATGCGAGTTTGCCTCTATATATAATCAGCTTGGAGTAGAGGTTACCATAATAGAATTGATGAATCAGCTCCTGCCAAATTTTGATAAAGAAGTCGCGAAAAGACTGGAACTTTCCTTTAAAAAGAGAGGCATAAAGATACTGAAAGGCGAAAAGGTAATATCACTTGAATCCAGGGCGATGGCAGAAATAGCCCTTGAAAGTGGTGATAAGATAGATGCTGAGAAAGCGCTTTTGTGTATCGGACGCAGGCCTAATACTGCCGGCTTAAATCTTGAAGAAGTGGGTCTTAAGCTTGAGAATAACGCCATTGTTACAGACAAAGACCTTAGAACAAGCATACCGAATATATACGCGATAGGTGATGCAAGGGGCGATTTTTTTCTTGCGCACGCCGCTACATATGAAGGCAAGATAGCATCGGAGATCATATCAGGTAATAATCCAGCAATAGATTATTCCGCTGTACCGAGCGCTATATTCACGCATCCTGAGATCGCGAGTGTAGGTATCACCGCGGATGCGGCTCAAGCAAAAGGCATCGAAGCTATTACAACAAAGCTTCCCTTTGCCGCGGTAGGTAAGGCACATGTCCTTGGTGAGACGGAAGGCTTTATTAAGCTTGTAACAGAGGCAAAAACCTTAAAAATACTGGGCGCTTTGATATATGGCCCGTCCGCTAGTGAGATTATATCGAATTTTACGATAGCAGTTAGAAATTCATTAACATCTAAAGATATATCAGCTACTATATTTGCCCACCCGACGCTTGCGGAGAGTTTGCTTGATATCGCGGACAGGGTAAGCGCGTAATTTCGGTTTTCGGTTATCGCTCAGAACTTAAGATCGGATACCGAAGCATCGCTCAATAAATTTCCAGATTACAATACTATAAAATATGGGATATAAAATAATAGATTTAGGGTTTATTGGTTTTAATGAGGCTTACTCTGTTCAGAAAGAGGCGCTCTCGTCGGTAAAGTCAGGAAAAAGCGACGAACTTATTATATTTGCGCAACATCACCCGGTCTTCACAGTAGGCCGTTCAGGAAAAAAAGATAATATCCTTGCCAGCGCAGGCCAGCTTAATTCTCGAGGCATAGATATCGTAAATACGGATCGCGGCGGGGACATCACTTTTCATGGCCCCGGACAGGTAATAGCGTATCCTATTCTTGACCTTAGTAAGCGTTGCAAGGATATGCATAAATTCTTGCGTGATCTTGAAAAGGTTGTAATCCTGACTCTATCGGATTATAGTGTCAATTCTTTCAGAGTCAAGGAGCGTACAGGATGCTGGACAGATAAAGGCAAGATAGCCTCTATAGGCGTAGCGGCAAGTGGCTGGGTTACGTATCACGGGCTTGCTTTAAACGCGAATGTTGACCTTAGTTATTTTGATATGATAAATCCGTGTGGTTTTAATGATATTAGGATGACCTCCATGCAGGAAATTTTTGATGCCGAGGTAGACATTGAAAAACTAAAGAATAGGCTCATAAAGCATTTAAACGATGTCTTTGAAATCGCCTAATAGTTCCGTAACAATCTCCGCAGGAGCGCGAAGAAACCCCAGCGTGGTTTCTTCTCTCCGTTTTGCTGCTCATTAATCTTGACCGGGTAGCATGGAAAAACCCTGCTATCCCTCGACTTGGTTCGACTACGCTCACAACAAGTCGCTCGGGACTACTCTAGAGATCCTGAGCCTGTCGAAGCGTTCGCGGCAAAAAGGTTCTGCTCTGATTGCAACGAAACTCTTACAATAGCCATAAGACCGGTTCTCAAGCACGAGTACCCGTGCTCAAGAACAGGTCTTGAAATAGATTCTTAAAATAGCTAAAAACACCTGCGCAGCGAAGACAAGAGACATAAGAGATCATTTTAGATACTAGTCTTGAGGACTGTTCTTGAAAAGATTTCGAAATTTAGGTGACAAGCGTGCGACTTTTTAGTATAATAATAACACTTTATAATATAATACATTATAATAGGCATTACTTTGAAAAGTAAAAGGAGAATTCCATGACAGAGGTAAAGTTGCCAACATTGGCAGAAGGTACTGATAAGGTGGTAGTATCATTTTGGCATAAAGATTTAAGCGAAGAGGTCAAGGCAGGTGATGACTTGGTTGAGATGTTGACTGACAAGGCTACGTTTAATGTCCCCGCACCTGTTGCAGGTAAGCTTAACAAAATACTGGTTGAAGAGGGGCAGGAAGTTAATGTCGGTGACCTTATAGCAGAAATCGAGGAGGCATAAGCGGGATATGTCTATTTACGAAGCAGACAGAATGCGCAAGCTTCCTTTGTATCTATTTACAATTATTGATGAGCTTAAGGCGCAGGCCGTGGCAAAAGGTGTAGATGTTATAGATCTTGGAATGGGCAGCCCTGATCTTCCTACACCTAAGCATATTGTAGATGAGTTATGTGAGCAGGTACGTGTTACCGAAAACCAGAGATATTCCAGGGCAAGCGGTGAACCGGAAAAGATTTTAAAGGTCGCTATAGCAGAGTGGTATAAGGAGCGCTTTAATGTTGACCTGGATCCCGATAATGAGGTTCTTCCGCTTATCGGCTCAAAAGAGGGTGTAGCGCACTTATCGTTGGCATTTTTAAACCCCGATGACGTAGCGTTGGTTCCCAACCCTGCCTATCCGGTACATTTTAACGGCGTGATAATGGCCGGCGGTACACTTCACAATATACCTATGTCAGCCAAAGATAATTTTAAGCCTGACCTAAAGAGTTTAAGCCCTGAGCTTATGAGCAAGGTAAAGCTTTTTTTTATCAGTTATCCGCATAACCCTACAACGACGATTGCCGATAAAGAGTTTTTTCAAGAGATTATAACTTGGGCCAAGGACTATCCAAATCTTATTATAGCCCATGATCTGGCGTACTCTGATATTGTTTTTGATGATTTTCGCGCCCCTAGCATACTAGAGGTTGAAGGGGCAAAAGACCTTAATATTATAGAATTTCATACATTGTCTAAATCATACAATATGGCTGGCTGGAGAATAGGCATTGCTGTTGGGAATAAAAGTATCCTCGCTTCCTTAGCAAAGACAAAAAGCTATATAGATTTTGGTATATTCAGGGCCATACAACTAGCGGCAGCTAAGGCGCTTACAGGGCCGCAGGATTGCGTAAAAGAGTTGGTAGCTATTTATAAGAAGAGAAGGGATCTATTTGTTGATGGCTTAAATAAGATAGGCTGGCAAGTAGAGAAGCCTAAAGCAACATTCTATATATGGACACGTATCCCTGAGAAATTCAGATCGCTTACAGCGATGAAATTCGCGACCCTGCTTATTGAAAAGGCAGGGGTAGCTGTTGCTCCAGGTACAGGTTTTGGTGAATATGGGGAAGGTTATGTCCGCTTTGCTCTTGTAGATAGCGAAGAACGTCTTCAAATGGCAGTTGATCGTATAGGTAAACTTTTTAACAAATAAGACTAAATGCAAAAACCAAAGAGGATTCTTCTCCTTTATATATCCGTTCTTTCCGGACACCATCGCGCTGCAATGGCGATTGAAAAATCGTTGCTGAGCCTTAATCCAGAGACTCAGATCTTTAGCATAAACTCTTTTCATTATACCAATCCGATACTCGAAAAGGTTATAAACCGTACCTATAATGGGATCATAAAAAGAACACCCGAAGTGTGGGAGTATCTTTATGACAATCCAAAAATTGTCAAGAATACCCAGGTGTTAAAAGAGATGATGCATAGGTATAACAGCACCAAGATGAAGGCGTTGATAACTGATTTCAATCCTGATATCGTTGTCTGCACTCAAGCCTTTCCGTGCGGGCTGGTCGCTGATTACAAGGTAACATATGGTTCCAACCTTTCTTTAGTCGGCATACTTACGGATTTTTATCCCCATTCTTATTGGGTCTATGAAGCGGTTGATAAATATGTAGTCGCTTCCCATGACGCTAAAGACAGGCTCCTTGCTAATGGTATCATGGAAAACAGGGTCCATGTTTTTGGTATACCCATTGATTCACGATTCAACACAACCCATGACAAGCTTGTTATATACAAAAAGATGGAGCTTGATAGCAATAAGAAGACAGTTCTTATTATGGGCGGAAGCGGCGGCCTCGGCCCGATAAAAAAGGTGGTCTCTGCTCTTGATAGGATAAGCCTTGATATACAGATCGTCGTTGTTACAGGAACAAATGATAAGCTCGTTAGATATCTTAAAAATCGCATGCAGCGTTTTAACAAGAAGATAGTAGTCACTGGTTACGCTGATAATATTGACGAACTCATGGAGATAGCGGATATAATTATTACTAAGCCGGGCGGGCTGACTGTCTCAGAAGCCCTGGCGAAAAGCGTTCCTATACTTATTATAAATCCTATACCGGGACAGGAACTAAAGAATACGGAGTTTCTTCTGAAAGAAGGAGCTGCCATAAAAGCTGTAAATGAAGTTGAGGCAGCTATATTAGTTGAGAGCTTGTGCAGTACGACGGTGAAGCTTGATGCTATGAAGCAGGCCTCAACAAGGATCGGTAATCCCGATTCCGCTATGAATATCGCAAAGATGCTTCTGGAGCTTTAGTCATGCTTTTTGCTTTATACAAGATAGGAATATTCATCGCGTTAAACACGCCTATAAGGGCAGGGTATAGGATCGCCGCATTTGCCTCAAGTCTCTACGCATTCTTTGCTCCTGCAGACAGAAAAGCGCTTAACGACAATCTGAAACAGCTTTTCCCTGATTACGATGAGAGCCGCCTAAATAGTATCGCATCACAGATATTTATCAATTTTGGTAAGTACCTTGTGGATTTTTTCAGGTTTTCCCTTATCGACGCGGATTACATAAAAAAATATGTAAAGGTTGAGGGAAGACATCACTTAGACTACGTACTTAAGCAAAAAAAAGGTGCTATACTTACGTCTGCGCATATAGGTAACTGGGAATTAGGCGGAGTTGCCCTTGCGGCGTTAGGCTTTCCTCTTAGCGTTGTTGCCCTTACGCACAAACAGGATAATATAGATAAGTTTTTTACACAGCAGAGACTGGAAAAAGGAGTAGGCGTAATCCCGGTAGGTATAGCGGTCAGGAGATGCTTTAAGGTCCTCGCGAATAATGGAGCTATAGCGCTGGTAAGTGATAGAGATTATTTTGATAATGGGCTGGAGGTCGAGTTCTTCGGTAAAAAGGCGATTATCCCAAAGGGGCCGGCACTCTTTAGCAGGAGATGCCAAGCGCCTATAGTACCGGTTTTTATGCTGCGCAATAAAGATGATACATTCACCCTTAAGATATTAGAGCCTATCATGCCTGTCAACACACATAACGAGCAAGAGGATCTTATCTCTGTAACAGAGAGGGTAATAAAGACGATAGAGTCAGTTGTAAAAGAAAATCCGGAACAATGGTTTGTCTTTAAACGGTTTTGGGAGAAGATGGGACGGGGGAGAGAATAAGCATGAATGCCTGTGCGGTTATCCCGGCTTTTAACGAAGCGGAGAATATATCAAAAGTTATAAACGGCGTCAAGGCATACGGCATAGATGTTATAGTCGTTGATGACGGCTCGCTTGATGAGACTTCCCTGATAGCTGAAAAATCCGGCGCGCATGTTATGCATCATTCTAAAAGATGCGGCAAAGGCCTCTCCTTAAGGATAGGGTTTAACCAGGCCTTAAAGAGAGGGTATGATATTATAATAAGTATGGATGGCGATGGCCAGCATGACCCGATGGATATACCGCGTTTTTTGGATATGGTCAGAGACAATAAGGTCTCCGTCGTGCTGGGCAACAGGATGGACAATCCTGAGGATATGCCGTTTATACGCATTATTACTAATAAATTTATGTCCTCTGTTATATCAGCGATTTGCCACCAGGTTATACCTGACACGCAGTGTGGTTATAGGCTCTTTACAAGAGAGGCGATATCAGGAGTGGACATAAAGGCCGATAAATTCGAGGTGGAGTCTGAGTTTTTGGTAAAATTGGCCAGGAATGGATTCGAGATAGAGTCGGTTCCCGTAAAATCTATCTATGGCCAAGAAAAGAGTAAGATACGCCCTATCCGCGATACTTTTCGTTTTATACGTTTCCTTATAAAAATATTAATAGAAAAATAGAAATGGAGAGGTGCATATATGGTAGAGGCTGTATTGAGAAGTCTTTCTTTTTTGCCAAAAGAACTCGTGATCACTATTATAGCCGCATTGCCGGTACTTGAACTTCGCGGTGCTATCCCTATAGGGCTTTCGATGGGCGTCGAGGTAAAAAGGGTTATGCTTTTCTCTATTATAGGCAACCTTATACCTGTTGTGCCGATATTATTTTTGCTGGAGCCTGTTTCAGCCTATCTTAGAAAGTTCTGGCTCTTCAAAAAGTTTTTTGAGTGGCTCTTTGAGCGCACCAGAAAGAGATCAGACCTTATCGAGAAGTATGAATTCTTAGGGCTCATGCTTTTCGTGGCTATACCGCTTCCGATAACAGGGGCGTGGACAGGATGTGTTGCCGCTACGTTATTTAAAATACGCTTAAGATATGCTTTGTTGGCTATTACCTTAGGCGTCTTAATAGCCGCGGTTATAGTTACAGCGGTATCTCTTGCGGGGAAAGGTATATTTTACCATGTCTTCATACCTCATTATTGACGGATATAATCTTATCTATAAGATCCCCCCTCTCTTAGAGGCTAGCAGAAATAGCATCGACTTAGCGCGCGATGAGCTTATTAATATAGTAGGCTCTTACTGTGATTATTATAATGCCGAAGGCATTATTGTCTACGACGGAAACCAGTCGAAACGTACTGTTGAAGATGGTAACCCCGCGGTCATATATTCAAAGAAGGGCGAAAGCGCGGACACGGTTATTGAGTCGCTAGTTTACAAACTCAAAGATAGACAAGAGGCAAGAGTCGTAACTGATGACAGGGTTATGTCCAATATGGTTTCCGGTATGGGGGCTCTTACAATGCATGTTATGCTTTTTTATTCCGAGGCTAAAGATGCCGCGGAGTTGATCAGGGAGAAGATAAATTAGGCTTAACACCGAAACAGGGCTTATAGGTTAATGAGCAGGTAAAGGTAAAGGCAAAGGTAAAGGAAAAAATAAAGTATTAAGCTATAAGCCAAATTTCGATTTCACATAACTTGTAACTTAATACTTAATTCTTACAACTTACGACTAAACGCGGATATAGATTATGAATAGATTTTTCAAGCTGTTTACAATGTTTACATTTTTATGCGCGATCTGTGGCTGCGCAGTTGCTGCTGATATTCTGCCTAAGATGAGGATAATATCATTAACGCCCGCTACTACAGAGATACTATTTGAGCTGGGCCTTGATAAGGAGATAGTTGGTGTATCGAGCTACTGCACATGGCCTGTTAAGGCCAGGAGCAAGGAGAAGGTCGGCTCTTTTAGCAATCCT
>Ga0222626_1001062_pt1 | contig 13142 bp, 10 predicted proteins | sample AntAcemetageno91_FD_179862 | JGI IMG/M metagenome (GOLD analysis project Ga0222626, IMG submission 179862) | Saline water microbial communities from Ace Lake, Antarctica - #91 | ecosystem: Environmental > Aquatic > Non-marine Saline and Alkaline > Saline | place: Antarctica: Ace Lake | collected...
TACGACAGAAGAAGGGGCTGACTGTTTCCATTGCCATGGTGGGTATGGTAATCCATTATTCACTACACATTTATACTATAACAATGGAAAAGATACAGAGTTCACTGATCCAATGGACAGATTCCTGATTTCAGGCGACCCCATGGATCATGGTGCTTATAAAGCAACTACTCTTCGTAATATTGAAGTCCAGGGACCATACATGCATGATGGCAGATTTGCTACTTTAGATGAAGTTATTGATTTTTACTCTCATGACCTCCAAGTATCGCCATACATAGACCCACTTATGCACCATATTAACGATGGTGGGATACAATTAACCCCAACAGAACGTGAAGATTTACTTAATTTTATCCGAACCTTAAGGGACGATGAATTTATGACAAACAAAGAGTTTTCAGCTCCTGCAAAATTTCCGGATGAGTGATGTGAGACTATTTCAATTTTCTTTGTTCAACTGCGTTTATAATAATATCAACAATTTGCTTTTTAGAAAATTTAGCACAATTTATTGTTAGATCGAAACACATAGCTTTGGATTTCTTCTCACAAAAAAAAGTCATAAGCTTTTCTCTTTTTTTATCACCATCTACTATATACCGTGTAGTTTCATCATCTGATTTATTGCTACGTTTCATCAATGAATCAATACGCCAGTTAATAGGAGCAATAAGGCGTATATGCATACTTTTTTTCATATTTGCCGTAATTGCAGCTCCTGCTCTACCAACTATAATTACCCTACCATTTTTTGCGAAATGTGTAACAACATCAGCAATGGTTTTTCTAACTACTTTATCACTTTTATAATATTTGTTAGATAAAGCTGAAAGAATCTCATCAGCATGACTTCTTGTTTTTGCTTCAAAAACATAATTAATTTTTGAAGAATCGAGTTTTAACTTTTTTGCTGAATCAAATAGGACATCCTTGTCGATATACTTCCACTTTTCACGCCTTAACTCAAACTCCTTTATAAGTAACTTAGCAATATCAACAGCACCGCAGCCAGTTTCTCGTGATATTGTTATAAATGGAAGTTTCTTAACCTTTTTAGGTTCGGCTTTATTAAACCTACTATCAAAATATTTTGCCAGATCCATAATCGAATAATTTTATATTTGAACACCAAACAATCGCATAAAGATAGTAAATTTTTGAGGGAAAAGTAAATTTGTTTGAAGACATACACCAGAGCCTATAATAGACAATACCACAGTTAGTAATCATATGTATATAGTTGCAAGCTAATATCATCGAGTAAATAGGTTTGTTTTTCAACATTCCAAGTATAAAACTTAATAAATGCCATATTTTGTGATATTTCAGGCAGCTTAAAGCCTATGGTTCCCAGCTGCCACAAATCAACAACATCATCAGGTAATTGTTTAATAGGAAATGCTTTATAAAATACACTATTTCCAATTGTATCATTTATATCGACCACAAACACTGCCTTTAATGCAGCATTCTGAGTCAATTCATAATAGTGAGTGTTAAACCTGACATATATATTATTGTAGCCAACTATAGTATCATTTATTATAAATTTGAATGAAGGACTATAAATATCCGTTGGATTTTGAATAACCGACAATGAATCAGAATATGCATTTTCCCAGTTAATATTTATGGAGCTAGACCAACCATCATCAAAATAATCAATATGATTATATGCGTCAAAAAATGGTTCCTCGTCAAGCTTACCATAGAATGTTTCATCGCCACCTGAAATAACTTGTTCAGATTTTTCATCTAACTTTAAAAACACATGCCAATATGCTTTTTTCGTCATTGAGTCGGGATGAATGATGCCAACAGCATACTGATATGTTTGAACCACATTTAATAATATAACAAGAAAAACAAAAACAGCGGCAGCAATTTTTATCCAGCGTGCTTCTATATTATCGATTAATAGGACAATTACAACAAGATACAACCCATAGTAATCAACCATTGGTCTCATACCAAAACTGTCACCATAATACCAGTTCCACCACGAAGAAAATATATACACCTGGAATAAAAAAAACAACAAGAAAGTAGCAAAGGCATATACAGACTGCCTTTTCCATAAGTTTATTAAGGCAGGAAACAGCAATAAAAATAATGGGGAATATACAAACCATCCTTTTTTATAACTAAACAAGAAATTAATTATCTGGGGATCTGAAAAGTAAAATCCTTCATTTTTATAACCATAAACAATGATATTTCCGGTTTGTAGATAATTTATAATCAACTGAGGACTTATCGCTAACAGAAATATCAAAGCTGCAGGCAAATAATCAATATTGGTCAACTTTTGTTTTATTGCATTAATAAAATTTTGAGGTGTTCCGGCAATAAAAGGGAGTGATACAATAACAATCAAATTAACCGGGCGCACCAATACTATTAAACCAAGTAAAAATGATGCAATTAATACATATCGCTTTTCATAATCAACAAACACCTTTCTACTAAAATACAGGAACATTGAAATTAGAGAAAATGAATATGCGTGGGAAAATGAAGGTTGTACAAAAACATAGAAAAACAAATTTGTTCCAAATAAACCAGCAACAACCATCATCCAGGCATATACCAGCTTTACGTTGTAGGTACGCATTAGCTTCACAATATAAATAAAACCCAGTCCCGTCCAAAACAATGTAGACATAGCCACACAGTACTGAAATATTATATTGTATCCATCAATCGGAAAACCAAAAATCAAGCTAAGAAGTATCCCAAATAAGAAAAACGGCAATTGTAGAAGAGCTGTTCCAGCAGAAAATTTATTAATTACGATATTACCTTGTTTATGATAATTATGCCCCATATAATCAGGTGACTTATTAAGCTTTTCAAAATCATATACTTCTTCAAAATCAATACTTTGATAAATTAAAAGAGAAGGTAAATATGCATAATGGCCACTCCCGTCACCATCAATAAATATACTACGAAAAGAGTTAGTCCCTAAAAAATTAACTGCAAAAAAAACACTAATTAATACCAAATAGAGCAGTGAATATTTTCTAATTATCTTTTTCACAAAAAAATTTAAGTTTCAGATGCTAATTTACTAAAAATTACATAAACCTGCTAGATAGTTTATTACTTTTGCAACTTAAATTTTAATCAAAAAGTCATGTCAAAAAAATACGATCCGGCAACAGCCGTGCAGGAACTTGAGCAATTTGGTGAATTTGGTGGTGTTAACCCGTCAATAACAGATTCAGCTACATATTCATTTTTACAAGAAAACACAATGATTGACGCCTTTCATGGAGAAGCTGAGGGTTGTTTTTTATATTCACGTCACTGGAATCCATCTAACAAATACCTTGCTGATGCTCTAGCAGCAATGGAAGGTACTGAATCAGCGTGGGTAACAGCATCAGGGATGGCTGCTATAACAACTGCCATTCTTCAGATTTGCAATGCGGGCGATCATATTATCACAAGCGTTACAACTTATGGTGGTACTTATGCATTTCTGAAAAACTATGTTAAGAAGTTTAATATTGAAGTAACATTTGTTAACATTAATGATATTGAAAGTATTAAAAATGCCATAAAACCAAATACAAAGGTTATTTATACTGAAAGTATGACTAATCCGATGCTGCAGATAAGTGATATCCCGACAATCTCAAAAATAGCACACAAACACAACATAAAGCTGCTAGTTGATAATACATTTACACCTATGGTTATTAGTCCTTTTAAGCTTGGTGCCGACATTGTTGTTTACAGTATGACTAAATTTATAAATGGTAAAAATGATTGTGTTGCAGGTGCCATTTGTGCGTCGGAACAGTTTATTAATGATATAAGTAATGTTAATGATGGTACAGCTATGTTATTAGGTCCTGTGCTCGATCCATTGCGTTCATCATCCATACTTAAGAATATGGGAACATTACATATAAGAATGGTTCAACATAGTAAAAATGCCATGTTTCTTGCTAAAAAATTCAAAGAGATTGGCGTTAAGTTTAATTACCCCGGATTGCCTGATCATCCTCAGCATGAGCTTATGAATAGCCTGATGAATGATGGCTTTGGTTACAGCGGCATAATTGCCATCGACCTGGAAACTGCAGAAAAAGCAACCCCTTTTATGGAATTGATGCAAGAAAAAGGTGTTGGTTATCATGCTGTTAGCCTTGGGTACTTCAAAACTTTATTTTCAAATTCAGGGAGAAGCACTTCATCTGAAGTTCCTGTTGAAATACAAAAAGAAATGGGATTATCTCCGGGCTTAGTTAGATTTTCTGTAGGTCTCGACCATGATATAGAGCATACTTTTGAGCTTATTCATGCATGTTTTGATGAACTAGGATACTTGTAAAAAATAAATCAGAGTTTGACTTGAAGTCAAACTCTGATTTTAGTACTATTTAATATCACCCAATATCAATGGCATTCCCCCATCGGTATTACCAATAATTACAATTTTCGTATTATTTGATTCGGCAAGTTTTATAGTTGCACTTATCCCTTTCTCTCGAAGGATATTGACTGTAAGACTAGCATTTAATATCCTGTTTGCCTCGGCTTTACCTTCAGCATCAATAATCTGGCGCTGTGCTTCTTTTTGAGCTTTCTGCAATTTAAATTCATACTCTAGAGATTCTTGCTCTTGCTTTAATTTTCCTTCAATTGCCTGCTTTATAGTTGATGGCAACACAATCGAACGAATCAATATTTGTGTAAGGTTAACATATTTCTCATCAAGAATCTGTTTGGCCTCTTCAAATATTTCATCCTGAATAGCATCCCTCTTTGTTGAGTAAATCTGCTCAGGCGTATAACGTCCAATTACACTTCTTGCTGATGCACGCAAAGCTGGTACTACAACACGGCGCAGATAGTCTTTTCCTATGTTCGCATGAAGAAAACCTAACTTTTCGTATTCAGGACGATACCATGCACTTACATCCGCTTTTATCTCCAATCCGTTAGAAGAAAGAACATTCATATCTTCAGCAATTTCCTGCTGACGAGTTTCATAAACTATCATCTCATTCCATGGAGCTAAAAAATGAAAGCCTTCACCATAAGTATGTTCAGTATCAATACCTCCTCCGAATGTTTTAAAAAGTACACCCGCATGTCCTGCATCTACTGTTGTTGTCATCCTACTCCAGAATATTATTATAAATACTACTACTACAATCACAATTCCGATTGGTAGTATTTTTTTTACGTCAAATTCTTGTTGTTGCTGTGCCATATTTCTTTTTTTTAAGTGAAAAGCAAAGTTAGTAATAATAATAGTACTAAGCACGAAATATTGGAGTACGGAAAAAAAGTAAAGGAAAATGGTGGGAGCTTAGGTCGTTAGAGTATTATTGTTGTCGTTGTTAAAAACTATAACCCGATAACCTGATAAATTGACAAACCAACCCACCTCTTCAAATCAATACTTGTTAAAACTAAGTATAAAAATATCCCATCCTGATTTAGTAAGAACAGACAGTGCTATTTTAGTTCCGTCTGGCGATACTACGGGAAATGCTATCTCTATTTCATCAACGGTGAGTCGCTCCCGATGACTTCCATCTTTCCAAATGCTGTAAAGTTCCTTATTTTCACTTTCCATATCCGACACAAAAAAAAGTTTTAATCCCAATGGACCCCATGACAGATTTGCTCCAACTAAACTATCAAAAGTAATTTCAGATTCTCCATACCAATTAATAACTTCAAAACTTTCTGTTCCCTTAAATGGGTTTGCCTTTGAGTAAACAATTTGCTTACCATTATCGCTGACATCAGGATCACTACAGCCAAGTTTGTAATCTGTTAACTTGTTAAGGTTATTATAAACAAAATCATAACTATATATTTCCCAGCTCCTTGCTAATTCATCATATCCGGTAAAATAAACCTGACGTGCAGAGGCTGAAAATGAAGCATTGCGACATTTAATATTACGGGTGAACAAAGGCCTTATACTCGAGGTGATCAAATCCATTAAATAAAGATAATCAAACCCATAAATATCAGAATCAAAAATAACTTTATCACCATCAGGGTGCCATACGGGATTCCTAAAATTATATTCCTGATTACTCAAATTAAGAAGGGAATCACTTTCTAACATATATAAATAAATATCACTTTTACCATTATGTACCTTCTGAAACAGGATACTTTTACTATCATTTGACCAATCGGCCCTGGTTTCATCACCAGCTAAATTAGTTATATTAGCTCCGTTTTTAATATTAATATACTGCCCGTAAACACTATAATTACTAATAATTAGGATAATAATAAAATACCATTTGAAAATCATTAGCATACTATCTGGTTCTTTAAATTTTTAAAAAACTGCCTGTAAAAATATAATAAACCACAACAACTTAGCAAACAACAGTAAGGAATCATTATTTTTGCCACCTAAATATTAATTAATATGATTACTACAGAATCGATTTCAAAAATGTTCTCCGAGTTTAGCAACCAAAATGCACTGGTTATTGGTGATGTTATGGTTGATTCATACATATGGGGAAACGTAAGTCGTATTTCGCCTGAAGCTCCCGTCCCGATTGTTGAAGTTAAAAAGCGAGAGAACCGACTAGGTGGTGCAGCTAACGTGGGACTTAACTTAAAAGCATTAGGTGCAACAGCAATATTGTGCTCAGTTATTGGTACCGACCAACGTGGTGATGATTTTACCGGATTACTTAAAAAAGAAGGACTTCCTCTTGATGGCATTGTTAAATGTAACGATAGAATTACGACAACTAAATTCAGAGTTATTGGAAACAATGCTCAATTGCTACGTGTTGATGAAGAAACAACTTCAATGATAACCGAAAGCCAACATCAACAACTCTGGGAAAAAATAGAATTTATTATCGAAACCAAAAAAATTGATATAATAGTTTTTCAAGATTATGACAAGGGTGTTATTTCACAAAAACTTATTGAACAGGTTGTTAGTTTGTCTATCAAAAGAAATATACCCGTTGTTGTTGATCCAAAGAAAACTAACTTTATGAGTTATAACAATGTAACTTTGATAAAACCCAACTTGAAAGAAATAAAAGAGGGACTCAATCTTGAATTTATAAATAACAACGAAGCAGATATTGAACTTGCAGTGGCAAAACTACAGGATAAGTTAAATGCGCATATTGTTTTGAATACACTTAGCGAAAAAGGTGTTTTTATAAGTTGGAGAATTGAAGGTGGATTTGAGTCGATGCTGTTACCGGCACATGTACGAAATATTGCTGATGTATCAGGTGCAGGTGACACTGTAATTAGTGTTGCAGCCCTTTGTGTTGCCCAAAATACAGCCCCCCCTGTTATGGCTGCAATTGCGAATCTTGCCGGAGGACTTGTGTGTGAAGAGGTTGGAGTAGTTTCGGTTAATAGAGAAAAGCTTCAGGCTGAAGTAAACAGATTACTGGCACGCTCATAAGAAATCAAACCGAAAATTATGAATAAAAAAAACATAGTAACTCCAACTTATGTTCACAAAGCTGAAAAAGAAAAGGTAAAAACAATGTTCAACGACATTGCTCCAAAATATGATTTTTTAAATCATTTTCTATCAGCAGGTATTGATATACAATGGAGAAAAAGAGTTAGAAGATTGCTAGCCGCCGATAAACCTAAGACAATACTGGATGTTGCAACAGGAACAGGTGATTTAGCCATTGAATTATCAAAACTGGCACCCGATAAAATTATCGGAGTTGACATTGCAACCGATATGCTCAATATTGGAAAAGAAAAAATAGTACGTAAAGGTTTAGATAATATAATCGAACTACAGGAAGGCGATGCAGAAAACCTTAAGTTTGCTGATAACAGTTTTGATGCAATTACAGTTGCTTTTGGAGTAAGAAATTTTGAAACCCTTCAAAAAGGACTTAAAGAAATGAACCGGGTATTAGCACCTGGAGGAAAAGTAGCAGTTCTCGAGTTCTCCAAACCAAAAACATTTCCTTTCAAACAATCATATAATTTCTATTCCAGGTATATATTACCAGGTATGGGAAAAGTAATTTCTAAAAGTAGTACTGCCTATACTTACCTGCCTGATTCGGTACGTGGTTTTGCCGAAGACAAAGCTTTCTTGTTGGAACTTGAAAAAGCCGGATTTAAACAACCCAAACAAAAAAGACTCACAATGGGTATAGCAACTTTGTATTATGCCACAAAATAATTGGCAATATTATTTATTATGATATTTATCGAAAAATAATCTTCTTTGCAACCTTATAGAAATAATTAAAATAATATTTTGCTACTTTTGTCCACATTTTTAAAATCAAGATTTTAAATTAAGATGCCTATATATACTAACATGTTATTTAGCACGTTTAACATTAAAAAATTCAAATTGAGTAATAGATTAATAATATTTTCCGCTTTCCTTTTCTTATTGCTTTCTGTTTCAAATAACACAAACGCACAAAGGAGAAAAGTATTAAACCTTCCAACATACGATCAACAGCAATATCATTTTGGATTCATTTTGGGAATTAACCATATGCTTTTTTCAATTAAGCCGGTTGATAATGTTCAAGATATAAAGTGGGGACCTGATCAATCTCCTGATGTTTTTGGTGATTCGATGTATGTTTATAGCATTACATCATCACCTACTCCTGGGTTTTCAGTAGGCATACTTGCAAATTTAAGACTGGGAAGATTTACTGATTTACGATTTATTCCTACATTGTCATTTGGCGAAAGATTACTGAATTACAACATCTTAAGATATAGAAATAATGAACCTCTATTTGTAGAGATACAAAAAAGTATCACTTCTACAATTGTTGAAATTCCTCTCGAATTCAGATATAAATCTAAAAGAGTAAATAACATCAGTGCCTATGTACTAGGCGGTGCTAAATACTCGTTGGATTTAGCATCTCAAAAAAAATCGAATGATGATGCTGCAAATTCCAATGTAAAGCTTAACAGAAATGACTTTTCGTTAGAAGCAGGTGTAGGATTTGAGTTTTATACAACATATTTTAAATTTGGTGTGGAAACTAAAATGGGATATGGTTTTCGCAACTTAGTTATCCCTGAAGACAACATTTATTCAGGTAGTATTGATCAGCTACGTTCTAAAGTTTTCCTTCTTTCATTTACGTTTGAATAAAATCTTAATAAAATGATACAAAAAACTGATAATGAAGATCTTTTCAAATTAGTTACCGAAAAGTCTTCGTTAAAAAATGAGGTATATAATAATACTTTAGCTGCATTTGATTTAGTTAAAGATGTTATTCATAATTTGAGTAAGCAATACGAAAAATATGAGGATAAAAGTGGAAATGAATTATCCACAAAATTTGAAGCAAAAAATGTTGGTAAATTTGAACTCGATTTAAAATTTGGTGGTGACATTCTTCTTTTCATGATGCACTCTAACGTTTTTGAGTTTCCACGAACGCATGATGTTATGCATACTTCGTATATTAAAGAAGATAGCAACAGGTCGTATTGTGGAGTGATAAATATTTACAATTTTATTGCCGATTCATTTAAATACAATAGGGTAAATGATGTGGGCTATTTAATTGGCCGCATATTTATTAATAAGGAAAATCATTATTTCATTGAAGGAAAACGAGAACTGGGCTTTTTGTACAACAACTTTGGTAAGAACAAATTAACACACGAATCGCTAGAGACCATTATAGTTGCTGCAATTAAATATACTACTAACTTCGACCTTCTAACACCACCTTACGATCAGATGAAATTTGTTGCCGTAAACGAAATAAAAAGTACTCTCGACTCAATCTCAGTAAAAACAGGGAAACGTCTTGGTTTTAAATTTCAGGCTGATGAAGGGGAATAGTCTTGATCTATGTATTTGTTATTCTAAGGTCTTGAAGCTATTTTATTCCAATTACTCCATAACTCTTAACCACTAAAAAATTCCAGATATTTTATTTCAAAAAAGGTTGCATAATTAAAAAAAATATTATTTTTGCACCTCCAAACAAAAAAGGTCCGTTCGGCTAGTCAGGTCAGGCCCCCAGGTTTTCATCCTGGTAACACGGGTTCGAATCCCGTACGGACTACTTGTAGGCACTTAACAGCCTAATATTCAAAGTCTCCCGACAGGGGGTACAAAACAGGGTACTAGTAATTAGCACCCTGTTTTTTTTTGAATTAGCCCTAATTCACAGTAAACTTTCAAACAAAAAATAATTGGCATTAATTCTTTGTCATACTTAGTTTTTATTTTTTGAATAAATGTATTATTACTAGTAATGTTTGGATGTTATTTTTCCACATACTAAACTTAACCAAACATTTCTATTATACTGTAGCTTTGTATATTAATAGTTGTACAAGCAGATATCCTGAAATCTAATGAATAGCATAGATAGTAATATTTATTGCCACGAAGGCTTTATGTGCTGTCTTTAATAATGCATTAAAATAATTACGATTTATTAAATTCCTAATTGTAAAGAGAACTAATAATTGTATTCTACTCCCCTACTTAAGTTATATACAACAATAACATTCTTTTAATTTTCATTCATTTTAATCATTTATATTCGATTAATAGTAACTAAACGATTAATAGTAACTAACCGTTTAAATTTGAAAACCAACACAAAACAAGCATAAATACCTATGTTAATTGGAACTCTAATTTTGAAAATGCAGCGCAATATTGCTGTGACGAAATACAGCTTATTTTTAGCTGTATGAGTTTGCAATATGCATGCGAAATGCTATTACAATTTGATTATAGCAAACAAAAGCAAAGCAATTATATTTTAAGTAAATAGCCATAGAAAATGAATACTAAGCTTGCTTTAGACAGAATATATTTGTATATTTGACTATTAATTCCATCAAAAATGAAAAATATTCACAGAGACAACAAAGGCAAGTTTCTGCCAGGCCAACGACCAGCTGGAAGAAAAAAAGGAACTGAAAATAAAATAAGTAATGATGTAAAAGAAAAATTACAACAGCTTATGGATAGCTACCCTATTGAACAGATGAATGATGACTTGATGAAACTTGAACCAGGTGAAAGGTTACGAATAGTAGTTAGTTTATTAGACTTTTTCATGCCAAAGTTAAACCGTGTTGATAATAATTTGAGTTTAGATACTGATACAATTATTATTTTACCAACTTGCTTAAATAAAATAGAGATTTAGGGCTGTGAAAGAAATAGTGATAATACGGTAGGAAGCCAATTATATTACCAACTGGATATTGCTAGTGTAATATGTAAAAAGATCATTCTAAAGCCAAATAACCTTATCTTAGGGACAAATAGGGTAAATACTGCAACAGTATAGTAATAAACTAATTTGAGTGAGGGGATTGGAAAACAGATAGTGAAGTATGGCTGAATAGCTTTTAAAAACAGGTGATTAACTATTGATGCAAGCAGGTATGTTGACCAGACTTGGTTGATAATCCGGAAATACTATAAGACAAAAATGAGGCTGTACTAAAATATTCATGTCAATTATTGCAAGTTTGGGGCGGTGGTTGGGGATTTTTGTGGGGGAGCAATAGGGTTGGCGTATGTGTAAAGCGAAATAAATATTAAAATTCTTGTCAGGTTAGGCAGTTTAGTAAGCTAATAATATTATGTGTGGAATGGGCGATATTATTTAGTTTAATTAGACTGACTTCTTAGCGGTGGCATTTTATTATTTTTTTGATTTACTCATACCTTAAATTTGTAATGGAATAATGTACAGTTGAAATGAAATGCAGCATAGTGAGCGTTACATGAATTGACGTGCTTATGTGTTTATTGTGGGCGAAATTAATGTACTGACAATAAATGAAATGTAATGAGTGGAAGGTTCTTGTAGCTTGCGGAAAGTCCTGAAACGTAATGGAATGGAATGTTTGTCAGGGTATTAATGAGGTAAGGTGTTTCGTGCGGTGGGAAAAATAAACTTATAAGTTAAGGAAAATGAAATGTATAGCGAATGTTGCGGAATGAATGAAACTGTACTTTATGGAATGTTAGCAAAGCTGAAGTTGAGTTAGTGAGCGGCTTTTAATTTCAAAAGCCAGTCGAGGGACACGAAAATTTAGTCTTTGCGTGACAAATTTAATTTAAAGCAGGTGGTGGGGTTTTTTGTTTGAATAATAAATAGCAGTCAAGTTGTGTAATGAGGTTTGGTCTGGGCTTTTTTGACCAGTCCAATAACGAAATGGAACACTTGTCTGTGTATTTATGAGAATAGAAACTGTAATTTTGAATGAGCGGTTTTTGTGTTAATTGTGTGCGAATGAATGGACGGGCAATAAATGGAATGAACGGTTAAAACTGGTTTTTTACCAGGTTAACTGTGAATGAAATGTTTGTCCGGTTATGAATGAGATAAGGTTTTTTGTGCGGTGGGAAAAATTAACTTGAAAATTGCGAATGATTTTATTTGTCCGAACTTCTTAGATTGTTGTTGCTGTTTCCGTCAGGAATAAAATACAGTTGTAATGTTTTCATTACTCCGAGTGCGGTTGTTTCAGCGTTGGACGTGGCGGTGGGTCGGTGGCTATTTAACATAACATCCGAATTATAAGACATAAGCCGTTGTGTGGGTTTTCGTGCGTTTGTTTTATAATTGCGTGTTATGTTAAATAGTCTTGGGCGTTTTTTTATAGTTGTGTCAACATTGGAAAATATGTAAGACAAATAAACTTGGATTTGTTTTTCACAAATACAATTTGGCTTACTCCGATTTGTCTGAAAGGTAAATTTACCTTTTCTTGAGAAGTTATGTTTTTATAACTGTATTTTTTATTTGATTCATTTTCTCGTTTTTGCTGTTTTCTTTTTTAATGTCTTGTTTTTTTGGTTTTTATTTATTTATTTTTCGGAGGATTAATTTACTGTGTTTTGATTTTGCTTTGGTTGGTGTTTATCGTTTGTACTATCATGCTTATTATTTAACTTAGCTTTGGGGTCTGCTAGAACTTCTTTTTGTTGTTAAGGCACAAGTCGCACTTCCGCACAGGTTTTGCTGTAAGAATTATGCAACGGTTTGGCTATGAAAATGTAGGCGATTTCGAAGCGTAATTTTTCAACTTATGATGAAGTTCAAACGGGCTACAAAGCTCGATGTTACTACTATCTCGCCTATTTTTTATAGCCTTTGTTACAG
>Ga0222626_1001067_pt1 | contig 13118 bp, 13 predicted proteins | sample AntAcemetageno91_FD_179862 | JGI IMG/M metagenome (GOLD analysis project Ga0222626, IMG submission 179862) | Saline water microbial communities from Ace Lake, Antarctica - #91 | ecosystem: Environmental > Aquatic > Non-marine Saline and Alkaline > Saline | place: Antarctica: Ace Lake | collected...
CAGTCCATGGGGGTGATCCTGGGTGCTGACATCGGCACCACCATCACCGCCCAGATGATTGCCTTTAAACTCACGGATTATGCCCTTCTCATGGTGGCCATTGGATTTTGTCTCAAACTTGCGGGAAAAACAGAAAGGTCGAAATCTGTAGGGGATATTGTTCTGGGATTCGGCATCCTGTTTTTTGGCATGAAACTCATGAGCGATGCCATGAATCCTTTGCGCAGCTTTCCCGCCTTTATCGATCTGATGAAAGATCTGGAAAATCCCTTGATGGGGATTTTGTTCGGGGCTGCCTTTACCGCCGTTGTCCAGAGCAGCAGCGCCACCACGGGAGTCCTGATTGTTCTGGCCCAGCAGGGGCTGATTTCCCTTGAAGGCGGTATCCCTGTTATTTTCGGTGCCAACATCGGCACTTGTGTCACCGCAGCCCTTGCTGGCATCGGGGCCTCCAGGGAGGCCAAACGGGTTGCCATTGCCCACATCATGTTTAAAATTGCCGGGGTGGGTCTGTTTATTTTCTGGATTCCCCAGTTTGCTGATCTCATCCGTTCCTTGGCTGGCAAATTTGGGTCGGGCACAGCAAGACAACTGGCCAATGCCCATACCCTGTTCAATGTAAGCCTGGGGCTTTTTTTCCTGCCTTTTATCCCTATTTTCTCTAAAATTATTTATTTTATCTATCCTGAAAAGGAAACACCCAAATCCCAGGAAATCACTACCTGGTATATTGAAAATGCTGTGCTGGAAACCCCTTCCCTTGCCATTGACCTGGCCCGGGCTGAGATGTCCCGCATGGCCAAATTACTGGGCCGGATGCTCAATGCCATCATCATCCCTTTTCTTTCCGATGAAGCCCATATGTCAAACAAGGGCAAACCAGATGAAGAGGCACAACTTTTACTCAAAGAAATTCCTAAAATAGATGCCATACACAAAGACCTCACCCTACGCCAGGGCCTGGATTTACGGGAAGAAAAAATAGATTTCCTCGAAAAAGAATTAAGCGCATATCTCACCCATATTGCCCGGGGGACAATTACCGAAGAACAGGCAAAAGAGGTTTTTGGAATGGTTTCCATTGTGAAGGACATGGAAACCATGGGGGATATTATTCATCGGAACATGATCCCCCTGATTGCCAAGAAGAAAAGACTGCGCTATGATTTCTCCCTTGAAGGAAAAGAGGAACTTCTCATTTACCATGGCAAGGTCTCAAAACAAATCAGATACCTGGAAGCGGCCTTCAAGGAAACAGATGCCCAGCTGGCCCATAAAATCATGAGAAAAGAGCGGAAATATCTGGACCTGGAATCACGCTACCGGGCAAGGCATCTGAAACGAATTATTCTGAAAAATGAAGAATCCATAGCGACCACCGAGGTTCATCTGGAACTTATGGATCTGATGAAACAAATTGTGCTGTATTCTGCCAATATCGCCCAGACCTATATTGGAACCACCCCTGAAACCGGAGAGGATCACCTGGAAATAAAGAAAGAGGACGACGAAACCCTGGCAACATAGAATCTATTGGCCTGTTCATTTGTATCGAGTGGGAGGAATAAAAAATTCTTCCCACTTTTTTTCTTTGCTTTTACTCCCCCTGCTTCATGGAAAGGGAAATCCGTTTGCGTTTGACATCCACTTCCAGCACCCGCACCCGCACCTGCTGCCGGACCGAAACAATCTCGTTGGAATCCTTGACATACCGATCGGCCAGCTGGCTTAGATGAACCAGGCCGTCCTGGTGAACCCCGATGTCCACAAAGGCCCCAAAAGCCGTCACATTGGTAACGATTCCCGGCACCCGCATGCCCGGAACAAGGTCGGTAATCTTGTGGATGGTCTCATCAAAGGAAAAGGACTGAAATGACTGCCGGGGGTCCCTTCCCGGGGCTGCCAGCTCTTTAACAATATCGGTGAGGGTGGGAAGCCCCACCATCGGGGTGACATGGACGCTCAGGTCTATGGTTTCCACCCGCTGGGCATTGTGCAGCAGTTGCTCAATCTTGCACCCCGCGACCTTTGCCATTCCCGCCACAATCCCATAGGATTCCGGATGGATCCCGCTGTTGTCCAGGGGATTTTCCCCGTTTTGAATCCTCAGGAACCCGGCGGCCTGTTCAAAGGCCTTGGGTCCTAGCCGGGGCACCTTCAAAAATTGCTTCCGTGTGGTAAAGGCCCCGTGTTCATTTCGATAGACCACCATGTTGGCGGCAATGGTTGAATTCAGGCCGGAAACCTGGGCCAATAGTTCTTTGCTGGCGGTATTGGCTTCCACCCCCACCTGGTTGACACAGCTTTTGACCACATCATCCAGGCCCTTTCTCAACAGCGTCTGGTCCACATCATGCTGGTACTGGCCCACCCCAATGGATTTGGGATCTATTTTCACAAGCTCCGCCAAAGGGTCCATGAGGCGCCTGCCAATGGAGACAGATCCCCGGACCGTAATATCATGGTCCGGAAACTCTTCTCTTGCGATATCCGAGGCCGAATAGATTGAGGCCCCGCTCTCGTCCACCATGACCACCTCAACGCCTTTGACCAGGTCCATCTCTTTGACAAATCCTTCAGTTTCCCGGCCAGCGGTGCCGTTGCCAATGGCCACCGCCTCAATTTTGTATTTTTTCACCAGATCGGCCACTGTCTGCATGGCCCGGGACCGCCCCTTGTCATGGGGAAATATCACATCATGGTTCAGCAGTTTGCCCTGGGAATCCAAACACACCACCTTGCATCCGGTGCGAAACCCCGGATCTATGGCCATCACCCGTTTTTGCCCCAGGGGCGCCGACAACAGCAATTCCCTTAGATTGGTCACAAACACGTCAATGGCCTGATCGTCCGCCCCAAGCTTCAGCCGGGCCAGGCTCTCTTTTTCAATGGACTTGGACAGCAGGCGTTTATAGGCATCTTTAACCGCCAGCTTCACCTGATTCCGGATATCCGGATGGGTTTTAGACGGATGCCTCAGGAACAATCGCTCCACCAGGGGGAGGGCAATTTCCTCTTCGGGAAGAACATGAAGGTTCAGAATGGATTCATTTTTCCCCCTGAGCATGGCCAAAATCCTGTGGGAAGGGGTCTTAAATGCTGGTTCCGACCAGTCAAAATAATCTTGAAACTTGGCCCCCGCTTCCTCTTTTCCCTTTTTCATCCGGGAGATGATCAAGGCCTTGACAGAAAAGAGATCCCGAATTGATTCACGGGCTTTGGGGTCTTCATTTACCGTTTCGGCAATGATGTCCCTGGCACCGGACAGGGCCTCCTCCACACAGGTTATCCCCTTGTCAGGGCAGACAAATTTTGGTGCCTCGACCCCAAGATCCTGGTGTTTCTGGGCCAGAAGAAAGGTCGCCAGGGGCGCCAGTCCTTTTTCCCTGGCATCCTGGGCCCGGGTTCTTTTTTTGGGCCGGTATCTTTCGTAGAGGTCTTCGAGTTTTGTCATGGACACGGCCCGGGCAATGGCCGTTTCCAGATCACCTGTCAGCAGCTGCCTTTGCGTAAGCGACTTGAGAATGGCTTCCTTGCGGACGGACAGCTCTTTCAGGCTTTGGGCCCGGTCCCGGATATTTGCAATGGCCACCTCGTCCAGGGAATCGGTCATCTCTTTTCTGTACCGGGCAATAAAGGGAATGGTGGACCCCTGGTCCAGCAGGGTTGTCACCGCTTCCACCTGTTTATCCGTCAGCTTCAATTCGCAACTTATGGTATGGTTGATATTCATCCGTCATAATTACCCAAGCCGCAGAACAAAGTCAAGATGTGCCTATTTCTAATCAAAAGAAGCTAAGATCATTTTTGGCACCGAAGCATCAATGCAACCTAGCCCGTCTTGATTTTCCGACCCTTTATTTCCAATCAATCATTAAATCCCGTGACAAATTCAAAATATCGACATAAACAATTGAAATTTAAGAAAAATAAATTTATGTCATTTATTTTGCTGATTTGGCATGGGCTTTGCTATTTTAGATTGTTAACCGGATAAGAATCCTTGGAAACACTCAAAACAAACAAAATATATCGGTGAAAGGAAAGGCCATGCCTATTTTTGAATACCATTGTAAAGACTGCAACAAAATCAGTGAAATCATCTTGCTTGGGAATAAAGACATCCCGATCTGTGGTTTTTGCAACAGCCAAAACCTTGAGAAACTAGTATCTGCCCATGCCTCTGCCTCGGGACCCGTCAAAAATACCATGCCGGGATTGGGTGATACGGCCTGTTGCGGGTCATCCCCGGGCCAGGCATCCAATTGTGCTGGCCCGGGCAGTTGCTGCGGGAGGAATATGGACTGATGAATGATCTGGACCAATTCCTCGATAATTTACAGGAACAAATATTTGATGAGGCCCGGGAGGCCATGGGAGAAAAGGGATTTGACCGCTGGCGCAACCCACAGTTTGCCGGAAAAATGAAAAACCCAGATGCCCATGGGCGTGTTAAGGGCACCTGCGGTGATACCATGGAAATTTTTTTTAAATTTGAAAATAACCGGGTCAAACAAGGCAGCTACACCACCGATGGGTGTGGGTCGAGCAGTGTCAGCGCGTCCTTTGCCGTTGAACTGGCCCTGGGCAAATCCCCGGATGAGCTGGCGGATATCACAGGTGAAGATGTTATAGGATTAATTGGCCAGCTGCCTGAAGCGGATCAGCATTGCGCATCTCTGGCTGCCCTGACCATCCAGGATGCCGTTACCGATTATATGAATACCGACAATAGATAAAGCGGTGATACCCTTAAATTTCCCCCTCCCCTAAACTTAAATTTTTGATTAGATAAGGAAGATAAACCCCATGCGTGTTGCAGAGCTGTACAAGAAGAAACGTCCCGTTATTTCAATGGAGTTCTTCCCCTTTCGGGATGACAAAACCGCCGAAAGTTTCAATAAAACAATCGATACCCTGGCCCCCTTGAATCCGGATTATCTGTCTGTTACCTTTGGTGCAGGCGGATCCACCCGGGACGGCTCCGCCCAGACAATCAACACCATCATCAAAGAAAAAATGCTGCCCTGTGTTGCCTATATTGCAGGATATGGGCTCAGCCCGGATGAAATTTGCAAGGTATTGGACCAATATCAGGCCCAGGGCGTTGAAACTATTTTTATACTCCGGGGTGATAAACCCAAAGAAACCGATTTTATGCCCCACCCAAAAAGCTTCACCCATGCCTCGGACCTGATTTCATTTATACGGGGTCACTACGATTTCAACCTGGGTTGTGCCGGATACCCGGAAGGCCATGTGGAAGCCCAAAGCCTTGAAAAAGATATTGAATATCTCAAACTCAAGGTCGAAAATGGCGCCCAGTATGTGGTTGCCCAGTATTTTTATGACAATGCTTATTTTTTCAACTATGAAAAACAATGTCGGAAAGCGGGTATTGATGTGCCGATCATCCCCGGGATCATGCCGGTATATACCCTAAAAATGACCCGGGCACTGTCAAAAATATGCGGCACTAAAATCCCCCATGTGCTTGGGCAAAAGATGGACACCATTGATGGAGAAGACAAGGCTGCGGTATTAGACCTAGGAATTAATTTTGCCCTGGACCAGTGCCGGGAGCTTTTGGAAAAAGGGGTATCTGGACTTCATTTCTACACCATGAATCGAAGCCACTCCACCCGGGAAATCATTCGCCGATTGAAACTGGAAGGTCTTCTATAAACTCTGGTGCCGTTACTGCATTAGGGAAACAGCATTGGACATGGGCATGGATTACCTAAGGCTATACAAAGAATTCAAGGAAAACTATTCTTGACCCGATAAAAATCAGGATCAACCCCCCGACAATTTCCATGCGTTTGCCAAACAAAACGCCCAGCCGCTTTCCAATGCCGATGGCCAGAAGAGACAGGCACCCGGTAATGATGCCGATTATCACGCTGGGATACCAGATATTAACCTCCAGCATGGCAAGACTTAAGCCAATGGCCAGGGCATCAATGCTGGTGGCAATACTGAGCATCACCATGGTCATGCCCCGGGAGGGATCCTTTTTGATAAAATTTTCCGAACTGTCCATACCGGAAAGTATCATGCGCCCCCCCACAAACACGAGCAGGCCAAAGGCAATCCAGTGATCAAAGGCCTTGAGATAAGAGACAAACCCCACCCCCAGAAACCAGCCAATCACCGGCATGATAAATTGAAACAACCCGAAATGAAATGCCAACCTAAAAACAGCCCGGCCGTCTTTCGCAAAGCCGGATGCTGCAGCCGCAAGGGAAACGGCTGCAGCATCCATTGCCAGGCCCACTGCGATCACTATAATATCAAGGGTTCCCATGGTATATTTTTTATTTCCCTATTTGAAATCTATTTAAAATTTAAGGCCACCCTATAAAACTTCCTTTTATATTGCAATTGCATAAATACCCATGGCATTTTTTTTATATTCTCCCCAGGTCTGCTTGAAATGAGAACAAACATGATGTATTCTTTTTTTATTTACCATTTTTTTATTTACCATTACCACCAACACAGGAGATATGCCCATGGACAAATCAAATACCCTGAATATATTAAAAAGCGCCTTTCTCATGGAGCGTCAGGGCAAAGCCCTCTACGAAACAGCCGAGGCCCATGCAGAAAACAAAGATGTAAAAGCGTTTTTCCAGTCTCTGGCGGAAGACGAGCAGGAACATATGGATATCCTTGAAAAACAATTCAAAGCCTTTATGGAAAGCGGAAAATTCATGGCCAGCGGATTTGAAAATGATGCCGGTGCGGTAACAGCACCGGATATCCTCAGCGATGCCGTAAAAAAGAATATCAATGCGGCCGGTTTTGAATCAACCGCCATTACCGCGGCCATTGGATTTGAAGAAAAGGCTGTAACTTTATATGCTCAGCGGGCCCAGGAAACCACAGATCCGGAAGAAAAAAAACTATACCAGTGGCTGTCGGTCTGGGAAAAAACCCATCTTAAAAAGCTTATGGAGATCCAGGAATCCCTCATGGCAAAAATCTGGGAAGATAATAGTTTTTGGCCCTTTTAAATTTTTTGAGAAACCTTTGCCATCTCTACCACGGGCAAGGGCCCAAGGGGTGCCCCCGGAATCAGATTTAAAATTTTCTGGGGCATTCCCCGGTAGAGAAGCCGGGCCGTTATGACTGACTTTTTATTGGGCACAAAATCAAGGACAATGGTCTGGGTCACCGTTTGTTTGGCCAAAATCCTGTTGTCAGAAAAGACTTGTTTGGCCTTTGCCAGATTCACCACGGGATTGCCCTTGCCGTCCCCGAAGACGGTTCTAAAGATAATGGTATCCTGGGACAATTCATTTTTTTTATCCAGAAAACCAGACTGGAAAACAAAGTTCTGGTCTGCATCCTTTATACTGATTTCAAGCCATACCTGCCTCAGGTCCCCCACCCCCGTGGGAATTGAATGGCCAGCACCGGAATTGGTCACCACCACATCCAATTGTTTCTTGGCCAGTTTTTCGGTATTAAGAGAAATTTGGGCAGCGTTCTGGAGTCGCTCCACTGCCATGTCCTGTTTGTCCTTGCCGCCAAACTCACCCGTCACGCCGGTATTGGCCCCCACAAAATAATGGGTGAAAATATGGGGCCTTTCCACGCTGTCCTCGGTGGCTGACCCGGGATTTTTCGGCCGGTCCGTGGAACCTGTGGCTGGTATTCCAGGGCGCTGGTACATGTGACACCCCTGGCAGGTGATGCTTTTTTCCGGATCCGGGTCATTGTAAGGGCTTTGTTCCCATTCCGTATAGGTGGTTTCAAGATCTGTTTTAAATGCCACATGTTTTACATTGTGACAGGTGCCGCAGATCGCAGAACTTTGGTGAAGCTTGGAAAAAGCAGCCTCGTGGAAATCGGGTTCACAATCATCAAAGGGACCCTGTTTCACCCCGGGATCATCTTCGCCATGGCCGGGTTCAAGGACCAGTCCATTGTTGTACATTCGGGTGGTATCTACAGCAGAATGGCAATAATCGCATTGGATGCCCTCGGTGGCAATCGGAGGGGTCTTGGACAGGTCATCGGAAAGTTTTTCAGGAAATCCCGTGATCACCCCCACCGGGGTGTGACATTTAACACAAGACTCGGCTTCCTCGATTTCCCCGGTCCGGGTGAGCCCCTGGCGCAAAAATTTGGCCACCCGGTTGTATACCGGGTCCTTGTGGGACAGATTATGCATGGAATGGGTCCACTGCTCCTGGATTTCCCAGTGACAGCCGCCACAGGTGTCAGGCTCGATAAACCGGTCCAGATCAAATTTTTTAGCCGGAGCAGCGATCACAGGGATGGCCATGAGCAAAATACCCGCTGCCAGGAGGATCCGACCCGGGGTGGGGAAATATCGATTCTTGTTTTCCAAGGCATTTTTCCTTTTTTTTAACAATTCACATGGGGATCTGTCTTTGTCGGGCCTCCCTTTTAAAAGGGTCAGACCAGGATTATTGGATCAGGCTGCCCGGATATTCTTTGGTTTCGCCCTCAAGGGTCAGAACCGTCCAATTCCCGTTTTCTTCCTTTGCCGCCACCAGGCAATCTTGCCGGGTGCCATCATTAAAGGTGATAAAACAGTGGCGGTCTTCGTTCAGAGTATTGACCTGGACAAATTTCTTATCCTTGGAGATATGCCGGAATTGGTCTGCTGCCTGTTCAATGGCAATGATTTTATTGTATTCATCTTCATCCGTCTCTTTGATTTGATCTCTCAGGTTACTAATCTGTCGTTTGAGATCGGCAATGGTATTCACCACCTTTTCCATCTCAGCCTTATTCTCCGATGGAATGGAAAAAAGAATCTGTTTGTGCAGTTCCATGTCTGCTTCGACAAAATTAATCTTCTGCAGCAATCCTTTTACATCTGTGCTCATATCTATCGCCTATTGCCTATTTTGTTAAAAACCGTACCTATTAAAAAAATTCCCGATTTCCAGGGTTCCCTCGGGCTGGAAAAGCCCGGTGTTTTCACAGGCGAGTATATATTTTTTACAAAAAGATTCAAGAAATATTTCATTTTACTGCCTACCACAGGGATCAGACTGACCCCTTATCTTTTCTTAATTCAGGACTTGCAGAATTCCCCCTTTTGGGCTGCTTTTTTATTTCCCTTTGCGATCCACTCAAGTAGCCGGACCAGAAGATTTTTTTTCTTTTGCGTCCTCTTTTGTATCTTCTTTTGCATCATTGGACCACCCGGTATACCAACAGCAGATGGCCCTTATCAATTTCACGGTTTTCCACAAGTTCCAGTTTAACATCCAAAGTCTCCCTGAACAAGGAGAGCCCCCTGCCAAACAATGCCGGTATCAGGGTCACATGGATCTGGGTAATTAGGTTCTCCCTGGCAAACAAAGAGTTGATAATGGCACCACCGATCAGGGCCGCTCTTTCAAACCCCTCTTCCCTTAGGGAGTTTATGATTTGTATCGGCGACTGATCTGTAAAAACCAGATTCTTATCCTGACTTTTCCGGTCAGGATTCCGGGTCATCACAATATTTTTCCGGCCCGGCAGGGGCTTGCCAATGGTATCAAATGTTTTGGATCCCATGATGACAACCCCGGCCTCCCGGGTCACCCGGACAAAATATTGTTTGTCTGCCGTTCCTGTCCAATCCACCAATTGAAGGGAATCCCTTGCAATTTTCCCATCCAGGGTCATGGCCATGAGCAATATTACTTCCATATGCGCATTCCTTTTGTTTAATCTGATCTAACTTGGCTAAACCTGGGGCCATGGCATCTGCTTTTCCTCGGCCACATAGCAGAATCGGCTCCAGACCATCTCCTTTTTTGAAATGGGACAGCGCAGGGTGACCTTATGGTCTGTCACCTTTATGACTTCCCAATCCCCGGATCGCGGGGAATCTTCAATCCGTATTTTCTGGCCTTCCTTAAATGGATATGCTTTAAACAGGGTAACCGTGTGGTCCATTTTTTTCCTCCCTCTATCACTATTTTTTTCCAACCTTATTCCATGGGGCCAATCATCCTAGTCGGATCCACCAGCTTGTCAAATTTTTCCTGCGCCACAAGTCCCAGGTCATGGGCGGCCTGCTTCAGGGTAATCCCCTCTCCATGGGCTTTTTTGGCTATCATCGCCGCTTTATCATACCCGATTACGGTATTTAACGCTGTCACCAGCATCAATGATCGGGACAGATGATTTTCAATCACCTGACGATTGGGTGCAAGCCCCTTAACACAATTTTCATAAAAGGAGCTGGCAGCATCCCCCAGCAGCCGTACCGACTGCAAATAGGTGTGAATAATCACCGGCTTGAACACATTCAGCTCAAAATGGCCCGAAGCTCCGCTGATATTGATGGTCACATCATTACCCATAACCTGGGCACAGACCATGGTCATGGCCTCTGTTTGGGTGGGGTTGACCTTGCCCGGCATAATGGAAGAACCCGGTTCATTGGCTGGCAGAATCAGTTCTCCAATACCGCACCTGGGACCTGATCCCAGCATGCGAATGTCATTGGCAATTTTCATCAGACTGACCGCCAGGGTTTTCAAGGCCCCATGGGAAGCCACAAGGGCGTCGTGGGCGGCCAGGGCAGCAAATTTATTGGATGCCGTCACAAAGGGATACCCGGTCAGCTCTGCGATGATCCCGGCCACCCTTACGTCAAAGCCTCGCGGACTGTTCAGCCCGGTGCCCACGGCTGTTCCCCCCAGGGCCAGCTCAAAAAGGGGGACCATGCAGGCTTTCAGATGTTGAATGCCATGGGCCACCATGGCGGCATAACCGGAGAACTCCTGGCCAAGGGTCAGGGGAACGGCATCCATAAAATGGGTCCTACCGGTTTTGACAATGGATTCCCAGGCACGGCTTTTTTCAGCAAGCCCCTGGCACAAACGTTCCAGGCCGGGTAATGTGTGATCTATTAACAGCTTGCAGCCAGCAATATGCATGGCCGTGGGAAAGACATCGTTGGAGGACTGGGATTTATTCACATCGTCGTTGGGGTGGACCAGGAAGGGGCCATGCCCCAATCGTTTACCGGACAATACATGAATCTTATTGGCAATGACCTCGTTGACATTCATGTTGGTCTGGGTACCGGATCCTGTCTGCCACACCTTCAGAGGAAACTGATCATTGAGCTTGCCTTGTATGATGGTATCGCAGACCTGACAGATCCATGCTTCCTTTTCCCTGGAAAGCAGGTTAAAGGATGCATTGGTCATGGCACTCGCTTTTTTTAAAACGCCAAATGCCTGGATAAGACCCCTGGGCATGGTTTCTTCGCCGATTTTAAAGTTCTCCAGGGACCGCTGGGTCTGGGCACCCCACAGGCAATCTTTGGGAACAAGGATCTCTCCCATGGTATCTGTTTCAATTCGTGTCTCCATCAAAAGCTCCTTGTGCCCTGAAAATCCATCAAATTTTTTCCCTTACCTTTTCTCCCCTACCTTTTCTTTCTTGCCAGGTAAGACCTCTACAACATCATATCTTATCTTCTCAGTATAATAGAATAATTGCCAGTCGGTCAAAAAGCAAGCCTTGAAAATCACTTTACATAAATCCATGATATTTGTTATGAATGGGCACCATTGAATTTAAGCGGTTTCATCTGATTTAAAAAAGGAGGTTTCCAATGGGGACCCACAACCTTATCTTTCTATAATTTCTCGAATGGTTTGACGAAAGCGGCCAGGAGCTGGTTCACCGGCTCCCGGAACAGGGGTCCGCCGACATAAAATTTGGTGCTCAGTTAACAGTGAGGGAAAGCCAGGCAGCTGTTTTCTTCTATAACGGTAAGGCCGTGGGGGCCTTTGGTCCGGGCCGACACACCCTGAAAACAGCCAATATCCCTATTTTGACCAAATTGGCCAGCTTTCCCTGGGGGTTTAAAAGCCCCTTGCGGGCAGAGGTCTATTTTACCAATCTTAAAACCTTTACCAATTTAAAATGGGGCACCCGGGATCCCGTGGCATTCAAGGACACGAAACTGGGGTTGGTCAGACTCCGGGCCTTCGGCATCTTTAACCTGAAAATCGTCCAGCCCGTGCTCTTTGTCAACCGTCTGGTGGGTACCCAGGGGGTGTATACCACTGAAGAAATCAGTGAATCTCAACCAGGTGGTGGTTTCCAGATTCAATGATTATATCGGTGAAAAGATCTCCACCATCTTTGATTTACCTGCCCAATACGATGAACTGGCAAAGGGTCTTTCCGAAAAGATACAAGAAGACTTTTCACGGTTTGGCCTGGGCCTGACCGGTCTTTATATCAACGCCATTACGCCTCCCCCGGAGGTCCAGCAGGCCATTGACGACAAAAGCCGCATGGAAGTCTTTGACGACATGAACAAGCTCATGCAAATGAAGACTGCCATGGCCATGGAAAAAATTGCCGAAGGGTCTGACTCCATTGCCGGAAATGGGGCCCAGGCCGGCATGGGAATGGGGCTTGGGGTAATGCTGCCGGGCATGTTTGCCCAGCAATTGTCAAGCCAGGAGGGAGATACCACCTCCCCACCCAGTACAACCCATTGTTGTGAATGCAAAAACACAATACCAATGGATGCCAATTTCTGCCCCCAATGCGGCCACCAGCAGGTAATCTTTGAAAAATGCCAAAGTTGCGGGAAAAACATTACGGTGGGGACCCAATTCTGCCCCCGGTGCGGCAAGGCAGTCCACGAAGAGATACAGGCCCGATTCTGTGCCAAATGCGGGACAAAAGACCTGGGGGATGCTCTTTTTTGCAATCAATGCGGAGAAAAGCATTAGTTTCACGGTTGAACATCAATGCCCTCAATGTGGGGCACCCATCATTCTTGGGGAAGAGACCCTTTTTTTTGTGTGCGATTTTTGTCGGGTGCGGTCCTGTATCGCCCAAAAGGGCTTTGCCCGGTATTATTTTTCTCCCTCCCCTGATATTCCCACAGACTATGACATCATCTACCTGCCCTATTGGCGATTCAAAGGGGTCCGGTATGCCTGCGGTTTTTCCGGGGTGACGCATCGATTTCTGGACATCTCTGCCCTGGCAATGGAAGGGGGCCCCAAAAAAATCCCTTTTTCCCTTGGGTTCAGGTCCCAGGCACTTTCCTTAAGACTGGTTTCAAACGAGACCCAAGGCAAATTCATCCAGCCTGTGGCATT
>Ga0222626_1001079_pt1 | contig 12976 bp, 17 predicted proteins | sample AntAcemetageno91_FD_179862 | JGI IMG/M metagenome (GOLD analysis project Ga0222626, IMG submission 179862) | Saline water microbial communities from Ace Lake, Antarctica - #91 | ecosystem: Environmental > Aquatic > Non-marine Saline and Alkaline > Saline | place: Antarctica: Ace Lake | collected...
AAGCAGTTTATTTGCAAAGAATTAGGAATGTAAGTGGAAAATTTGGACCTAAAACAGAAGAACTTTTTGATGATTGTATTTTGAAATTAGAAGAAGAAATAATAAAACCTTATAGTGCAGTATGGTGTCCATCAGGACCAAAAAGACAAGCTTATCTTAATGATAGTAATGTTTTGCGTACAACATCTTCCGACGGATTTATCTCGAGTATTTTGAAGAGTAATGACATGTATAAGTTTTATGTTCAAAAGTATTTGAGTGTTTTTCAGCAAGAAAATGAATCTCTGTTTGAATGTGCACGGAGAATGAGAAATGGACTAAAGGAGGGCTTTTAAAATGAGTAAGAAAACAATAGGTATACTTGGTGGATTTGGCCCTGAAGCTACAATTGAAACATACAAAAAGATAATTGAATATAGTCAAAAGTGGTATGGTGCGAAATATGATGGCGATTATCCTCCTATTTTTATTTTTAATTTGCCAATAGCAGATGTTGTTGAAAATTTTGATGAAAACAATTCTGTTTTTGATGAATTAGCAAAAGGAGCAAAAAAGTTGGAAAGTGTAGACGCTGAATTTATCATCATGCCTTGTAATACATTGGATTATTTTGTTAAAGATTTAAGAAAAGAAATAAAAATTCCTTTTCTAAGCATTGTTGATGAAACTATTCGAGAAGTTAAATCAAAAGGTATCAGCTCAGTCGGTTTGCTTTCAACAGAAGCGACTATTAAAAATAATTTATATCTTTCAAATAATTCAGGTATAAAATTAATATTGCCTTCTCAAAAAGAACAAAAAATAGTAACAGAAATAATAATGAACATTTTAAGTGGCAAAAAAAATGAAGAGGATAAAAATAAATTGAAAGATTTGATTTTATCACTTCAAACTAAAGGAGCAGAAGCTATAATATTAGGTTGTACAGATCTTCCTCTTTTAATTACTCAGAAAGATGTTAATATTCCATTATTTGATACTATTGACATTTTAGCAAAAGTAGCTGTTAAAAAAAGTAATTTAATCAAAAATTATATAAACAATCAAATGGAGGTAAATTAAAATGAAAATATCACCGGTAAAAGGAACAAGGGATTTTTATCCCGAAGTAAAGTTTAATCAAGATTTTATATTCAAAGCATGGGAAAAAGTATCTAAGAAATTTGGCTATGAAAATTTTGATGGCCCATTATTAGAACCAGCAGATTTATGGAGATTAAAAAGTGGCAACGAAATTCCTGATCAGATGTATGTTTTTAAAGACAAAGGGAATAGAGAAGTTGCTATTAGACCTGAATTAACACCAACATTAGCAAGAATGGTCGCAGCCAAATCTAAAGGGATAGCAAGACCGATTAAGTGGTATACTATCGGTAGATGTTGGAGATATGAAAGAGCACAGGCTGGAAGGTTAAGAGAATTTTGGCAATTAAATGTTGATTGTCTTGGCTCAGAATCAATGCAGCTCGATGCTGAAGTTATTGTTACTGCTATTGAGATTATGAGAAATTTTGGTTTGAATGAAAAAGACTTTTACATTAGGCTTGGAAATAGACAATTAATTGAAAGTTTAATTTTATCAACTGGAGTTAAGAAAGAACAATTAAAAGATGTTTCAAGACTAATTGACAAATTAGATAAGATTGGAGAAGAAAAATTTAAACTTAGTTTAAAAGATTTGAAAATGTCAGATTCTTCAATCAATAAATTATGGGATATGTTAAAACTAAAGATTGAAAAGATTGACGATAAATCTTTAGATGCTAAAGGCAAAGAAGGATTATCAAAAATAAAGGAATTGTTAAAATACATTAAATTTTATGGTTTAGAAAAATATGTTGAATTTGATCCTAGCATAATGAGAGGATTTGATTATTATACCTCAACTGTTTTTGAAGTCTTTGATAGAAGTAAGAAATTTAGAGCTATTGCTGGAGGAGGCAGATACGATAATCTTGTAAAAGATTTTGGTGGAGATGAAGTCTCTGGTGTTGGTTATGGTATGGGAGATGTTGTTCTTGAATTATTTTTGAAAGAAAAGAATAAACTTCCAGAATATAGCAAAAATGTAGATTATTTTATTGGCGTTATGGATGAAAAGGCATTAGAATTTGCATTACAAACTGCAACAAAATTAAGAGAAGAAAATAATGTTGAAGTAGAATTAATTGGAAGAAATTTAAGTAAGCAAATGAAATATGCTAAAAAGATTGGAGCTAAAAAATTGATTATTATTGGCGATGATGAAGTGAAGACAAAGAAAGTAAAAGTTAAAGATTTAGAAAAAGGGAAGGAAGAAGTGTTTGTAATTAGTCAAGATAAAACAAATAATAAAAAGGCAAAGACATGGAAGGAAAAATATTTGTAATCAATCAAGATAAAAATAATACTAAAAGAGTAAAAACATAGAAAGAATAATTCATTTAGTCAAAATATGAACATTCCAATCTTCGTCAACATAAAGTGTATGTTCTGCTTGACTTACTAGTCCATCGCTTCTTTCTACAAGTGGTCTGTATTGTTTTAATGTGCCGTTATTATTAAGCATTTTTAAAGCAATTCTTATTTTATTTTCATTGAATTTTTTTGCTAACATTTTGTTAGAAAAAGGTAAGGTCAAGTAATTTGTTCCAATGTATTTCATAATATCTCTTGCCAATTGTAATCTTATTGGTTTGAAATTTTCTATGCTAAATATTTCAGGTTGTCCTCTCTCTTCAATCATACCTATTCCGGTTGTAGCAAATGGTTCGATTGCAAAAGTTGTTCCTGCTTTTATCTCCTGAGTCTCTTTTGTATCGTAATTAGGAATAGACGTTCCTGTATGTATAACATAATTTCCAATTTGGTGTCCTGCTAAATTTCTTACAGGATTAAAACCATAACTTTTGATTGTATCCTCTATTTTTTTCCCAATATCGCCTAAAGTTACTCCTTTCTTAATAATTTTAATTGCTTCAGAAAGTGCTTTTTGGGAAGCTTCTACTAATTTAGAATTCTCACCAGATAAATCAACTGTACAAGCACTATCTCCAATCCAGCCATCAATATGTGCTCCTACATCCAATTTAATTACTTCGTCCTTGAATACTCTGTTATCATTAATTCTTGCAGTATCGTGTGCTGCTGTTTCATTTAGTGAAATGTTAACAGGAAATGCTAATTTTCCTCCTAGTTCATAAATTTTATTTTCAACTTGTTCAACGACATAGGATATTTTAACTCCTGGTTTAATTAGTTGTTTTCCAAACTCTCTTGCCTTTGAAGTAATTTCACCTGCTTTTTTTAGTGATTCAAAATTGAATTCTTGGTTAGTATCTTGCATAATCAAACATCTAATGCGCTTTTATTTAAATATACTGAATTGCAAATGAAATTTATAACTTTTGCGGTTGGTACACTCAAAAATTATAAATTTTTTGTGTCCCAGAAGCTATGGCTTCTAAGGATATACCAACCAAAAATAAAATTATTAAGAATTTTATTTCTGGTTCAGTATATTATGAAAATAGCAACTATTAAATAAAAAAATACTTACCTCTAAAATATGATAATAACAATTTCTGGGAATGCAGGTAGTGGGAAAAGTACTGTTGCTAAGATAATTGCTGAAAAGCTTAATTTGAAAAGATATTATATTGGTGGCCTTCGAAGAGAAGCTGCAAGAAAAAGAGGCATGACTCTTGAAGAGTATAATACACTAGGAGAACAGGACCCTACGACAGATAAAGAAGTTGATGAGTATCAAAGAGAATTAGGAAATAAAGAAGACAATTTTATAATCGAAGGAAGAACATCATATTATTTTATTCCACATTCTATTAAGATTTTTGTGAAAGCCAATGAAAATGTTGGAGCAGAAAGAATTTGGAAAGATTTGAATAAAGATCCTGATTCAAGAAACGAAGCAAAAGTTGCAAATATTGATGAATTGAAGGAAAGTTTGCAAAAAAGACAAAAAAGTGATGAATTACGGTATGAAAAATATTATAAAATAAATCCTTTTGATGAAAGTAATTATGATTTTGTCGTGGATACTTCAGGCTTAACTGTAGAACAAGTTGTAGAGAAAATAGTTAATTTTGTTAATAAATGAGTTAACCACTAGCAATTGACTAATAGTATTCTCTTTTACCCAAAAGTATATAAACATATTATTAAACTTAAATATTAATTTTTGAGGTTACTAAATTGATAAAAAAGCAAGATTTTGTGGAATTAGAATATACGGGATTATTAAAAGAGAATGAAGTAGTCTTTGATACAACAGATGAGAAGTTAGCAAAAGATAAGGGATTGCATAATCCTCAGATGTCTTATGGACCTTTAGTTATCGTCGTTGGAGAAGGTAATGTTATTAAAGGTTTTGATAATGATTTAATAGGAAAAGATGTTGGAAAGGAATATAATGTAGAGTTAGAACCAGAAAATGCTTTTGGTAAAAAAGATGCTAAATTATTTAAAATTGTACCAACAAATATATTTAAAAAACAAAATATTAATCCACAACCACGTTTACAAGTTAATATTGATGGAATGCTGGGAACAATAAAAACAGTATCTGGTGGAAGAACAATTGTTGATTTTAATCATCCTTTAAGCGGTAGAGAAATTATATACAAGTATAAAATTCTTAAAATTGTCGAGGATGACAAAGAAAAAGTAAAGCATTATCTTATTTTAGCATTGAATTGTAAATCTGAAGGTTTTGATATCAAACTAGAAGAAGACAAGGCTGAAATTACATTGAAGAAAGGTGTTAATCTTGATGATAATGCTAAAAAAATATTAGGAGATAAGTTGGTGAATTTAATTCCTAATCTAAAAGAGGTATCGTTTAAATAAAATGGTGTTGAGGTGTTTAATTTGGATTCATTTATAAAGTCCGCACGAGAAATCGGTGAAGAACAAATGCAAGAGAGTATTACAATTGAGGAGCCATCTCCTACTACAACAACAAGCTTAAAACAGCATGATATTGACGCAGAGCTAGAAGCTATGCTAACTAATCAAAGTGCTAAAATTAAAGTTGTTGGTGCTGGAGGAGGAGGAAACAATACAATAAATAGAATTGCTGAAGTAGGTATTCATGGTACTGAAACTATTGCAATTAATACTGACGCTCAGGATTTATTGTATACTACTGCTGATAAAAAAATATTGATTGGTAGAGAAACTGCAAAAGGAAGAGGAGCAGGTTCAATTCCAAAGAAAGGTGAAGAATCAGCAAGAGAATCAGAATCTGAAATAAAACAAGCGTTACAAGGAAGTGATATGGTTTTCATTACTTGTGGTCTTGGTGGAGGTACTGGTACAGGTGCAGCACCAGTTGTTGCTGAAATTTCCAAGAAATTAGGAGCTTTAACTGTTGGTATTGTAACTATTCCATTTGTTATGGAAGGCAATAGAAGATCTGAAAATGCATTATTTGGTTTAGAGAAGTTACAGAGAACAGTTGATACTTTAATTGTTATTCCAAATGATAAATTACTGGAATTAGCTCCAGACTTACCATTGCATACAGCTTTTAAAGTAGCAGATGAAATATTAACAAATGCTGTTAAAGGCATTGCAGAGCTTGTAACTAAAGCAGGATTAGTAAACTTAGATTTTGCTGATATTAGAGCTGTTATGGGTGATGGTGGAGTAGCACTTATCGGCGTTGGTGAGAGCGATACTGAGAACCGAGCTATTGAAGCAGTAGAAAAAGCTATAAATAACCCCTTATTAAACGTTGATATTAGCGGTGCAAGCGGTGCATTGATTAATGTTATCGGCGGTCCAGATATGACTTTAGATGAAGCAAGAAAAGTTGTTGAAGCTGTAAGTCAGAGGTTAGATCCTGACGCAAGGATTATCTGGGGGGCACAGATTTATAAAGATCTGGAAAATATGATCAGAGCAATGCTTATTGTTACTGGTGTCCAAAGCGAACAGATTTTGGGAACTGGTGGTAATAAGAGCATCTCTAAAGAAAAGAAAAAGGAGATCGAAACTGAGCTAGGTATCGAATTTGTAGACTAAAAATGAAAAAGATTTTAATAAAACTAAAGACTTTTTACTTAGAATGTGTCAGAGTTTTGAGGGTTACAAGAAAACCCGATAGCTTTGAGTACAAAACAATAGTTAAAGTTAGCGGATTGGGAATGGCAATTATTGGATTAATTGGATTTTTAATCTCAATGTTGAAACAAACTTTTTTTTAAGGTATAAAAATGGAAGAAAAAGAACTTAACACAACAATATTTGCTTTGAGAACAACAGCAAATCGGGAAGATCAAGTCATGGATTTCTTAGGCAGTAATGCTACTAAGAAAAAACTAGAAGTATATTCAGTAATAAGACCGCACGGTATGAGAGGATATATTTTTGTAGAAGCAGCATCTAGAACAGACGCAGAACAGGCAGCATTTAATATTCCTTATGCAAGGGGTATTTTGCCTAATGTCATAGGCTATAGCGAGATTGAGCATATGCTTGAGCAAGTTAAAGTAGAAATGAACATTAAGAAGTATGATATTGTTGAGCTTATTTCTGGGCCTTTTAAGCGTGAAAGCGCAAAGGTTACTAGAATAGATAAAGCAAAGGAAGAGATTGTAGTTGAGTTGCTTGAAAGCGCTGTACCTATTCCTATTACAATTAAGATGGATGCAGTAAAAGTTATTAGAAGAGAGTCCGAAGAAGACCCTGATGAATAGTTGTATATAACTAAAGTATATACACAATTTTTTTATTCTTATTTGTTTTTCTTATTAATTAGGTGATATAATATGGATGAACATGATACTAATGGAGAAATGGCTTCTGAAAAGAACATTGGTTCTGATGAAGAAATGACTTCTGAAGAAAATAATGATTTTGAAGAAGAATTAACTCATGAAGAAGTTGTTAATGAAGTTGATGATAAAGTAAATGCAATTCTTGAATTATTGATTGAGAAAGGTATAATAAATCAAGAAGAAGTTGATAAGAAAATTGAGAGTTTTTATGAGGATGACGATGAATCATCTGAATCTGATGGCTCTTGTTCTGATTCAACTTGTAATTCTTGCGAATAATTATTTTTCTTTATTTTTATATTTATTACCCAAGTTTGACAGTTAATTAAAAAAAAGTGTTCTTAAGTTGTAAGTTCTACCATGACACAAACAACATTAAGAACAAAACATATCAAGTCAAACAACAATATAAGCTTTCCTATTGGGACTGTATTGACAGTTAAAAAATACAGTTCAAAACTCGATTTTGAACAGATATTTTCAAAATTCAAACAAAAAGGAATCTCTTTGCCTAATCTCGTTAAAGCTTTGATATCATATAGATTAACTGAAAATCAAAGCTTAACTCGTGGTTCTTATTGGATTAATCGAATTGAAGTATTAAACGAGTTTTCTCTTAAGCCTTTTGAACAACGAACATTGTTTCGAGCAATCGAAACAATAGGAACTAATTACGAAGAAGTTATTCTCGATATTCAAGATATACTATTTTCCCAGTATGACTTTAGTCATACTGATGTTAATATGGATTGGAGCAGTTTAATTCTTTGGGGTGATAAATCAACTTTAGGTAAATATGGTTATAGTAGGGATCATCGTCCAGATAAAAAACAAATTACTTTTGGAGTTGCTGAGCTTAGAAACCCAATTAATATTCCCATTGGATTTACGATTGCCAAAGGCAATCTTAATGATCAAATTCATTTTCAGAAGACATTTGACCAAATTAAACATAGACTTAAAGTCGGATCAAATGTTATCTTCGATAAAGGAGCAAACTCAAAAGACAATATTAATTCAGTTATTGCAAATAAAATGAAATTTTTAACTGCAAAAAAACTGAATAAAAGTGATGATATTTTAATCAAGAAATTTTGGGATTTAAAGCCAGAACTAGTTGATTCCGAAAAAGGAATATATGGAATCAAACAGAAGTTTCCGTCAAGAATCAATTATTTCTTTTTTTCAAAATATCTGCAAGTTGAACAACTTGAATCTAAAATGCGAAAGGCATCAAGGTATTTCAAAGAAGCACAAGAAATTCAGAAGTCAATTGATTTAAACAAAAAGTTACCCAAAAAATATCAAGTAAATAATCCTTTGGTTGATATGAAATATTCTTTTCAGACAAAACTATCATTTTTGTCTGAGAATCAAGCATTTGAATGTGTAAAAAAATCATCAATAACTGGTAGAGAAGGATTTTTTTGCTTAAATTCGAGTGAGAATTTGACATTAAAAGAAGCATTATTTTTGTATCGAGAAAAAGATTCAATTGAAAAAATAATGCAATCTTTAAAAAATGAGATTTGCATTAAACCACTACGTGTATGGACGGATGAAAGCATTTATGGAGCATTATTAATTGGTTATTTAGCTCAACTAATCATATCTTTGATAAGATATGATAATGAAGAATTAAAAAAATCTTCAACAAAATTCATTAAAATTAGCTTATCGAATTTGACAGTTACGATTGAAAAGCTGAAAAATGAAAGAAAAAGAAGAATTTATTCTAATTTTGACCCAATAAATGAATTAATTTGCCTCAAAAGTCAAGGAATAACATAAAAAATAGTTAATTTTTACTCGAAAATCAACAACTGTCAAATGGATATTCTGAATCAAATAATCAGCAAACTGTCAAACTTGGGTTATTATTGTAAGATTAATTCTGTTATTATTTCATTATATTGAAAGAAATATTATTTTTATAAATGACTTTGAATCGAATTATTCAATTTCATCAATTTCTTTGACGAATGCCCTCTTAGTGAATTTAATGGGGTTGCCCTTTTCGTCAATTTTTGTTGCAATCTTTTTTAGGTAGATTGCATACTTTTTTCCTCCTAGCTCGCAGTATTTTATTTCTATCATTTTGTTTTGTGGAAATTAGCGAAAGCATCACAATGTATTATATGTTGTGTCTATGAAACATATGGAGGTATATATAATTAAGAGATAATCGCCAACTATAAATTAATTATAGTATTTTCTTTTTACAGAAAGTACGTCATTATAATTCCTTTACTTTCGGTACTAAATCACCCAAAGTTTTATAAATCAACAATTTTTTCAGTCAATAATACAATTAGTTAACAAGATGCGCTTCAAACTGATTGATCATAGGTGATTATCATATGGCTAAAGAAACAATCGAAGTATTAATTGAAGGAGGCAAAGCAACTGCTGCTCCTCCATTAGGTCCTGCTTTAGGTCCAATGGGAGTAAATATTGGGCAAGTTGTGGCTGAAATCAACAAAAAAACAGCTAGTTTTAAGGGTATGCAAGTTCCTGTAAAGGTTATTATTGATACTGAAACTAAAGCGTTTGACATTGCAGTTGGAACGCCTCCGGCATCAGCTCTTATTAAAAAAGAAGCTGGTATAAAAAAAGGAAGCGGAGTTCCTCAAAGTGATTACGTTGCTGATCTAAAAATTGAACAGATTATTAAAATCGCTCAAATGAAGGAAAGCAATCTTCTTGGAAAAAATGCTCATTCTAGAGTTAAAGAAATTATTGGCACTTGTGATTCAATGGGTGTTATGGTTGAGGGTGTTGACGCTAGAGAAGCAATTAAGCAAGTTAATGAAGGAAAATTTGATTCTGAAATTACTTCTGGAAAAACAGAATTAAGTGCAGAAGAATTAAAAGAGCAAGAAGTAGAGCAGAAGAAAATGCAGGAAGAGATTGAGAAAAAGAGATCCGAGTTTGAAACTAAAGCAAAAGATGTTTTAGCAGCTATGAAAGGAAAATCAAAATCTGACATTAAAGCTAAAATGATTGAAGCTGGAGTTCCGGTACAAATCTTTGAGCCATTGTTACCTGTAGATGAGAAAAAAGCTGATGCTACTGCTACAAAACCTGCCGAGGCTAAAAAATGAGTAATCATGTAAGAATTCGGGATGCTAAGAGAGGAGGTTCTAGAGGAACACATCTTGGTAGATACAGGAAATCAAGACCAAAAACATTCAAAACAGAAGAATCAGCAAAAAAATATGCTGAAGCACAAGGTCTTAAGGATTACACGCTTGTTAATTCAAAATCTCCTGAATCTAAAGAAAAGAAATTGAGAATTGTTTCTCAATAATTTTTTATTTTTTTTTAATATAGTAAATTAAATTTTATCCATAATTTAGGATGCAAATGAAATTTTAATAGTTCTTTTTGTTCTTTTTTATCATCTATTATCATATCTTTTTCTTCTGTCTTTATCCACTTTTCTTCTTTAGAAAATTTGAACGCATACATGCCAGGGTCATATATTATTCCCCTTGATATAACAACAGTATGTCTTGAGTCTGTGTCTTTGCCTAGATATTTTGCTTTACAAAATCTAATTTTAGCTTCCTCGTCAAATTTAAATTCAATAATTTTTTTTAAAAGAATACATTGGTGGTGACAATGACCAATTAGCGGCTTGAATGGTTTAGTCTTTATTCTTTTGTATAGAATATTAATTGTTTCTTTTACATCAATTTTTTCTTTTTTATATATTTTTTTTAATTTTTTTATTTCTTGTTTCTTTTCTGCTAGTTCTGGGTTTTTGCATATCTTAACTCTAAATTTTGCTAGTTCTTGTTTTTCGTGTTTTATTGCTTCATTTAATCTTATAGTTGTATCATCAATGTTTTTGAAATTAAAAAAACGTGCAATTTCTAGAACTTTAAATTCTTGAATATCTTTGTCTTTTGACATAAAAAAATAAAAGAAATAATAATATAAAAATATATCTAAATTAAAACAGCATTAATTGCGCCTTCTTGACCAGGTCTTGAAGTTATTCTTGCTTTTCCTTTTTCTGTCTCAATAATAGTACCTTTTGTGATAATATTTCGTCTAGTGAAGTGTCTATTCGCAGGATTATCAACAATGCTTTTTATTGTCGCTTTTGTTGTTTTTTTAGTTTTTGGATCAGCTAAATTTATTGTATTCTCAGACATAGTTTTTGTTTTAATATTATTATTTCTGATTTTAACAGTTTTAACTTTTCTTGCTTCTAATTTTGTAAGCATAGGTTGTTGACCAGCTTCATAAAGCCTTTTCTTTCTTGCTTTCTTGTATCTTCCGCCTGTGCTTTTTCTTTTTGATTTTGATTGAATTGTAACCATATTATATTCACCTGATGTCGAAAAATTGTAGTTTATTTAAATAACTTTTGATTTCGCTTCCGTAACATTTAAATATGCTCTCCAAATCCTTGAGAGTATTTTATAACACGAGGTGTTTTTAAACATGGAACAATCAAGACCTTTAGATGCATTAAACAAAGCGCGAGATAAGCGTGTAATTGTAGAACTAAAGAATGGGAAACAATTTGTAGGAACTTTAAAAGCTTTTGATATTCACATTAATGTGGTATTAGATGATGCTGAAGAAAGAATCGACGGCGAATTAAAAAGAAAACTGGGAAACGTTTTCTTAAGAGGAGATACAATAATTTTGGTAGCCCCTCAATAGAGATATGTGATGAATTATGGCAAAAGGAACACCCTCAATGGGTAAAAAATCAGGAAAGAAAACACACATAATTTGTAGAAGATGTGGTAAACATACTATGCACAAAAGAAAAAAGGAATGTGCTAGTTGTGGATTCGGCAAAACTGCTAAGACTCGAGGATATACTTGGCAGAAAAAGAAATAGTTGGTGATTCTTATGGGAAAAATAGTTAAATTTAAATTTTTAAAAATAGATGCAAAAATATCAGAAGATTTAATTGGTGAAGTAAGTATTAACAATCATGTGTCAATTAAAGAGTTGAAACAGGATGAAAATGTTTTGGAATTAATTTTTGAATATTCATCAAAATATTCTAAGGATAATAAGGATTTAGCAATAATTACTTTTGGTGGATTAATTGGTTATTCTGATGAAAAAGCCAAAATTGATGGATATGTTAAAGATTGGGCAAAAGATAAAAAATTGCCTAAAGAAGCAATGAGTCCTATGTTAAATTTTGTATTAACAAAATGTAATATTGAATCTTTAAAGGTTAGTCAAGTTTTGAACTTACCATCACCTATTCCTCTTCCAGAGGTTAAGGTACAGTAGAAAAGTTTTTAAATTCTTTTTTCTTTTTTTTATTCATGGATAATTTTGTTCTTGATGAAGATATGGCGTATTTTGTTGGAGCTTTAATTGGAGATGGACATATATCGAATGCTGTAAAATCTAAAATGAAAGACTTATCTCCTGACTATAGGATTGTTTTTGATGTTTCTGACGTTTCTTTGGCAAATGAGTTGATGAAAATTTTAAATATTTTGATTATAACTAAAAGCATTCCTTTTAATTCTTCTATAAAAAAGAATAGGTTACATCGTAAAACAGTTCAAGTGAGGAATAAAAAACTTTTTTTGTATTTGACAGAAGAATTAAAAGTTCCAAAAGGTGCTAAAAGTTCTATTGTTTTTGTACCATCGCAGATAAAATCTTCATCTTTTCTAATAAAAAAGCATTTCATTGCTGGTTATTTTGATACTGATGGTGGATTAAGAGGAGGAACTTTAGGGTTTACTTCTGCTAGTAAACAAATGATTAATGATGTTTCAATTCTTTTAACTGATTTTTTTATTTTACATTCTGTTGATAGATGGATTAATAAAAATAATTATCGAGAATATTATGGTATTAGATTACTTAAGAATCAAACAGATAAGTTTTTAAATAAGTTCCCATTCCGAAACAAAGATAAGTTGAACAAGATTGTTCGACATTTTCATGTGGGAATGCCGGAGCGGTCAAACGGGACAGATGATTAAGTTCAGTCCAAGCTTAGGTCGCTTCGCAGTTAAGATTCAAACTGTGATCGAAAGATACCTGTTAGCTTAGTGCTTACTGGGGTTCGAATCCTCATTCCCACATTTTTATATTTCTTAGATTCTGTCGAGTATAACGAGACTATGTTTTTCCCAGGTTTTATTAAAAAGCTGGTTCGTATCCCTCATTCCCACATTTTTATATTTCTTAGATTCTG
>Ga0222626_1001081_pt1 | contig 12952 bp, 12 predicted proteins | sample AntAcemetageno91_FD_179862 | JGI IMG/M metagenome (GOLD analysis project Ga0222626, IMG submission 179862) | Saline water microbial communities from Ace Lake, Antarctica - #91 | ecosystem: Environmental > Aquatic > Non-marine Saline and Alkaline > Saline | place: Antarctica: Ace Lake | collected...
ATGGATAATATTGAATTAGCCATTAAGGAAATGATATCTTTACCGGTTCGTCAAAAAATGTTAGATGTTGCAAAATCATGTATTGACGGTCAAGGTGTGCAGAGAATAGCTGAGCATATCATTAATTAATATGTATATAAATATTAGAAGATTAACTGAAGATGATTGTTATGACCTGTGGGTTTGGAGAGATCATCCTCAAGTGCGTGAATGGTGTTTTGATAAGGATGCAATTGATTACGTTGAGCATAAGGGATGGTTTAAAGCAAAATTTAATAATCAGGATGTGAAGATGTATATTGCTGAGATTGAAGATGCCCAAAAGATAGGACAGGTTCGTTTCGACAAAGATAGAGATCAAAAATGGTATATAAATATTAACTTGAACCCTCAATTTTTGGGTAGAGGGTTAGGTAATAAGATTATAAGAATCGCTAGTGATTACTTTTTTAACGAAGAGAATAGTGCCAATGAAATTGTTGCCCAGGTCAAAGATAAAAATCAAGCATCTTTGAAGGCATTTGAGAAAGCCGGTTTCGTCTATCTTGATCAGTTAAAAAACGATAATGGGAGTATAAAAATCCTTACTTATAGCAGATGAATATAAATTTCAAGAAAGATTTGGCCAAAAGAACTTTTATCATCGCTGAGGTCTCTGCAAACCATGGTCAAAATTTTAACCGTGCGGTGGCTATGATAAAAAAAGCAAAAGAGTGCGGAGCTGACGCTATAAAATTTCAATGTTATACTCCAGATACAATGACTATTGAATGTGATAATAAATATTTTCAAGTTAAACATCCTGAGTGGGGCGGACAAACATTATATGAGTTATACAAGAAAGCGTATACACCTTGGAAATGGTTTAAAAAATTAAAAAAAATAGCTGATGATGTCGGAGTTATATTTTTTGCTACGGCTTTTGATAAGAGTTCAGTTGATTTATTGGAGGAAATTAATGTTTCGGTGCATAAAATCGCTTCATTTGAATTAGTGGATTTGCCGTTGATTGAATATGCGGCAAAAACGAAGAAACCGCTGATTATGTCAACAGGAATGGCAACGATTGATGAGATAAAAGAAGCAGTTATCGTGGCAAAAAAAGCAGGAGCAAAAGATATAACTCTGCTGAAGTGTGTCTCTAGCTATCCGGCAGATCCAAAAGAGATGAATTTGCTAACTATTCCTGATATGCAGAAAAAGTTTAAATGCACTGTTGGTTTATCCGACCACACATTAGGAACAGCAGTCTCAACTGCAGCAGTAGCGTTAGGCGCAAAAGTAATTGAAAAACATTTTACTTTATCAAGAAAAATTGAAACTCCGGATAGTTTTTTCTCTATCGAGCCCTTTGAATTAAAAGAACTTGTAGATAATATAAGAATTGCGGAACAAGCTTTAGGAAAAGTTCATTATGGATTAACTAAAGATGAAAGAAAAAGCAAGATCTTTAGACGTTCTTTGTTTGTCGTTAAGGATATAAAAAAATGTGGAAAATTTACTGAAGAAAATGTTAGATCGATACGACCAGGGCATGGGTTGCATGCAAGGTATTTCGAAAAGATTATGAATCAAAAAGCGAGTAGAAAGATTCTTAAAGGGACCCCTCTTACATGGTCTCTAATAAAATAATTAGGAAAATATCATTTGAAAACAGGGAATTTAGATTATGCATGAAATAAATGATCTTAAAAATCGAAAAAAATTAGTCATCGAGGAACCGCTTTTGATGGGGGACACTATTTATCTTGAAGGGCTTTCTAAAAAACATGTTTCCGAGCAATATGCAGGCTGGCTGAATGATAAGGATGTCTGCAGAGAAAACAGTCACGGAAACGTGCATAATACTATTGAGATGACCAGAGATTATGTAGCTTCTGTCAACAAAGCTGCGAATATTGCAGTTTTTGCCATTATTTCAAAAAAAGAGAACAGACATGTGGGAAATATATCTCTTGGAAGGATATCGTGGATAAACAATTCTGGCGAAATATCTATTCTTATAGGGGGCAAGGATTATTGGGGCAAGGGAATTGGAACGGAAGCCTATAGACTAGTCATTAGTTATGGGTTCAATATTCTCGGACTACACAGACTATACTCTGGCATGACAGTTCGTAACAAGGGAATGATAAAGGTTGCTGAAAAGGTAGGCATGGTAAAGGAAGGTCTTTCTAAGGAGGCTTTTTCCAAGGAAGGAGTTTTTATCGATGTCGTTAACCTTGCCATTCTCAATTCGAAAAAACTGTAATAATCAGGAAGGAGAGCAACATGGATAAAAAAGGTAAAAAGATTATTTCAACTATAGAAGCAAGGTTTGCTTCAACGAGGCTTCCCGGGAAAACGCTTCTTAAAATTTGTGGTAAGTCAACACTTGAACTTCTTATTGAAAGACTGAAAAGAAGCAAGTTGATTGATGAGGTGGTCGTGGCAACAACGGTAAATCCGGATTGTGATCCGATAGAGGAACTTGCGAAAAAATTAGATGTAGGATGTTTCAGGGGGGGGAATTAAAAGGACCTGATACTGACCGGTGTTTGCAGATATCCGCATACAAAAGAGGATATCGACGATGTCGCTAAGGCTTTTCAAAAAATATTTAACAATAAAGAGGAACCTAAAACTCTACAGGAGGAAAGAAAATGAGGTATTGTAAAAAATGTGTTCAACCGGACACAAGGCCTGGTATTTATTTTGATAAGGATGGGATATGCGGCGCATGTTTGCACGAAAAAGATGTGAATGATTCGATAGACTGGAAGAGCCGAAGTGAAGAATTAAAGAATATTGCGAAATGGGCGAAAGAAAATACCAAAACGGATTATGATTGTGCCATTGGAGTAAGTGGAGGAAAAGATAGCCTGTTTCAGGCATTATACGCAAGAGATGAGCTAAAATTAAGGGTATTGCTGGTAAACAGCGAGCCGGAAGGCATAACGGAAATAGGCAGGCACAATATTGAGAATTTGATTAGTCTTGGATTTGACTGCATTAAATTGAGGCCTAATCCTAGAATAATCAAAAAACTGATGAGAAGGGATTTCTACAAGTATTTAAATCCGATTAAAGCGACAGAATATTCGCTCTTTTCTTCTACCTATATCATAGCCCATAAGTTTAATATTCCTTTGATAATACAAGGAGAAAACCCAGGCATGACCTTAGGAGTCAGAAATACTGGGGTAGGTACGGATGGTAATGCTCTTAAGGCGAATGAACTGAATACGTTATCTGAAAATTGGAAAAATTATATAGAAGATGATATAGATGCTAAAGCTCTTTTCTTATATCATTACAATAGGGAAACGATTGAGAATCTTGGGATTAAAGGGGTGTGGCTGCAATATTATGTGAAAGAGTGGTCACAGTTGCATAATGCTGATTTTTCTATATCTCGCGGGTTAAAGGTCAGGGAAGATTATAAATCAGAAGATATAGGGACATACGGTAGGTTTTATCAGTTGGATTCTGATCTTGTTCAGGTAAATCAGATGTTAAAATTTATAAAATTTGGTTTTGGGCAGTGCACAGACCATGCCTGTTATGATATAAGAGCCGGAATTATTACCAGAGAAAAGGCTATTGGTTTAGTAAAAAAATATGATGGAAAGTGTGCCGAAATATTTGTTAAAGCATTATGTGATTGTATAGGTATTTCTTTAGAAGAATTCTGGAAAGTTGCTGATTCTTTTCGCGGGGATATGTGGGGAAAAGACTCTAAAGAGGAATGGAACTTAAAAAACCCTATTTGGGAACAGTAACTATTTAAAATAATGGATGTTTTATGATAATTAAAATAAATTTGAAGATTTTATTGTTTAAGCTTATTAAGTTTTTTCCAACTTTCCTTTTACCGCCAACGGAAAGCATGATCAAAGTAAAAGCTTATTTTGGACATCACGGAATGCAAGAGTATTGGAAAACTAATCCAAACAATAAAAAGAAGAAGAATAAGGTGATTATTTATGGTTTAAGGACATATGCTACGCATCATCAGGCTGTATTTGAGAAGGTTTGTTCAGATCTATTTAGATTTAATGGTGCAAATGTAAAAAATCTTATTTGTGACAATATATTGCCTTCCTGTGATGGAGGTCCTGGTTTATCTAGTTGGTTTACGTGTTATTTGTGTCGTAAAGAAAGAAAATATCATTTTGAGAATTTTCCCAATGATTTTATATCCTTTGGTCAGTTTATCAGTAAAGAAGAAATTGAACAAATAAGACATGATGTGGAAAATTTATCAGATGATGAGTTGGAACATCATGAATATATGGGAGTCAGGGCGGGGCTGCATGCATTTGATTCAGTCGAGTTCTTCTTTCAATATCTTTTTGATAGAAAGAATAAAGATCATCTTAGAAAATTGAGGGATGGTGTTTATCGGGGGATGATAACTATTAAGGTGGCTCAAAATCTTTTTGAGGCAGAAAAACCTACACATCTTCTCACCTTGCACGGAGCTTATGCAAGTTGGGGACCGTTTTCGGAATATATGAGCAAAAAAGGAGTTAAGGTTTTTATATATGAAATATCATTGACTCCTGGCATGGGATATTTTAATTTTTACAAATTGTTTTTTAATGAAGATGACGGAAGAAAAGATATGCGAAAAGATATACCAGCAGAAGACGCTTGGAAGAATAAAGAATATGAAGCGCTATCTGAGAATGAAAGAGAGCAGATCCATAATTTCCTATTGAAGAGGAAGGAAGGGAAGTCTTTTGATTATTTGATGTTCTATGAGCAAAAAAAAGGCAATGATAACGAGTGTTTAAAAATGTTAAATTCAACAAATAAGAGATTTGTTCTTTATATGCATTCATTATGGGATAGGGGTATTGATGATGTAGAATCTGATTGTTTTAAGGATCATACTGAATGGCTGAAGAAGACTATAGAGTATTTTATAAAGAATCCCGATACTTACCTTTTTATTAAACCTCACCCGGCTGAGTTCTCAGTTTGGGATTATCAAAAACATGGCGGAAATGATGTAATACTCAACTTTTTTAATAAGCTTCCTCCTAATATCTTTTTAATAAAAAAAGATATGCCTATTACTAGTTATGAACTTATGGATAAAGGCTGCATAGGTATTACATATTTTGGAACAGTAGGCCTTGAATCCTCATTTTTTAAAAAGCCAGTTTTAGTAGGTGCAAATACCCATTACACTAAAGCAGGTGTCGTTTATAAGATAAAATCGCAGAAGGAATATTTTAAATTAATTGATGATCCACAGCCGTTGTATAAATTTTCACATGAAAAGTACTATGTAATTGAAAAGTATGCATACCATTATTTTTTTAGACAAAGCCTGCGAATTCCTTTTTATAGAGAAGATAAATGGCTGGGGCACTGCATTGACTGGGATGTTCTTAGTAATTATAAAGATTTCATTGAAAATGATAAAACAATGAACCATATTGCTTTGTCTATTCTTAATAATAAAAACGTTGTACGCATTGACTAAATATACTTTGAGTTACTTGGTCTAAAAAAAATAATAGTATTGAAGAATTCCTTGAAGAACGCCATATTTTTCATATCGTATCATGCAGGATCACTTGTTGAATACGATTCTCTAAGAGAGATAGATGATGGGAAGTCATTGCATGTAGCAGTAATGTGTCGACATCCTTATATGGCTGAAGAGATGATTTCTGCTTATTCAAAAGGATTCGAACATGTGATAGTCCTCCCCGACATTAGATACGAAACCAATGTTGTGAAAGGACTTATGCACTATCGCAGATTTAAAGAGATTTTTAATAACGAGATCAACCCTATACTTAAAGGTATTGATAGTTTTTGTATTGTTTCAGACTGTTCGGCCTATCTTCCAGTTAATGCATTGATAAGTGCCTTTAAAAAAAATAAAAAATGTAAGAATCTTATCAGCATACGGGAAGATCTCAGCGTTGATCGACAGGTATGCCTGTTATCAACAATTCGTACCCTTTTTTACACCACTTTGTTAGGCCTTTATAGAGTTTTTACATACAAAGTACTTATGCATTTGTATGTAAAAGAACCCCGTGACATTGTCGTTAAGCTTGTAAGCCCGTTTAGAAGAAGTGAGCTCGAAAAGAAGAGTTGTTCAGATGGAGTTCCCATTCACTATATCTATAGTCCTCTGTCTGAAAAAAGATCGTCAAAGAAAAGTGTTGTTGTTTTTTACAGCAATAGAAATCTTGAGGTGTTCATTACGGACTTGTCAAGAGAGAAACATTCGAATAAAATAAGAAAATTTCTGAGGAAATTGTCGGTACACTATAAGGACAGTACAATTGTATGCATCCCTCATCCTCTTGATAAAGGAAACGTTATTGATGAAATGCAGGAAATAGATTTTGAATTATGTAATGACAATTTGACTTCTCAAATGCATATCAAAAGTAATCCTGATATTATAACGGCCTGTTATTCAATTTCATCTACTTCGTTAATTTATGCGGCATCCGTAGGAATTCCATCGTATACAATCTTTAAATACCTCGAATATAACAATGAATTACCGAAAGCCTTTTTTATGGATGACCATCTAATGCAGGTGCCCTTTCTTTACCACATCAGGAAAGTCGAAGAAATCGGAGAAATCGACAATATTTTTATAGAGCCTATTGAGAATAGCAGTACTGAAGATTGGGAGAAAATATTGTATTCTGGTGACATGTGATATCGGAAATTAGATAACAGATTAATTTTAAAAATATCAGGAAGATTCATGTTTACATTAGTTGCTAAAATTATAAAAGGAATAAAGCATATTTATATTGCCAAGCTTGGCCCTTTTATCAGAGCCATTAAAACTCCTCTTTTGCCAAATAATCCTGACGGCAAGGTGTTGGTCCATATCGGATGTGGAGAGCTTGACGATCTGCGGTACATAAACATCGATGCCCGGTCGATGCCTCATGTGCATTATGCAACGCAAGATCTTGGACTAAAGCAGTTTGCTCCTGAGTCAGTAGATTTAATTTATGCTTGTCATGTTATAGAGCATTTGTCCCATCAAAGGCTTTTACCAATTTTCACTAATTGGTTTAGTCGCCTAAAATATGGGGGGGTAGTTCGATTATCTGTTCCCAATTTTGATACTATTGTAGAGATATATAAAGATCAGAAAAAAAACATTGACGCTATCAAGCTACCCTTGTTGGGTGGGCAGGAATATGATTTTAATTATCACAACTCTATATTTAATTATAATTACCTTTACGATCTTTTTAAAAGATCTGGTTTTAATACCATTAGAGAATGGGAACCAAAATTTGCTTCATATTATAATTTTGATGATTGGGCTTCAAAAACCTTTGTTGTCGGCGGCAAAGAATATCCGATAAGTCTGAATTTAGAAGCAGTTAAATAATCTTTATTAAGATTTAAAATGAAACTGTTATTTTAAAAGTATAGTATAATAAATAAATAAGTCTAAATATTATCTGGAGGCATTGAATGGTTGCAAAAATAGGATATAAAATAAGTATTATTTATCTTTTTCTGTTTTTAATGTTTATCGCAATTTCTATAAAGCCGATGCAAACACCAATTGCTGATGGGAAATGTTATCATGAGATTGCCGCAAACTATAAATTATTTCTAAAAGGTGAGATGAGTGGTTTACCTAGTTATTTGCATAGAGATCGAATATTGCCTGCCCCGCTAGCTGGGGTGGTAGCAGAAATTTTTAATATCCCAGTTTCTGTTGCCTTTCGTATTGTTGCTTTACTGGTGGTGGCCCTATTTTACTATTTCAGTTGGTTATTGTTGTCGTGTAAAGTAACAAATGTTGTGGCCTTAACTGGTCTTTGGCTTTGTTACACAATCAATAGTTATTCCCTTACATCTAATTTGTTTAATGTGTATCAACTGACTGACAGCATGACATATTTGTGGACTATTTTAATCGCTATTTCCTTTGTCTATAAAAAATTATTCCTATTTATACCCATAAGCTTATTAGCAATAATAACGAAGCAGAATTTGTGGTTTTTGGTTTTACCCGGGTACTTATTTTTTCTATTACATTATTTTAAGGTAAGAGATACTAAAAAATTAAGTTTAACTTTAGTTTTTGGGTTAATAGTATTAGGCGCTATCCTTTTAATGTATTTTACCGAAGCAGGAAGTATTAAAAGGAGTATGACGTATAGCCTTGGTAAAATATTCAAACTCAGTACTTATAAGGGTCGAGAGTTACATGTCCTTAAAGAATTATTATGGATATATTTGCCGATCTTGCCGATTATATTTATAAAATATAGAAAGGTATATAAAAAATGCTTGGAATATTTTCCCTTAGTATTCTTTTTTGCCTTTAATCTTATTGTGGCTTTGCCGTTAGCTTTGATTGAGCCGACAATGGATTTTTATACAAGAATCATGCAGCAGGCAACATGGCCAATTTGCGCATATGTTATTGTGCTGATAGTAAACGATCTTGACAGACTAAAAAATAGATTATTTATATGGATGTTGTACATAGCTCCATTATTGTTCGGGTTTACTCATCTATATTTTTTTACTATTAGTTTTAAGCCTCTTTTTGTATTTCCGTCTGCATCCCGTCATTTATTAGTAGGAGTATTAATAATTGCGTATTTTATAAAATATAGAGAACGAAAGGTAAAAGAAATAGCTTAGAAACTTTACTGATGGAGGTAACGAATGGAAAAAAAAGCTACTTTTATTATTCCCGCATATAATGAAGCGGATAATTTGCGAGTTTTGCTCCCGGAATGGATAAAGTATTGCAAAGAGAATGATTCTTCTCTAGTTGTTATTAATGATGGGTCAAAAGACGAGACAAAAGAATTATTAGAGGCTTTATTACCTTCCAGTATGTTAAAAGTAATCCATCACAAGGTCAACCGCGGGTATGGTGCCGCATTAAAAACAGGTGTAAAAGCAGCGGAGACCGAGATCATAATTACGATTGATGCCGATGGGCAGCATGATATTACTGAAGTTAAAAAGTTATTAAAAGAATTTATAGAAAATGATGCTGACATGGTGATTGGTTCTCGAAAATACTTAAAACGGGAAAATTTATACAGGTCCATTGGCAAATTCATTATACACAGGCTCATTAAGATCCTTTTTGTGACAACTATAGCTGACATAAACTCAGGATTAAAAATATTTAAAGGAGAATTAGGAAAAAAATACGTGCATATTTGCCCAAATTCTATGGCTTTTAGTGATATATTTGTTTTAACATTTATAAATCAAGGGAATTTAGTGTTGGAGAGTCCTATTACAGTTTATGATCGATTAAGTGGGCGGTCGACAATTTCTACTCGAACTGCTTTTGATACGGTTTGGGAAATATTGAATATAGCTATGTTTTTCAATCCTTTGAAGGTTTTTATGCCATCGATTATTATATTTATATCGGTTGGCCTTTTGTGGGGAATACCCATTATGTTTTCTGGTAGGGGGCTAAGTGTGGGAGCTAGTTTTCTAATTTTAATAGGGATTATATTCTTATTTCTTGCTTTGATAGCCGAACAGGTATCATTAATAATTAAAAGTAAATTAGAATAGGGTGGATTAAATATTGTTCCCGAAGATATATTGGAAGAAAGAGAGGATGCTCTGGTGAAGTTTATGCAAATCCGATAAATTTGATAAAGTTTTTACTGAAATTTAGAACTTACGCCCAATTTAAAAGTGCTTTTTTTGGCTTTATGGTTTTGCTAGACTATTTTAAGGGTAATCGATAGGATGAAGATCCTACTGGCAGAGGCATGTTTTTCTTATGCGAATACTGTTATAAAAGGAGAGAGTATTTTCCTTTAGGGATTGGTCATATCGTTTCCTAAAAATGAAGTTATTAAGTACTAATAAAATGGAAAAAGCATAGCATGAAAAAATATACTTCAGAAGAAATAAAAGAATTTGTGTCGAGGCCGTTATTTGATGAGAAAGTCATACTGGATAAGGATTTATCTTGGCCTAAGGTTTCTATTGTTACGCCGTCGTTTAATCAATCTGAATTTTTGGAAAGAACAATATTAAGTATTTTAAATCAGAATTATCCAAATCTTGAATATATTATTATGGATGGGGGGTCTACTGATGGAAGTGAGAAAATAATAAAGAAATATGAGAAGTATTTGGCGTATTGGATAAGCGAACCAGATAAGGGTCAGGGTAGTGCAATAAATAAAGGATTTCAGAAAAGTACAGGAGAAATATTTGCTTGGCTTTGTTCAGATGATGTGTATTTGCCGGAATCTTTAATGAAAATTAGCTCTATTTGTGCAAAAGATAGTGCTGATTTAGTTTATGGAAACACTTATTTGGTCAATGAAAAGGATAACATTATCGGAGAGCATCGGAATGTTAGATATTCTAAGTTTTTTTCTAAAGCCGCTATAATAAATGGAATGTTTAGCATTTCTCAGCCGTCTATGTTTTGGAGGAGAGACCTTTTTATGAAAGTTGGAGGAATTAATGATAAATTATGTAATGTTCTTGATAATGATTTAATAATAAAATTTTTGCTGTCTAATCCCAGAACAGAATATAGTAGAGACTTTATTTCTTGTGAGAGGCTACATCCTGCTCGGAAAACTGAGAAGCTAAAACATATTGCCCAACGGGAAATTGGCGATGTAAGAAAACTTTATCCCGGAATGAATAAAATGAATTTTTGCACTCGGGTTTTAACATACTTGCTTAAAGCTTATTTATTTATTAAGCAAGGCGATTTTTTCTGGTTATTCAATAGTATTGTAAAAAAGGTTGTTACGAAATTACGTTTTAAAGGCTAGTTGGATTAAAGAAAAGATTTTAATCTATTTAGGTATGAAAAATAGTGGTACTGTAAAAAAGTCGTGGACGGATTTAATTCCGATTTTTATTGTGGTCACAGCTTTTGGGCCGTATATATTTCCATCATATGGTTTAAGAATAGAACACTTAGTAATTTATTCATTGTTGTTATTTGCAATTCCGGTTTTCATCTCGCAACGACGTTTTGTCCATTGGCCTAAACCATTGCTGGGAATGCTTGGTATATTTTTAGGAATTACTTTGTGGACATTGGTTGTTCCAAATTTCGTAAACTATCCTACTGTATCATTCCAAAAGTATTTATCTTCAATAGAAAATTATGTTCAACCTATGGCTATTATTATATTGGTTACGGTTTTTATAAAATATACCTTATATGAAGACTTCCTAAATTACCTTAAATATTTGTGTTGGTGTTTGATTTGGTTACTTTGTTTAAATTCGATTTTAGCAAGTTGTTCCATTTTTTTTGATATGACTAATTTGATGCAACCTTTTGTAAAAAGTTGTTTCGGAGATACGTCAGTTTGGCAGCTTGCTGAAAGTATGAGGAGACATTCAGGAATTTTTAACCAACCGTTTGAGAGTGGATTGACCTATTCTTTGGGGTTGTTTTGTTGGGGTTACTTGAATCGTTCTTCATTAAAGGTTAGCTTTATATCCGGACTTGTTTTAGGAATTCTGACGATTGGAGGAATTCTGTCGGTTTCTAAAGTTTTTATATTTTGTGGTTTGCCTTTAGGACTTTTTTATTGGAATCCCATTGTTAGTTTTAAAAAGTATCTAAATCGGCGTTTTTTTTTAGGTACAATAACAGGTCTCTGTTTTATGTTACTAATTTTTTCATTTTGGGAAGGACAAGATTATTTTTTGAGGTTATTTAAAATTGGGAAAGGTACCAATTTAGTTGAATTGTATACCGGGGGTCGTTTTGGTACAAAAAATTATTTTGTAACATCCAAAGGCACAACATCCAAAGGCACAACACCTACCCTTAAAGCGTATAGCATGATAACGTCTAAGTTTGTAAATGTATGGCAAAAATCTCCTTGGTGTGGTTTTGGCTTTGGTACTGTTTCGTGTTTTGATAATGCGTTTTTAGAATTTTTTCATCAAGGGGGTTTAATTGCTTTGCTTGGTTATCTTGCATTACTTGTTATTTATTTATGGTATAGTTTACGTGGATTTCTAAAAGGATATGAAGAAGGTCGCCTTTTGTTAGTATTTTTTATTTTGATTCTAATATGCAGCTTGGGTGCGTCAGTTCTTACAATAAATCGGTTTTCAACTATTTTCTGGGTATTGGCTACGTTTCTTTTTTTGATGTTACAAGCACGGCAAAGAGCCGAAGATAAAATCGCCTTCGATCAAAATAGTAGAGACTGATGATGCTAAAATGGCCAAACTAAAAATTCTTATATTTTCTGGTTGGTATCTTCCTGGCTATAGAGGCGGTGGACCGATACGGACATTAGCCAATATGGTGGATAGGCTGGGTGATGAATTTGAGTTTAAGATTGTTACTGCGGACCGCGACTCGCAAGATACAAAACATTATCCGGGTGTTGTTATTGATGGGTGGAATAACGTTGGTAAGGCAAAAGTTTTTTATATGTCCCCTGATAAACGTTCGTTGTGGGATATTAGAAAGATTTTTTGGAGTACAGAATATAATGTGCTTTATTTGAATAGTTTTTTTTCGTATTTTACTATCAAGCCATTGTTGTTAAGAAGATTACAACTGATACCTAGCTGTCCACTTCTTATTGCTCCCAGGGGCGAGTTTTCTCCCAGTGCATTTGGTTATAGGCGGGTGAAAAAATTGGTGTATACTATGATATCGAAAGTTTTTGGTTTCTATCAAGGCGCTACACTACAGGCGTCAAGCAAGTATGAAGAATCGGATATCAGGCATTGGTTTGGAAGCAACACAAAAGTAGTTATTGCTCCGGATTTACCGCCGTTGTCTTACGCGTCAAAAAGCTTGACATTGGAACGAGAGAAAATTAAAAACTGTCTAAAAATTATATTTTTGTCTCGTATATCACTAATGAAGAATCTATACGGCGTTTTAGAAATACTCAGTGGATTAAAGGAAAAAATTCAGTTTAATATATTTGGCCCGATGGAAGATAAGGAATATTGG
>Ga0222626_1001083_pt1 | contig 12923 bp, 10 predicted proteins | sample AntAcemetageno91_FD_179862 | JGI IMG/M metagenome (GOLD analysis project Ga0222626, IMG submission 179862) | Saline water microbial communities from Ace Lake, Antarctica - #91 | ecosystem: Environmental > Aquatic > Non-marine Saline and Alkaline > Saline | place: Antarctica: Ace Lake | collected...
CGGGTGTGGCATTGGGTGCATATCTGCGGCGGGGCCGTCATTGGTGCCGACTGCTCTTTTGGCCAGAATGTGTTTGTGGGCAACCGGGTGATCATCGGCAACAATGTGAAGGTGCAGAACAATGTGACCTTGGAAGATGATGTGTTCTGCGGACCGTCCATGGTGTTTACCAATGTGTATAATCCCCGGTCAGCCATCTCCCGCAAGGAAGAGTATCGGTGCACCATAGTCAGAAAAGGGGCGACCCTTGGGGCCAATTGTACCATTGTATGCGGCAACCTTATCGGGGAATACGCCTTTATAGGAGCCGGAGCTGTGGTGAATCGGGATGTGAAACCCTTTGCCTTGATGGTGGGGCTGCCTGCCCGCCAGGCAGGGTGGATGAGCCGATTTGGAGAACAGCTGGATCTTCCCCTGGAAGGGGATGGCGAGGCAATATGTGAGCACACTGGAGAGCGGTATCAACTTAAAGACGGTCAGCTGCAAATAAAAAATTGATGGATAAGACGACAATTTATGGGGTCAAGCTTGGCTTATGGGCGTTGTTGAAGAGCGTGTGATGCAGTTTATTGATTTGAAAGCACAATATAGAAGTATTGAAGAGAATGTGAATCAGCGGATTAAAACGGTTCTGGAGCATGGGCGATTCATCATGGGGCCGGAAGTCGCCGAGCTTGAGGCGCGGTTGGCCCAATATGTGGGTGACAAACACTGCATCGGAGTGGCCAGTGGCACAGATGCGTTATTGGTGGCCATGATGGCCGTGGGGGTGGGGGCAGGGGACGAGGTGATCACCACGCCCTTTACCTTTGTGGCCACGGCAGAGACCATTGCCCTGCTGGGGGCAAAGCCGGTTTTTGTGGATGTCCGGCCCGACACATTAAATATAGTGCCGGAATTGATTGAAGATGTCATTACCCCGAAAACAAAGGCCATCATCCCAGTAAGTCTTTATGGGCAGTGTGCGGATTTTGATGAGATCAATGAAATTGGTGTACGCCACGGTTTACCGGTTATTGAAGATGGAGCCCAGAGTTTTGGAGCCACTTACAAGGGGCGCAAATCTTGTGCATTATCCACCATTGGCTGCACCTCTTTTTTTCCTTCAAAACCGTTGGGTGTGTATGGCGATGGCGGGGCATGTTTCACCGATGATGAGGATCTTGCCAAGGCCATGCGGGAGATCCGGGTTCATGGACAGGATCGTCGGTATCACCATCCCCGGGTGGGGATCAATGGGCGACTGGATACTTTACAGGCAGCTATTTTGCTGGCTAAAATGGATATCTTTGAGGAAGAGGTAGCGTTGCGGACAGAGGTAGGAAATCGATATTCTGCACTTTTGACAGATGCCGGTGCCGATGTGGTAATCCCCTTCATCGAATCGTTTAACACCTCGGTTTATGCCCAGTACACCATCCAGGTGGCAGACCGGGAAGCAGTCCAGGCAAAATTAAAGGAAAAAGATATACCCACAGCAGTTCATTACCCTGTGCCCCTTCACATGCAGCCTGCCTTTGAGGATCTTAAAAATTCCTTCCCCGTGGCCGAAAGCTTGGCAAAACGGGTGATCAGTCTGCCCATGCACCCCCGCCTCTCCTTGGAAGATCAGCAAACCATTGTTAATACATTAAGCGGGGTCTGACCCCGTTAAGTTTTTGTTTTTAAAGATAATATTGCCATAAATGTGGGTGAAGAAGGGCTTAGAGTGTACTTTTTGATGGCAAAAAGGTGCTTTTAAGCAATGGTGTATCACGTCTTTTGTGTGGCAGATTTTTGATTTGGAGTCAGGCTTGCTTTTATGAAAACCGGGGATAAAACATTGGATTTTAGAAAATTCGTTTTTTTTATTGTCTGTCTTCTTGTGGGGGTGACCCCATTGTTCCGGGGATCGGTACATCAGTGGGCACAGAGCTTAATCCAGGTGCTGGTGCTGACTGGCCTGTTGTTTATCAGATTGGACAGAATCAGGGCTCGGGAAGGAGTTGCCAGCACTTCAAATTCATCAAAGCGTAATACCGGCATTGGTCAGGATCAGAAAGATTCCATAATGCCGACAAAGACCTTATTTCGCTTCGTTATACTTCCTTGCATGGTGCTGGGGACATGGGCCACGGTGGGGTCCCGGCATCACCTCCTTGCCATGGAGGGCCTGATCATGCTGTTCACCTACCTGGCCCTGTTTTATCTTACCGTTGAATCCGTGCGGACACGGCAGCAGCAGCGGATACTGGTAGGAGTGATTGTAGCCACGGCCCTGCTTCTCTCCATTATTGGCATCCTTAAACGGTTTGATGTGATGATCTTTCCCTGGTGGGATTATACACCGGAACTGGGCAAAAAACACGGAGCACTTTCCGTGTCCGGCGTATATGGTAATCGCAATCACATGGCCGGGTTTCTGGAGATGGCCATCCCCATGCTGTCAGGGATGTTTCTTACCCGGTCACGGCCCGTTGAACAGCGTCTGGCCATGATTGCTCTACTGCTGTTTCTGGTGTTTACCCAGATTTTGACACTCTCCCGGGGGGGATGGGCCGCCACCACAGGAGCACTGGCGTTCATGACGGTGGTGCTGCTTTTTAAAAAGAATTTTTACCATAAGCCCCTCCTTGTTTCCATTGTCGTAGGTGCCCTGGTGGTGGTGGGCATTATCCTGACCAGTACGTCGGTGGTGGATCGTCTAATAACATTGACCCAGCAGGATGCCACGGATAATCTCACCGGCCGGCTTATTTATTGGGACAGCACTTGGAATCTCATTAAAGATAACCTCCTCACCGGCACAGGTCCGGGTACTTTTACCCGGGTGTTCCCAGCCTACGTGGGGCCGGGATTGTCCACACTGCCGATGTTTGCCCACAACGATTATCTCCAGTTTGCCGCAGAGACAGGGGTGTTGTTTTTTCCACTGATGCTCTGGCTGCTGTTTCTTTTTTTCAGGATGGGTTTTAAAAAAATAAAAAGCCGTAGTCGCCAGACCATGGGGATCTCTCTGGGGGGCATGGCCGCTGTTGTAGCGATTCTTATACACAGTTTTTCTGATTTCAATCTCCATGTTCCAGCCAATGTGGTTCTGTTCTCCGTGATTCTGGGTGTTATTGTTGGCGGTTGGAGAGAACCACAAAGTAAAGATAGATCCATGTAAGTACCCGACAAGAAATGATCATCATAAATCGCTGACAGCTTTTATTCACCATATAGTACCTGTGGGTAAGATGAAATATGAAAACTCGTCTGGTGAAAATACCGGATTAATTTTGTTTAGGTACTTAACATGCATGACGATAGGGAGTGACCACAAATGATAAGGATGCCAGAAATCTAAGGGGGGGAAGCAGCATGAATAATGTGGGAGAAAGGCGAAATGTCCGTCGCGTGGCTTTGCAACCAGGCAGTTGTGCTGCCGTGGGTGACCAGACAGTGATGGGGCGTATTGTTGATATCAGCTGGAAAGGACTTTTACTTGAATACGCAAACTTGAATTCGCAACAGGATGCGCATGTGTGTGATGGCAACATGGCTTTGGTCGGCAATGGGGTTATTGTCAAGGGATTGAAATTCCATGTGATTGAAGAGTCTCCTATTCAGCAGGAAGTAACTTTCAGTTTACTTGATATGAGAAGTGTCCGGGTAATGTTTGAGGATATTTCCTCTGAGCAGACAATTGCGCTGGAGAACTACATTAGTGTAAATTCAGGTGAGTCTCATCAGAGAATTCCCAAAGTCACGACCGAGTCATAAGGGATTTCTTAGCGGTTAAAATAATTTTTTAATGATCCTTTGGGATTTATCCATCTTTAAGCGTTTGTTTAGGAATGAGTCCGAAATAATTTTTCCATTTCGTTTCGAGGGGGGGACAGATTTAAAAATTTGTCCCCCAAGCGAGGAATGAGTCCGCAAGCGCTATAGGGGAATTTTTTGTCACTGCAATGAAAAAAGTAAAATTATTGTCAACATTGTTCGGTTTTTTTGTCTTGACAGCCTGGCTACTCCTGCTGTTTTCTTCAAGATTCACTTATCAGAAGGGGGTCCGGTTGTATAAGACCGGGAAGTACGGTCCGGCCATGGGATGCTTTGACAACGCCATGGGGATGCTTGATTTTCCCCTGGTGCGGGCATTAGCGGCCCCGGATCGATTTCGCCTGGATATTGCAATGGGAAAGGCGTTGTACAGCCAGGCCCGGGAGGCAGATTCCGCTTCAAGTTTTCATCGGCTTCTCAAGATGGGGCATAGGTTTCTCTCTTCTGCTGTTATGTACGATCCATTGGATTTTCGGATAGTAAATCCCGTCACATCCCTTTCCAGACAATAAATCCCATCTCCTCCCTCAGGGTCTCCCTCAGGGTCTGACCCCGATAAGTTGTTGTTTTTATGTGTAATGTTCTCCCTCAGGGTCTGACCCCGATAAGTTGTTGTTTTTATGTGTAATGTTGTCAAAAATATGGGCAAGAAAGGGCTTAGAACGTACTTTTTGATGCCAAAAAGGGGCTTTTAAGCAAGGGCATAGTGGGGTCTCAGGCCTGCGTTGTTGTCGTCCCTGGGGGGTAAAGTATCGGCGCATTTCTGGAAGTGACGGCATTTGATTTTGGAGAAACATACACGTGGTCTCTGGCCAGATCAAAGAAGGGGCGTAAATTTGTCAGGAAAAGTGCGCTCAATGCACTGACCTCTCTGGCGGAGCAATATAGGCACAAACTTTATAGTACACCAAATCTTAAATCTATCGGGGGATAACCGAAACTGAAACCACCTGATATTCAAAGGGTTTTTTCATGAATAATCCCGAGGAATTTATGATTCAGTGTAATAGTCAACCCGAAGTGTCGTTACCTCTATGGCCCTGGTTGGATACATCGCCCGACGGTTTCCAATGATCTGGACAGCTTCTTTGAATGTGTTCAGAAAGGCGATGTGACGGGCGCCTGAAAGATCTGTAATGCGCTTTTTAGGACAAAATTGCAATTTCAGGTTACCTCAAACGCCTTAATTAGTTTGTAATACCTTGATAGTATAGGAATTTCCATTTTATGAACTGTTAAATCAGCGGGTTGTAAAAAGTCCGCCCAAAGGGCGCTAATTTAAAAACAAAGCAGATTGAGAAAATTAGCAGATACTTGATAAACAGCTTTTCGCCGACTATCGTACCCAGAAACAGCCTCTACGCAGCTACCGATATACGCATTTCGACATGTAAGCCAGCTGCCGCTACCATATTAACCAGTGCATCTATTCCGAACAAGTTTATTTTGCCACGCATGAGGTCAGAAACTCGCGGTTGAGTAATACCGAATAATTTTGCAGCTTGTGCCTGGCTCAAGTCAGCACGGGTGATATGCTCTTTTAAAGCTATCAGTAGTTGAGAGCGAATCTTCATGTTCTCGGCCTCCTCGGGTGTGTCTTCGATAGCATCCCATACGCTGTTAAATTGTTCGTTTTTCATTGGTTCAACTCCTTCGTTAAATCGTGATAACGTTTTTCGGCTTTATTTAAGTCTACCTTGCTGGTTTTTTGAGTCTTTTTCTGAAAGCAATGCAATACATAAATAGCGTCAGCAAACTTCGCAACATAGATGATCCGAAATGCACCAGCAGCATCTCGTATCCGAATTTCTCGAACCCCTTGTCCAATTATTGTCATCGGTTTCCAATCATCAGGTTCAAGGCCGCGTTGTACCTGATCGAGTTGATAACCAGCTTCTCGTCGTGATAGAACAGGAAAGGCACGGAGGTCATCAAGGGCACTACCCAAAAACTCGATAGGTTTTGTATTCTTCATATGTTATATATACAAAATTTTGTATATGTTGTCAAGTAACTACTAAAGATTAGCGGAGTCAGACCCCTAATTAGCCTAATTAGCGGGGTCTGACCCCGATAACTTTTTGTTTTTATAAGAAATATCGGCCTAGTTCAAAAGAGCACATATCCGGGTAACACTTTTGCCCGCTCTTTCAATCAAATTGTGGTGTTAGACCCGGCAAAAGCGACTGAAAGGCATTAGAAACTGTTACCCTGATTTGAACCAGGCCGAAATATCATCATAATTATGGGCAAATAAGGGCTTAGAGTGTACTTTTTGGTGCCAAAAAGGGGCTTTTAAGCAAGGGCATAGTGGGGTCAGGCCTGCGTTGTTGTCGTCCCTGGGGGTAAAGTATCTCCTTTTTGTACGTGCGCCACCGTGAATCGCGGTACTGACTGCATCAGCACCTTGTCCCGGCGCTCCGCGCCAGAACAGGGTGCTGGGCTGGACACCGCCACGCAGATCAGCATCGGGATTATTCACTTGTTAAAAACCTTGCCCTCCGGGCCAGGTTTTTAACTTCATCATTCTGCCTCAATAAAAAGGGCTGCATAGTGGATGTGAAATCCATGCTGGATGCCCAGGAAGTCCAGAAAACCGGCATCAACTTCTGGCGACTTTGATTGGGTGTCACTTACCTTGAAAAAAATCTCTTTTTCTCTCTGCTATTCGTGATCATCGTTTTATCAGTTATCCCCCACACCTCCCGTTTTGTTTCACCATACAAATCCCCATGGATGGCATCCGGCTATATTCAGCATGCGCTGGGCTATCTCCTGTTAAGTGCCGTCGCCTGCCATGCGTTTCCCAAAAGGCGAACCTGGGCCTGCCTTTCCGGGATTCTCTGTTTGGGGATCGGCCTTGAATTGATTCAATATAAGTACCCATGCATATGTTTTTTGGTATTCCACAGAGATATGCCGTTGATATTTATGGATTTTATTTTGAGGAATATATACTCGGGTACTTACAATCCCCACCCGCACCTTTAACCTTTACGACATCCTGGCAAATACCTTGGGCATTTTTCCGGTAATGATTATAAAAATATTTAAACAAAGAAGGTGAAGACATGGAAACCACGGCATCCTTCATATGAGTCCAAAAGTACTTTACAGTATTTTGGGAAAAAGTCCTTGCAATGAGGAATGCTCTAAAAAAGTGTAAAGCACTTTTGAAGGATGCCCAAAATTGTTTGATTTTATTGATCAGCACATTGACATAGATGACATGCGCTGCATGGAAACATCTGTTGAGCGGTGCTGTGATCCCATTGATGTCGATGCCGACAGATCCCTTGTAAGGCTGTATCTGAATCTGTGCAAGGTTAACGACATCCGACGGCTCAATCTTCATTTTCTTCAGATGTATCACCTGCTTTTGCCCGGAGGCTATTTTATCGGGTATGGACATACCATTAAAACCCATCACCAGTGGGTATATAGTAAATACCCCAAATACCTGGCCCATGGGGTCTATGAAATCAATGGGTTATATGATGGGCCGGGAAAATGGGAATGCGCCCCCACTGTACAGAGACTCATCTTATGATTAACCCCCAAAAGTGTAAAGTCTTTTTGGATTGGCCTGAAGGATAGCAACTTATTTTGTGAAAAGAACCCGGATGTGTTGCGCTCGTTTTCTGTTAACGCCAAAGTCGGAATATCCCATCCGGGATGCCGATCGAAGATGGATCACCTTTTGATCTTCGGGAAACCAGAATTCCATGTCATCCACAAACCCAATGAATTTGGATCTGAATTCCGCATGGAAGTAATCTGTGGTTTCCGTCACAATGGTTGCATTCCCCTGATTTGACACTATTTGTTTGATTTTTGCATATGCGGTTGCTTTGTCTGTGGAATAGGTTAATGGGCGGACGGCCTGTTTGACAGTCTTTGTTTGGCTGCTCACGCAGTTGGGGCTGTCTGGACAGGGGAGTAATCCTGCCGGTGTGAGTCCGATTTCCGGGGCCTTGCATCCCATGCAAAAGATTAGGATTCCCATAACGCCTATGATCCATGGTGAAATTTTCATTTATGATATTCCTTTTGTAAGTTTCCGGTATGAATTTGATTTTATTTTTTTTATATGAAAGAGTAGACGCATCTCATATTCTTTCATGCTTCGTTGTGGGCAGACCGAGGTCAGAATAAGGTCTGCTCGTGGCAGTTATTTAAGATTGAGTCTTAAGGCTTTTGAAATCAAATGGCCAGATAATCCTCCGGCATCAGATCCGCATGCTCCAGATCTTCCACGGAACTCTGGATGTGGCTTGCAATGGCTGCTGCGGAAATTGCTGGATTGTGCAGGGCCAGGGCATCGACAATCTCCTGGTGGGAGATCAGGGAGGGGCTCATGGCCAGTTTGGCAAAGGGATCAAAAAGAATCAAAAAAATGCTGGTTCTGTCGATGAGTTCCCGGACATAGGAGGTGAGTACCTTATTGCCCGAGAATTCTGCAATTTTAAGATGAAAAGTTTCATTTACCTCGTAGTAGGTTCCCAGGTCGCCGTTGTTAAACACGTTTTTTTCCAGTTCAATGAGCTGGTTCAACTCGTCTATCTGTTCCGGGGTAATTACCTGGGCCGTTAGTTTTGCCGCCATCTCTTCCAACTGTGTGCGTACCTGGAATGTCTCTTGAATTTCCTGGAGGGTGGGGGTGATTACAAAGGCCCCCCGGTTGGGGATGGTGTTAACCAGTCCTTCGGATTCCAGCCGTTTGATGGCAATGCGCACAGGGGTTCTGCTCACCCCGAGGTTTTGGGCAAGACTTCCCTCCACCAATTGGCTTCCTTGCTTTATGTAGCGTTTTTTAATGGCATTTTTGATTTTTTCATAAACGGCCTCTTCGGAGGTTCCCCTTAGTGGTTCCATTATATTGGTTTTATTCATTTTTTTCATGATTTTACGGTTATCCATTATTCCCAGTAAGACATATCAGCAATTTGACAGCCAAAATTAGAATTGCTGGGTTGGGGTAAAAAGGCTTGACAGAATATTAAGCGACAAATACAATCATTTTATTCCAAAATAGCATACAATGTATATTGCCTAAAACAGGTAATAAAGCAATAAAAATTTCGGGCTTGAATTGAATTTTGACCACGGTATGGCTGACGTCGGGCTTGCTTTGTTGGCGTTATCATTGGGTATTTTAGGATTGTATGGGGTTTTATTGATGGGGTAATAATATAAAATATAACCAGTGGTACCACCAATTAACTGGGGACGAAATTAGAGCCAAGTCCAAATCTAATAACGATTAAGGGGGGAAAATGTTTTCAATACTAAGAATCAACACGGCAACTGGTGAAATTAAACGGGAACAACAAAACACAAAAGAGTACCTGCTGGGGGGACGAACCTTGTCGTCCCGCCTGATCAGTCGGGAAATTCCTGCGGATTGTGATGCCCTTGGTAAAAAAAATAAATTGTTTTTGTGCAATGGTGCGTTAAGTGGTACCACCGTTTCCAGCTGCAACCGCTTGAGTATTGGGTCTAAAAGCCCCCTCACCGGAGGTGCCAAAGAGAGCAATGCCGGTGGCATTGTGGGCACTCGCATGGCAACCCAGGGATTGCGGGCCATTATCATTGAAGATGCCCCGGCTGCGGATGCTCCCTGGCAGATCATTGTAATTGGAAAAGACAAATGCGAATTGGTGGATGGCGCTTTTCTGGTGGGAAAAGGGGTGTATGAAAAATCAGATATCCTGTGTGAAAAATTTGGTAAAAAAGCAGGGTGCATGACCATTGGCCCGGCAGGGGAAAAAATGCTTCTGGCCACGGGCATTGCCTGTTCCGATCCCCACGGCGTCTGTTCCCGGTATGCGGGGCGGGGAGGGCTGGGGGCGGTGATGGCTTCCAAACGGATCATTGCACTGGTAATTTTAAATGATGGCGATGTCAAGCCTGATTTTGTGGACAAGGAGATGTTTAAAGCCGGATCTAAAAAAATCGTTCAGCTTTTAAAAGAAAATCCGGTCTCTTCCCAGTTCACCAAATATGGCACCGCTGCCATGGTGGACATCTGCCAGGCATTGAATGTCCTTCCAACGAAAAATTTTACCCAGGGCACCATGGAGGGGGCGGAAAAAATTAATGCCCAGGCCATGTACGATACCATCAAAGAAAGGGGAGGGGAGGGCTTGACCCAGCATGCCTGCATGCAGCCCTGTGCCATCCAGTGCTCCAACGCCTATCCCAACAAAGATGGAAGCTTGCTGTGTTCCCCCATTGAGTACGAAACCATGGCACTCATGGGATCCAATCTGTGTGTGGACAACCTTGACGTCATTGCCACCATGAACAGAATTGCCAATGATGCCGGGGTGGATACCTTGGATTGCGGGGCTGCCATTGGGGTGGCCATGGAGGCCGGGCTTGCCGAGTTTGGGGATGGAGAGGCGGCCATTAAAATGATGAAAGAGATCCGAAATCTTACTCCTCTTGGCCGTATTTTGGCTTCGGGATGCAAAATTGCGGCCAAGGTCTTGGGGGTTCGCCACGCCCCCCATGTTTTGGGACAGGCCCTTCCGGCCTATGAACCACGGGGTTCCAAAGGCATGGCCATGACCTATCTGTCTTCCCCCATGGGGGCAGACCATACCTTTGGGTTTACCCTTCGGGACGAGGATGTGCCCACAGACAAGGCCGGAAAGGTGGCATTGTCCAAAAAATTCCAGGTGATTGGTTCACGCATGGATGCCATGGGTATGTGTAACTTTGTGCGGTACTCGGTGCGGGATGATATGACGCCCCTGTTGGATCTGATGCAGGCATTGCATGGGGTTACCATCACGGCAACAGAATTTGATGATTTTGTGAAAGAAACCCTTAAACTTGAGCATCAGTTCAATTTGGATGCCGGGATCACGGCTAAAGATCACCGCTTTCCTGAAACATTTTATGGGGAAAAGCAGCTGGAAACCGGTGAAGTCATAGACATCACCGATGACGAGGTGGCCCAGGCCATGGCATGGTAGTTGCTAAATAAGATTTTCATTCCTGGGGATTAATCGCAGGCCACGATTAATCCCTATTCTTTTCTAAAAACGGAATCATGATCTGTTGAATAAAATTTGCATACTGATCCACTGTTATTTTTCGGCGGGCATGTTTCTTATGTTTTAGATACCAATCTTGGAGCAGGGCTTTAATCATGCCAGCACTCATGTCCGCATCGTGATTTTTAAAGATCTCTTTTTCCTGCCCCCGACGAATGATGTCCGCAATGATTTTTTCCGTGGCAAGGCTTCCTTCAACCAGTTTTTCCCGCTGTCCCCGGGACATGTTTTTGCTTTCCATGTAAGAAAAATAAAACCAGGGCTGCATGGCTTCACTTAAATAAAGATGAACCTTTATCATGGTGTTTAACTGCTCAAGTGCGTCTGGTTCGGGATTGATATAGGTTTCCATTATCTGCATCACGGTGTTACGGCGATGGGATTGCATCTTGTTTAGGAGATCATTTTTGCTGGAAAAATAGGCATACAGCGCCCCGGTGCTTAAGCCTGTTTCCTTGGCCAGGTCTCGCATAGTCATGGCCTGAAACCCCTTGGTATTGCTTATCTTTAACGCGGCATTAAAAATTTTTTCCAAATTTCGGACAACGGTTTCCTCTTTTTTAATGCGTATGGCATCCTGGTGATGATGAAAATAATCACGGCAGATGCTTTTTCGGGTAATCTTAATCTGCTTTTGAAAATCAGTATAATTCATAGCTCTTTCAGTTACCTTGGGTTACGTTACCCTTTTAGAAAATCAGGGGATTGAAAGTTTTGATCTGGATAGTGGTAAAATATTAGGCCGGATTTATGACCCTGTTTATTTAGTACAGATCTCTGGATTATAGATACAATGTGTTGAATATTAAATCACCCAATATCAATATGCTGTGTGCTCATTTTGCAAAAAGCGACTTAATCAACAGGCTCATTTATAGGTAAATGGAATAGGGCGCATTCCCATTTTCCCAGTCGGAGTTCTAACTCTTTGATTTGTAAAGATATAATTTTTGAGCCAATTTCAACCAGTTTAATATAATCAATAAGTTATAGACAGTGCCGGGAAAATGGGAACGCGCCCAATGGAATATGAAAAAGCAGGGATTGGGTATTTAGTTCATTGCCTTTTCTGCCGCTTTTTCCAGAATTCTTACCGCATGGATAAGGTTTTTGAATCTTGGGTCTTGGGTTTGACCATGGTAAAAGCGATAATAGATCTGCTGGGCAATGACGGCCAGGCGGAACAAGCCAAAGCAATGGTAGAACGCCATGTTTTCAATGGTGCGTCCTGAAATTTTTTCATAATGGGCCACCATTTGTTTACGGGTCAGTGCGCCGTCCACATGGGTGGGCAGAGTTCGTATGACCTGGTATTCCGGGGGATCATTTTTTTCCACCCAATAGCCAAGGGTGCATCCCAAATCCATCAGGGGATCGCCAATGGTGGTCATTTCCCAGTCCAGCACCCCTTTGATGGTCAATGGATCTTTAGCGTCCAGTACTATATTGTCAAATTTAAAGTCATTGTGGATGATTCCGGAATTGGGCGAATCTTCGGGCATGTGGGCATCCAGCCATGCCATGATCTGTTCATACTTCGGGGCATCTGGGGTTCTTGCATTGCGGTAGCGTTTGCTCCATCCGCTTATCTGGCGTTGGACGTAGCCTGTGGGCCTGCCCATTTCACCCATGCCGATTTTTTCATAATCCAGGCCATGGAGTTCATATTGAATCTCCACATGTTTCTCAAACAAGCGGCGGATCTGATCCGGAGAAAGATTTAATTGGGGGGGGATTTCCCGCCGCAGAATAATGCCCTGCAACCGTTCCATGACATAAAAGGGGCATCCCATGACTTCATGGTCGTCGCAGTGGGCAAGGGGTTCTGGCACATAAGGGAAAACCGGCTTAAGGGCCTTTAAAATGTTGTATTCCCGGGTCATGTCATGGGAGTTTTTGGGCTTGGTGCCAAAGGGGGGGCGGCGCAGCACCATCTCTTGTTTTCCCACCCGGATGAGATAGGTCAGGTTGGAATGGCCGCTGGGAAATTGCTGAAGGGTTAACGGCCCGTCAAGCCCGGGAAGGGTATCTTTAAGCCAGGTTTCAAGGCGTTCC
>Ga0222626_1001085_pt1 | contig 12922 bp, 10 predicted proteins | sample AntAcemetageno91_FD_179862 | JGI IMG/M metagenome (GOLD analysis project Ga0222626, IMG submission 179862) | Saline water microbial communities from Ace Lake, Antarctica - #91 | ecosystem: Environmental > Aquatic > Non-marine Saline and Alkaline > Saline | place: Antarctica: Ace Lake | collected...
ATGGAAAAATCTGTGTGCTGGCCACTGAAAACAAGGCATGCCAGAAACATGATTCCATTAAATCCGATGATGGCCCGGATCAGTTGACGGGGGGTGGGACTGGGAAGACGCATGGGTGGATAAAACCTCCAGGAAAACCGTTATCCCACTGGGGGGGCGTTTGTTGACTGCTCGATGTCCACGGCATTGAGGTATTCTTTGATACCGCCAAGGGTCATGGTGAACAATTTGGTGCCGGTGAGGATCACGGTGGCATCATCATGGCACTGGCAGGTATCGGCAAAGGCCGGGCCCATTATCCAGGAGGGGTCTGTTCCTTCTGTTGTGTTTTGTTTCATGATGGCAACATACGCATCCATGCGTTTTTTTAGAATGGCAAAATAGTCCACCTGTTGCCCGGTGGTGGTGGCGGTGATCTGGGAAATATTATGGGCTATATCCTTTATATTATTCCAGAAGAGCTGGTTAAGATTCTTCTTAAGGGGGGCTTCTTTCATGTAAAAAGAGATACCCCATCCCACACTTAATATCTTTAAAATTTGAAGTTCATACTCCACGCAGTTCCGATCAACGCTTTCATCTGCGGGCATGGCATTTAAAAGTGCTTTTAGATCATCCCGGTTGATGGCAAAGGTTGCCAGATTTTCTGCAAATTTATAGATGGTAATCGGTTCCATGGCTGCCTGCCCCATTATTTCCTCTTTTTTTTTCCGTTGCATACAATTGAATAACCATGTCATAATATCTGTCATGACGCACCTGCGTCTATATCATTTTAATGAAAGACTGACAATCAAGAACATGATTATACGACCCAAGCCCAAACAAAATGAAGAAACCGGCGAATATTTCCCCAATGGTGCTTGTTCAAAATCAGAGTTGAACAAATCCATTGCCGATGCCGATATAATCCTGATTTAGGAGGAGTTTGTGATATCCATTGATTTAAATTTATTTGCCACCTTAAGATCATTTTTGCCCGATGCCCCCAAAACAATGACAGTTTCCCAAGGCACCTGTGTCATGGATTTGGTGACAAAGTTCGGCATTCCTGAAGAAGATGTAAAATTGATCTTTATTAATGGCAAACGGGAATTGCTCTCCTATGTTTTGAAAGATAATGACCGGGTGGGTATTTTTCCGCCCGTTGGAGGGGGGTGAGACTTGAAAACGCCTGTGTTGCCAAGATATGCAAGAAATTTTCAATCCATTAGCCTGGAGGAACAAGAACGCCTTGCCAGTGCCAGGGTCTGCGTGGTGGGTCTGGGGGGCCTGGGGGGCGGTGTGGTGGAGATGCTTGCCCGTATTGGTGTGGGATCCCTGGATCTGGTGGATGGAGATTGTTTTGATGAAACAAACCTCAACCGCCAACTTTTTTCCTCAGAAAAAGACCTTGGTGTTCCCAAGGCGCATGTGGCCCGTAAACGGGTAGGAGCAATCAATTCCACGGTAAATGTCAACGTCTTTAATACCTTTTTGAACCGGAGGAATGCCCAGGAAATTATGGGGCATGCCCAAGTGGTGGTGGATTGTCTGGATTCCATCAGTCATCGGTTTTTACTCCAGGAGCTGGCCCAAACCCGGAATATTCCCCTTGTTTCCGGTGCCATTGCCGGAACCGCAGGGCAGGTGACGGTGATTTACCCAGGAGACCCGGGATTTAAATTGATTTATGGAGATCCCTATGACAATAAAAGTTCGGGTATTGAAGAGCAACTGGGAAATCTTGCCCATTGTGCACTTCTGGTGGCTTCTTTGCAGTCGTCTGAGGTGATCAAGGTGCTGCTGGGGCGAGGAGAGGTTCTCCAAAATCGCCTGTTAGTCTGTGATCTCATGACCAACAGCTTTGAAGTCATGCAGCTGGTATAGAAATAATGCAAATGGCAGAATGCTGCCCCCAAGGGCTGCCCTGACCGGAACGGGAACGTCGGGGGTTTTCCCAAAAGACTGTAAAGCACTTTTGAACTCGTGAGTTGTAAGTTCTATGAGTTTGCCAAACCATTATTTTATAACTTATTGAAATAATTAGAACTGAAGTTTTTGTTTTCATTTTCTCACTAACAATAAATTCAATAGGTTATGAGAACTTACAACTCACGAGTTTTGAATTAATATGAAGGATGCCAAAAAATTATGGCCCAAAATTGGAAATTAAGGTCAAATGGATATAAGCGGAGATTGAAATTGTGGATAATAAAGAGTATGAAAAGGCAGCAAAGTTAATCCAGGGAGCAACCCGGGCCGTGGCCTTTACCGGTGCTGGTATCTCTGTGGAAAGTGGCATTCCCCCCTTTCGGGGTGAAAATGGACTATGGAACAAGTATGATCCGGCCACCTTTGACATCTCCTATTTCCGTGAATATCCCGGCCAATCCTGGGAGGTGATGCGGAATATTTTTTATGACTTGTTTGGTCAGGTCAAACCCAATGCGGCCCATTATATACTGGCGGAGATGGAACTCAGAAATATCATCCACGGGGTGATCACCCAGAACGTGGACAGCCTCCACCAGGATGCCGGGAATAAAACAATCCATGAATTCCATGGTTCCTTGAGAAAATTAATTTGTCTTAACTGCGGGAAGGGTATCAAGGTGGAAAAGGTAGATCTGTCCGTCCTGCCCCCCCGTTGTTCCAAGTGCGGAGGAGTTTTAAAACCCAATGTCGTTTTCTTTGGAGAGTCGATTCCCGGCCATGCCCACCGGGCCGCCTTTGGTGAAGCGGAAAAAGCAGATCTTTTTATCATTGTGGGAACCACTGGAGAGGTGGCCCCTGCCAACATGATTCCTCGGTTGGCCCGGGAAAACGGCGCAAAAATAATTGAAATCAACACGGAACCATCAGAATACACTGATTTTGTGACCCATATTTTCCTCCAGGGAAAGGCCACCGCCGTCCTGGAAAAATTAATCGAAACCATTGAAGCACCCTAACCCAATACCCATCAACCCAGAGCCCAGTACACATAAACCCAGTATCCATAAAAAGGGAGAACCCAATGGCAGAAGCGTGCCTGTTTTGTAAAATAGTTAAAGGTGAAATTCCATCGGAATTTATTTATGAAGATGAGATGTGTGTGGTGTTCAAGGACATCAAACCCCATGCCCCGGTGCATCTGTTAATTGTGCCCAAACAACACATTAGAAGTATCAATGATCTCACCGAAGCCGATGCAGAAATTGTTACAAAAATGCATCTGGTGGCCCGGGACATGGCCAAAAAAGAAGGGGTTGATAAATCCGGATATAAACTTCTTTTTAACGTGGAAAAAGGCGGTGGGCAGGTGATTTTTCACCTTCACCTTCATCTTCTTGGCGGATGGGAAGAAAAATAGGAAGACGTTGACTTTAATTGGGGGAAGCCATGATCGTTCAGTATCCCGAGCCCGGCAGGGCCCTGGTCATGTTTTGTGGAGACAGTATTACCTTTACCCTGGAGATCGCTTCTGACACGGACATCCAGGGGGATGCCTTTATTCGTACCGATTTGGGACGGGCCACCGTTACCCGTCAGGAGATCATTGACCGGGTGGATAAAGGGGATATCAAGCTTAACAGCGCCTGGCATGATATTAAAATGATTCGCCGAACCCCCGGTTTCTTTTCCATCACGCTGCCCCTGTATGAAGTGGGTCATTTCCGGGCTAAATGTTTTTTCATGGGCACGGAGCAACCCTCTCCCCTGTGGCCCAAAGGGGATAACACGGTTATCAACGTGGAAAGCGCAGGTTCTTGTTGTGCCAACATCATCTACAACGCCTTTGTCCGGCAATTTGGCAGTGCCAAATGGCCCAAAGAGCCCATGGCCCCAGAAGAACAGAAGATGATCCACACCCTTGAAACCAAGGGATACACCGTGATTCCAGAGTCGGGCAAATTCAGGGATCTTGTCAAAGAGGTGGATTTTATCTTTGGAGAACTGGGATGCCGAGTGCTTCAGCTATTACCTGTGCATCCCACCCCCACCACCTACGCTCGCATGGGCCGCTATGGCAGCCCCTATGCGGCCCTTAATTTTACGGATGTGGATCCGGCCCTGGTGGAGTTTGACCCCCTGGCAACCCCCCTGGAACAGTTCATGGAACTTGCCGATGCCGTCCATTCCCATTGTGGATATCTGATCCTGGACATTGCCATCAACCATACAGGCTGGGCCGCCAGTATCCACGAAAGTCACCCGGAATGGCTGGTGAGGGGAGAAGATGGCACCATTGAAGTACCCGGTGCCTGGGGGGTGAAGTGGGAAGACTTAACCAAGCTGGATTATTCCCGGGTGGAATTGTGGCAATACATGGCAGATATCTTCCTTTGCTGGTGCCGACGACGGGTGGATGGGTTCCGGTGTGATGCCGGTTACATGATTCCCCTGCCAGCCTGGGAGTACATTGTGGCCAGGGTTCGAAATGAGTATCCGGACACCCTTTTTTTTCTGGAAGGATTGGGGGGGGGCATCCATGCCACCTGTGATCTTCTGAACACAGCCAACCTCAACTGGGCCTATTCCGAACTGTTCCAGAACTACCAGCGAACAGAAATAGAAAACTATCTTCCCCAAGCTTTGGAAATTTCACAAAAATACGGACTCATGGTGCATTTTGCCGAAACCCATGACAATCCCCGCTTGGCCGGGGTGTCTCACATATACGCCAGGATGCGCACGGCCATTTCTGCCCTATTTTCCATCTGTGGCGGTTTTGGATTCAGTGCCGGTGTGGAGTGGTTTGCCACGGAAAAAATAAATGTGCACGAGGCCCCCTCCCTGAACTGGGGTAGCCGGGAAAATCAGATTGAACATATCAAGCGTCTTAACTGGATTTTGAGAAATAATAGCACCTTTAGCCAGGATGCCCAGATTTTCTTTGTCCACAACGGCCCTGACAACTGCCTGGCCCTGGCCAGATTCCATGAGGCATCCCAAAGTCGGTTGCTTATTGTGGTGAATTTGGATTGTGAGAAAAAGGGAAGGGTCTCCTGGGATCCCCGGGAGTGGGACATCTCCTCTTCAACGGTGCTGGATCTTTTGGAAGAAAAAGAAATGCCTATTATCAAGACGTCGGATCAACAATCCATTGTTCTTGAGCCAGGTCAGGTGATGGCCCTGTCTTCCCATGCCCACAGCCCCCATTCCCGGGGAAAAGTTGACCACCCCATGTGCCACATGCCCCGGCGGGTGCTGGATCAAAAACTCAAGGCCAAGGCAATGCAATTGTTCCAGGTTTTTCAAGGGTTTCAGGATCTGGGCGACTTTGACGCCCATGTCGGTGCAGAAAGCCTTGTCCATGACCCCATTGCCTTTTGCCGCTCCCTCAACCCGGAGGGAAAAGAGAGCCGGGTGTTTACCTGGCGCTGGGATGTGGACAACCGTCGCACGGTGATGGTGCCCCCGAACCATTGCCTGCTGGTGTTAGCCCCTAAGAACTTCAGGGCAGATATTCGTAAGGCATCCCCAAATGGGGCGCAAACCATGGGATATGAAGAATCTCTGCCCATGGCTTCCGGCACTTATTTTGCCATTTTCCCCCCCTTGAAACCCCAGTCTTTTCACCAGGAATTGACCTTTCGCATTCGCTTGTTTGAGAACGGCAACACCCATGAACATAAATCGACCCTGTTGTACCTGGGCTATCCCCGAACCCTACCATTCTCTGGGTCTTTTTCACGAAAAAAAATCATGGATGACCCGTCCCTGAAATGTCTGGATGTCAATGGACGGGGGGGGGTATTACGGGCCGCCGCCTGGTGGGGTCGTCTGGAGAGCCGTTATGATGGGCTGTTGTGCGCCAATCTCAATCCTGACTATCCGGAAAATCGCTGGATGTTCCTTGCCCGGTATCGCATATGGGCCTTGTATCAGGGCGCTTCCCGGGAATTGACCCTGGATTGCCTGGAGAGCTTTTCCTGCCCCCGGGGACAAAAAGGAGGGCTGTGGCGCTTCAATGTGCCCACCAGCGAAGGCAGGCATTTTATCATTGAACTGGGGTTGTGGATGGCCCATGAACAAAATAAGGTGTTCCTTGAAATCATTCGAAAGCCCTCCCGGGATGTGGAGCTGTTCCTGGACGATGACCTCCCGGTAACCCTGATTCTTCGCCCGGATATAGAAGATCGGTCTTTCCACGATACCATCAAGGCGTGGACTGGCCCCGAGGATGCCTGGGAAACGGCTCTGACTCCCCGAAAAGACGGTGTGCTGTTTGAACCCCTACCAGGTGAACGGATCTTGGACATTGAAATGTCGGGGGGCGAGTTTGTGCTTGATCCGGAATGGACCTATATGGTGCATCATCCCCTGGAAGCCTCCCGGGGATTGGATGACCATTCTGATCTGTTCAGCCCTGGTTATTTCAAAATTTCCATGACCGGCAGCACCCAAGGCATCCATATTAAAGCCCATGCTTATGCCCATGAAAAACCTGCCAAATACGGAGCACTCAAAAACAGCAGTTCCCCCATGGAGGCAGCGCCCTCCAACCATTTTATTGAAACTGTGGGTCGAAATCTGGATCACTACCTGGTGAGTCGAGGCAACGACAAAAGTGTCATTGCAGGATATCCCTGGTTTCTGGACTGGGGACGGGACAGTTTGATTTTTTGCCGGGCATTGATCCAGGCCGGGAGAGTGGATGATGCAAAGGCCATTTTACGGCTGTTTGGCCAGTATGAACAGGGTGGCACTTTACCCAACATGATCTGCGGCAGCAATGCAGAAAACAGAGAAACCTCGGATGCGCCCCTGTGGTTTTTTGCCACCTGCCGGGAGCTGGTGGAACGGGATGGGGAAGAGTTCCTCCATGAACGCCTGGGGGATCGACCCGTAAAAGAAATTTTGATATCCATGGCCAATTCCCTTGTCCTGGGCACGGACACCGGTGTTGTCATGGATACTGACACGGCATTGCTCTACAGCCCCTCCCATTTTACCTGGATGGACACCAATTTTCCCGCAGGCACGCCCCGCCAGGGATATCCCGTGGAGATCCAGGCTCTGTGGCATTATGCACTCTCCTTTCTTGCAGACATTGATACACCGTCCCAAAAATCTTCCTGGGAAGACCTGGCATTAAAGGTGAAAAAAAATGTTCACCACTACTATTTTCTGGAAGAACAGGGCTATTTTGCCGACTGCCTCCATGCAGACCCTGGTACCGGTGCCGCCCAGGCCCGGCCGGATGATGCCCTGCGACCCAACCAATTGTTTCTTTTAACCTTGGGGGTTATTGATGACCCCTCCCTTACCATGCCCTGCCTGGAAGCTTGTATGCAATTGCTGGTGCCTGGAGCCATCCGGAGCCTTGCAGACCGGCCGGTTTCTGTTCCCCTTCCCATCGTTTCCCATGATACGCTTCTCAATGATCCCCATCACCCCTATGCCGGAGAATACAAAGGAGATGAAGACACCCAGAGAAAACCCGCTTATCACAATGGCACGGCCTGGACATGGCCCTTTCCTGTGTTTTGCGAAGCTTGGGCCGGGGTGTATGATGATGCCCAGGGAAAAGAGACGGCCCTGGCGTTGTTGGGCAGCGCTTCGGAGTTGATGAAAAAGGGATGTGTGGGACATCTTCCTGAAATTCTGGACGGCAATTCCCCCCATGAACCAAGGGGGTGTGATGCCCAGGCTTGGGGTAGCAGTGAGTTGTACCGAGTTTGGATAAAACTTGACAAACCCGATGCCACAGGCATATGAATTGAGATGGAAATGTTAATTTTGTTATTCTTCTGCACCGTCTTAACTGAAAACGCAGGTGCTGGGTTTTAGGTGCTGGGTTTTAGGTACTGGGTACTGGGTACTGGGTACTGGGTGCTGGGTACTGGGTGCTGGGTTTTAGGTACTGGGTACTGGGTACTGGGTTTTAGGTACTGGGTATTGGGTATTGGGTACTGGGTGTTCGTACAATTTATTTTTTCATTATTTGTTGAGGCAAGAGATCTCGCCATGATCGTTGACATGAAAGAGTAGATATATCTAACATTCTTTCACGCTTCGTTGTGGGTAGGCCGAGGCCAAAATACGGTCTGCCCGTGGCAGTTATAAAAAATTTGATTATGGTAAGATTGGATCAAATTGGGTTTATGGGCATTTTATGGGTATTTCAGACTGGCATATATAGGGATAATAACTTCCATGAGCCAAGACTGACGTCATTTCCCCCAAAAGGCAGGTGAAAATGAAAAAATCAAAACCCCGCGTTCTTATTGTGACGCCAGAGGTGACCTATCTTCCCGAGGGTATGGGAAATATGTCAAATTTCTGTGCCAAAGCAGGGGGACTTGCCGATGTATCTGCGGCTTTAATCAGCTCATTATTTGATCTGGGGGGAGATGTGCATGTGGCCCTGCCCGATTATCGCTCTTTGTTTGAGGGCTATCTGCCCAGTTTGTTCAATAAAGAGTTGAAACGTATCAAGGAACGCATAGAAGACCAGAGAATCCACCTTGCCGAGGATCGGGTGTTTTATTATCTCACCCATGTCTATTCCGGGTATTATGAAACCAACCTCAAGGTGTCCCTGGCCTTTCAGCGGGAGGTGATGAACAACATTATCCCCCGGGTGAATCCTGATATCATCCACTGCAATGACTGGATGACTGGCCTGATACCCGCCATGGCCCGGCAATTGGGCATTCCCTGTCTGTTCACCATCCATAATATCCACACCGTGACAGCCACCCTGGATAAGATAGAGGATAGAGGCATTGATGCTGCAGCCTTCTGGAATCATCTTTACTACCAAAAAGAGCCTGACTGTTACGAAGAGAGCCGGGGGCATAATCCCGTAGATTTTCTCGCATCCGGTGTGTTTGCAGCCCATTATGTCAACACGGTGAGTCCCACATTCCTCAGTGAGATTATCCATAACCGCCATCCGTTTGTGGAATCTTGTATCCAGCAGGAACTTTCCAATAAATGGGATGCCGGTTGTGCCGATGGGGTGCTCAATGCCCCGGATCCGGAGTTTAATCCCGCCATTGATGAGATGCTGGTGTATAATTACGGACCAAAAAATCACCGCTGTAGAAAACTGGAAAACAAGCGCCACCTCCAGGACATGCTGGGGTTGGATATGGATGACAGTGCCCCCATGTTCTTCTGGCCCTCCCGGCTTGACCCTGTGCAAAAGGGGTGTCAGCTCCTGGCAGATATCTTATTTGATATTGTTTCCAAATACTGGGATGCCAAGCTCCAGGTGGTGTTTGTGGCCAATGGTCCTTTTCAAAAATGTTTTTTAGAGATCATGAACTTCCATGGACTTCACAATCGAATTTCTGTGAATGATTTTTCCGAGGTGCTCTCCCACCAGACCTTTGCAGCAGCTGATTTTTTGTTTATGCCCTCCAAATTTGAACCCTGTGGACTTCCCCAGATGACCGGTTGCATTTATGGCACCCTGCCCATTGTGTTTGATACCGGGGGACTCCATGACACCATCCGACACATTGATCCAGACACTGACACGGGCAACGGATTTGTTTTCGGGGTTCACGACAGCCAGGGACTTGCCTGGGCCGTGGATCAGGCCATGGCCTTTTACCAGCTTGATCCCGATGTCAAAGAAAAGCAGATCTCCCGGGTGATGACCCAGGGAGTCCTTGAATTTAATCACACGGCATGCGCCACAAAATATATTGAACTCTATGAAAAAATGCTTAAAAGGCCCTTCATTGTCTGATCCCGGTATTTTCAATGATCCCGGCCTCCTGGCCCATAAAAAGGTGATCCAGGATCGTCTTGCCCGGGCCAGGTCCATGGAGCAATGGATCACGAACCAAGGCCGTTGCTCCCTGTATGATGTGGCCGATTACCATCTGGTTTTTGGATTGCATTGCACAGGTAAAAACTGGCGCTTCCGGGAATGGGCTCCCCATGCAACGGCGGTTTATATTATTGGTGACATGACCGGCTGGAAACAGAATGAACGCTTTCGTCTGGTCAAGAAAGGAAATGACGGCATCTGGGAAGGCCAGTTTGATATCAACACCTTCTGCCATGGCCAGCATTATCGGCTCCGGGTATTGTGGCCCGGGGGGGAGGGAGATCGCATTCCCACAGCCGCTGTTCGGGTGGTTCAGGACGCCCATACCCTGATTTTTAACGCCCAGGTCTGGCATCCCCAACTCCCATATCACTGGAAAGATAAAGCGTTTACCCCATCCCACGAGCCGCTGCTCATCTATGAAGCCCATGTGGGCATGGCCCAGGAAGAGGGCAGGGTGGGCACCTATCAGGAGTTTGAACAGCACATCTTACCCCGGGTGGCAAACGCAGGTTACAATACCCTTCAACTCATGGCCATCCAAGAACATCCCTATTACGGCTCCTTTGGGTATCATGTGTCTAATTTCTTTGCCCCATCCTCTCGCTTCGGCACCCCTGAAGAACTTAAACGTCTGGTGGATACGGCCCATGGCCTGGGTATCCGGGTGATCATGGATTTGGTGCATTCCCATGCCGTAAAAAACGAAGTGGAGGGTCTGGGCTGCTTTGACGGCACCTCCCATCAGTTTTTTCACCACGGGGAACGGGGCATGCATAAGCTGTGGGATTCTCGCTGCTTTGATTATGATAAAAAGCAGGTGATTGGGTTTTTACTGTCCAATTGCCGCTACTGGCTGGAAGAATTTAAAATGGATGGATTCCGGTTTGACGGGGTGACTTCCATGTTATTTTTGGATCATGGCATTGGCCGGGCATTCACAACCTATGCCGATTATTATCGGGAAGGAGAGGTGGATGAAGCAGCTCTTGCCTATCTCTTCCTTGCCAACCAGATCATCCATGATATTTCCCCCCGGGCCATCAGCATTGCAGAAGAGGTGAGCGGGTACCCCGGTATTGCGGCCCCCCAGACCTTGGGTGGCACGGGATTTGACTATCGATTTGCCATGGGGGTTCCTGATTATTGGATTCGATTAATAAAGGAGTTCCAAGACGAAAATTGGCCCCTGGGGTCTTTGTGGTATGAACTCAACGCCCGCCGGGAAGACGAAAAAAGTATCAGTTATGCAGAATCCCATGACCAGGCCCTGGTGGGGGATCAGACCTTGTTTATGCGCCTCATGGGAGAAAATATCTACCATGACATGGGGGGAACAGATCCGGATGTTAAAACATTTCGAGCCCTGGCCCTGCACAAAATGATCCGGTTGATTACGCTGGCAACGGCCGGGGACGGGTATCTTAATTTCATGGGCAATGAGTTTGGACATCCGGAGTGGATTGATTTTCCCGGGGCACACAACCAATGGTCCTACCATTATGCCCGGCGACAGTGGTCTTTGCGGGATAATCTGGATCTTTATTTTTCCCGGCTGGCAGACTTTGACCGGGCTATGATCAATGGGTTAAAGTCGTTTAATATTCCCGGTGATGTTCGGGCAGACTTATGTCATCTCCATGAAGATAATAAGATCATCGCCTTTTTCCGGGGCGGGCTTTTGTTTATTTTTAATTTCCATGGCAGTTTGTCATATACAGATTACCTTATTCCGGTACCTCCGGGTAGATATGGTATGGTTCTGGATACGGATGAAAAAACTTTTGGGGGACAGGATCGCCTTGCCCGGGGGCAGGTGCATTTTACGACGCCTTCAATCCTTCCTGGAGAAATTGATAAGCACCTTTTGAGTCTTTATCTTCCCACCCGCACGGCGGTGGTGCTTTTGAGGACGCACTGATATAACGCCCATGTATCGGGCACAACGAAAATTGAAAATGGCATTATGCCGCCCCATGCCGCCCCCCCCCGACGGGCAATGGGCCCGGCCGGAACCGTAGACGGCACAATTGGCCGGTTCCTATTACCCATCGGGGGGGGGCTCTGCTGAGGTTGCCCGGAAGTTCTATTTTCTAATAAAACTGCCACGGACAGACCGTATTCTGGCAATGATTTTACACTTTCTGAGAGACTTTTCCATCCAGATCAAAAACATTTCCCTCATCTAATCAAACAAGGTTTGACTACCTATCTTTTTTTAAGTTATATCATTTAGGAACCAGTCTCAAATAATTTGCCCTTTTCAGAACATGCCACCGTTGAAGGATAGTGTTCCCAACTTTTTAAAAGGGTATGTTATTTCGGACTCATTCCTTAAGAGTGTCACCTTGATGATTTTAGCAGGGGGACAATGTTTGACAAAAGTCCCTTCTCTGCCTTGATTTATAAATTAAGGCAAGGGACTATTTGTCGTGTCGTCGGGCCGACATGATCATTTTAAAATAAAGGGGTAAAAGACAGATGAATTATCTTTCAGGATTTACTGAATATAGACGGGAAAACCAAAATAATTCAATATTTAAAACTGCCATGGCATCAGACACGGATTGGTGCATTCATCTGCACGCTCAACAACCTGTCACAGGCCGCATTGTTGAAAATGAGATGTATGAAGTGACCATTGACACCAGGGAAACCGGGCAATGCACCATGAAAAAAACCTCTATTAAATATTTATACCCGGTGGAGCACCAAGAAAAAATTCTAAAGCTCATCAAAAAAAATGATAAAAAAGTTAAAAAATTGAATCTGGAGCCAACGGAAAATTTTCGGGAACGGCATTTTATAAAAAATAAAACCCTGTTTCCCCTAATGAAAGAACGTGAGGTGCTTTTCTTTACCCTGCTGGAGGGTGATATCATTCGAGGATTGGTTCAGGATTTCAGCATGTTTGATATTACGGTGGGACTAAAGGGAGGAGTGCCTTTGACATTTTTGAGGCACAGCATTTACGATGTCAAAAATAAGGCGGGTCGCTGTTTCTTGAAGTCCTTTCAGCAGGAGGCCCAGGACTGGAAAAAAAGTGATTTGTATATTTTGGAAAATCCGGAATAATTGGGCATCATTTAAAAAAAGTGTAAGGTACCTTTGAGTGATTTTTATTAGAAAATAAAACTTCCGGGCAACCTCAGCAGAGCCCCCCCCCGA
>Ga0222626_1001086_pt1 | contig 12921 bp, 22 predicted proteins | sample AntAcemetageno91_FD_179862 | JGI IMG/M metagenome (GOLD analysis project Ga0222626, IMG submission 179862) | Saline water microbial communities from Ace Lake, Antarctica - #91 | ecosystem: Environmental > Aquatic > Non-marine Saline and Alkaline > Saline | place: Antarctica: Ace Lake | collected...
CACCATAAATGTCTCCAAAAAACACATATTCTTTCTTTTTATTTATCATATTGAAGGTTAAATTCTGGATTTATTTTTTTGAAACTAACATTGGGATCACATTTTAGACGAACAACAATTCCTTCTCTCCAAATGTCCTTATTCAATGCACTCTTCCCAATACTCATCTCTGTAATTTCCTTAATAATTTCTTGAGAAGAACGGTCAGCATCAGTAAAAGTCCAGCTCTCACTAATAAGGGGAACTGTTTTAAAACCCATATTATTACAAAATGTTACCATCTTGCCCCATGAATATCTTGTGCCATTATCAATTACATTGAATACAAACATATCAAGTTCAGGTAGCTTATACTTATTGTCCTGTATTTTGCCGCCAGCTATTTCGGCTTGAACCACAATGCCAGATTTTTGTAATAATAGCAATTTCTTTTCAATATCATATTTTTCAGCCATCTTCCAATAAGTGCTATTATCTGGTTTACTCAAGCGTATATTACGAGAGCATACGCCAAATTTTAGTTTAGAAATTCCCCACTTGCGGATTGTTTCAATAAAGTAGGTTGCGGATTGCCCGTCAATTTTTGAAGTTATATACCATTCGCTATTGGGTCTATTTTTCAATACGCTTAAACATTGCTCGATTCTCTCTTCATCCGAATGTGAAATCCATCCTGGCCAACCCTTATCTTTTCTGTTTAAGCGGAAATAAATAAGACGGAACAGTGCAAAATTCATAAAGAATTTAAGAACCTTGGATTTTGCACGAGATTGTTCTGCAAGAGCCTTCTCTTCCTGCAGCTGGGGGTCGTGTTTGATTACGCCAAGAACTTTTGTAACATCTTCACCTTCAACACGCCAATCCCTGCCCGAACTAGAAAGAACACTTAATGGGAAAACAATGCCCTGTGATACCTGCTTGCGGAGTTTAATGGTCTTAATACGGAACTTCCTTTCCCGAAGAAATTCAAACTCTGGCTTTTCAGGGAGAACAGAATCAACCTCGCAGTAGACTACCATATCGCCAACCTTGAAATTATCTTTTTTATTTATTACACATTGCCAACCAACGCTTATGAATGTGCATACCTGAATATTATCAGCATTGGGTATAGATTCAATTGAAGCTATTGTTTGAATACTTGCTAATTTTCTGGGCATAAAATAGTTTCCTTTTTGTTTTGCCTCTTTTTTTGTTACTTTCTATTACTTTTTGTATGGCTTCTTTACTTAAATGTTTTCCTTGCATTGGATTAACATAACCATCTTTAAATTTTTTCTTACATATTTCACTCAACTTTGTTTTAGATTCTTGACTCCATAAATACCCACTTGTTCCTTCACCACCTTGTGTTAAATTGTATCCCTTTTGACGATTTCGTGATTGAAACACATTGATATAATAAATTTCTAACTTGTCTAATTTTTTTTTCGAATTTACGTGGTCTATTATTTCAAAAAGAAAATTATTTAAACCATATTTATTTATTGCCCTATTAATATCTCTTATTATTTAAGAGCTTTGCCCATTTACTATTACCCCCGTATCTCCTATATCTTCTTAATAGTTTTTTTAAAGATGTTGTTGTTTTCCCAATATAAATCTTTTTGTTAATTAGATTTGTCAATTTATATATAAAATAACAATCATCTAAATCAAAAATGTCTTTAGGATTTATAAAAAAGTTTTGGTATCCAGACTTAACAAAATTTTCTATTTTAGTAATTTTCTTTTTATAATTATTCTCTTTGCACCAACGAGAAACTTTTTCTTTTTGTAAACAGCCACAAGATTGAGTTCTGTTATTTCGTAAATTTTTTCCATAAACTATTTTAGTTTTTCCACATTTACATAAACACTCGTACCTTTTCATCCTATATTTTTTATTAGTATCAAAATACCTAATTACTGTTAATCTATTAAATTTTTTACCAACCATCTCGTCTATTTTCATAACATACTTATACTGAGATCGGTTCGATAATACCTGCAACTATTTTCATAGCTCTAATCTTCTTTCTTAAAATAAATTAAAGTCAAGCATTATTTTTGTTCTATCGCGTCCGCATTTAGTGCGTCTTCTTTGACTTCAGATTCATCTACAGGTTTTGAGATTATGACATCTCCTACATACCAGGGAACTCCATCGAACTCTTTCTCAATCTCTCTGTTGGTAAAATTAGGACGAATAACACTCGCAGAATTAATCGTTGTCTTAGATTCCCTTTCCTTATAGTGTGGAATTACCATTAAATAGCAGGTGCCTTCGGTATTGCAAATATCAACAATAGCAATTGGTGTACCACGAGCCGTTTCTGTCAGCACCCAGGTGGGGTTATCAGGAATATATCCTTTGTGGTATTTTGACTTTACTTCCTTTACTTCCTTTACTTCCTTTACTTCCTTTGCTTTTATGCTAGGTGTAGTATTATGCGTGACGTCATTTAGTGTGACTACCTCAGTCAGTTGATCAATATTGGACTTATCAACTTTTGGCTTATTCTTTGAACCTTTACGCCTGCCCATTGTAACTCTCCCCATTAATTTCAAAACTTCCAGGACCATTACCCTCATCATCCTGTAAAAACCAAATTACTTTTTCTTCTTTATTGGGAAAAATAATTTCTAAACCAAAAAATCCCTTACCATCATTAACAACAGATTTAACCTTACTCCCAACTAATTGAGATAATTGCTCTGTATAAAATTTTGTCACTTTGTTCATATTACTCTTATTTTGGGCACGATTCTGTACCGCACTTACCTTCATGTTCTGGCCAACCGCACTCAGGACAAACCTTGTCTACTTTACCTGTTTCCGAAACAATTGGAGTAAAGCCATGACGTTTAGCAACCACTTCAACTATATGAATAGTGTCATCAGGTCCTATAGATGAAGCCTTTGCTTCCTCAAGAGCAATGTTATAATCGTTATAATACCCTGGAAGTAAGACTGCGTCAGTACCTAGAAAACATCCAAAAATTGTTTTCCCACATTTGCGTTCTTTGATTAAAAAGTATTTACCCATATTATTTCTCCTGTCGCCCCTGTAAAATTGTTTGAATACAACAAAAAGCAGCACACCCACAAAGAACAGCAATCAATATCGCACCAATGTAATTCTGGGGACGACCAAGTGCTAATGTCCAACCAACCACACTGCTACCGCTCATAAACAATCCAAACAAACCAAGTGAACCGACAATAATTTTTATTTTCATTATTTTCCTTTTATGTTAAAATCGTAACATATTCCTTACAAATGTCAAGGATTATTTTCCACTTAAAAGGTTACCTCTACTACCAACGGCTACGCCTTGACTAATTCTCATCTTCTTTCCTCTTTCCAAACCACTACTATAACCTCCGCTCCGATTATCATAGTAGCTTCTTCCATATGATATTCTGGGATATTGCTTCTTAAAAAGTTCATCTAACAATGGATCGTTAATATGAATCAAGGCTTCTGTATCCTTATCAATAATCTTTGCATCATTTTCCCTTAATTGAGAACTATAACCGTTTAATAGACCTTTAATAAAATTGTTCTTGTGATAAACTCCTCTGATTGATTCCCCCTTTGATTTATGTTCGACTACAAACTCTTTCCATAATAGTTCAGCATTTGACAAAAGAGCATTATAAACATACTCTGCTAACTCAATGTTATGCACTTCCCCAAACATTTCGGTATAGCGTTTGTGTGTCCGCCTTCCATTAATATAAACATAAGCATATGTTCCAATTGTTTTGACAAAATAAAAATTTTCAACAATGTCTCGAAGAACAGAAATGTAACGTGGAACATTTTTATATAATGGACCCACGGGACGAGTAACCCAAAAACGATCATTACCACAAACATTGCTCATATTAATGTTGTATCTTATCATAATCTCACGAGCTTTGTTTAAGAATAGATCTGCTTCTACCTTATTTAAACTATAGCAATTTCCCTTAGTTAACAATTTGCGAACCTTATCTACTAAACTGTTAGGTTCCAATGTTTTATAGGATGTGAGATATAAATGATTAATACATCTATCAGCATCAATACCTAAAAAATCACAAGCTTTCTTAAATGCTTCGCCATGAGAAATACCAGGAAGCCTCATATTAAATACTTCGTCTACAATGAGATGGGCGAATTCGTGTTTGATAACATGACTCACTGCTCCCCACTCATAATGTCTTAGTAAACGAGTGGAAATTTTTATGGTACGTTCGCGTGGGCACCATTGACCCCATAGACTATTCATGTCGGAAAGGGAAATAAGAGGATCTTTTATGCAAGATTTAAGTTCGTATTCAATCTTCCCCTTAATTGTTTCCATTTCATTATTAAGCTTGTATAACCAAATTTGTTCAGTGTCTAATTCAAATTTCATATTATTCCCCTTTATTGAAACCATAGTAGTAGATTTATCTTAAATGTCAAGAAAAAAATGATACATTATTTAATATTCTTATTACTCATTTTACCAGTTATTTCAATATTTCTCATTTCATTCATAGTATTGCATGTTTGGTCACTAGGAAGATATTTACCCTCAGTAGTTTTTTCAAACTCCCAGAGATCTTGTGAAGAGAACCCAGCTTCTATTAGTTTCTCGGCAGCAAGTTCATACTGGCTAACCCTAAACACTTCTTTAAAAATACGTTTAATTTTTCTTGTTTTTCTTTCCATTTTATCCTTTTAAACTCCTAGGCTTATTAATTAAACAATTAAGGTTTTTATAACGTTTAATGTTCCCTTTGACAAACTTTTTAAAGTTCTTGACAGTGACCTTGTCGTAAGCAACATCCTTTGTAAAGAGAGAAATCGCCAAGGCAAACTCCAAATATGCCCGAAATAACACAGGGTTGGTAGTACCCCTAAACATCCTAATTTCAATCGTATTTCTCGGGTGCAAATTAAGAATACATGCTTTGTCTACCATTTCATCGTTAAACCTCTTGCGGCTCCAGGAAACAATATTTTCGAAACTATACTGAACCTTACGACGACTATACTTATGAACATCACGTATTTCATGCATTGGGACCTTAGGACAAGCCCATTCATAGAAACTAGATTTTGTTCTCCTGCTTATCCTTAATAGAAATTTGGTGTTCTCAGACGAATAGAAAAACTTAACCATCTTGAGTAAATGTTTCCTGTCGAAAAATTTACGTCCAAGATGCACATGAAAGCCACAGCTATTGCTAATGTAAAAATGGGTAGGACTTCTCATCGTACGGAGCTCGCTGATAAAATTATTTTTGCCAGACTTTTCTCTCTTATCAAACCAATTCCAGTCAAAAATATGGCTGTTTAATTCAACACCGCCGCAAGAATACTCAGTTTTCAGGTACAAATACGGGTTATAATGCATATACTTAGCTACCTTTTGGTTAAACCTAAGGGAAGCATCTACAGGACTGTAGACTATTTCGTTCTCGAATCCGAACGTGAGATTACTTGGAAAAACACCACTCTTCCGATATTCCCTGAAATGAGGGTTGTCTTCATACACTTTTACGTTATCATGTATTTCGATTGGCATATTTTTCCTTTTGAATAGAAATATACCATATTGGCGGAAAATGTCAAGAAGAAAATTTGGTGCCCTCGGAGAGACTCGAACTCTCATATTTTCGCTTAGGAGACGAAAGCACATCCTTTATACCACGAGGACAAATCAAAATGGCGTCCCTAGCTGGACTCGAACCAGCAACACCAAGCTTAGAAGGCTTGTACTCTGTCCAGTTGAGCTATAGGGACTTGTTTAGTTCTGGATAATGTATTTCTCCGTGGCAATTTGCACAGACCAAAATACACTTTTTAATCTCATTTTCAATTGTTTTCCAAGTTCTCAACCTCAGTTTGTTCCAATCAAATTCTTTGTCTGCCTTTTTTAGATGGTGAATACATAACGAAGCTTCATTTTTATTATATCCGCACTTACTACATTTCCCTCCCATTACGGAAATAACTCTTCGTTTAATTTTTTGCCATCTTCTTTTTTGTCTTTCGTATAGGCAAACTTTGCACCAAGAGTTGTACCTGTTTTCTGTTTTTATAAAATGAAACTCTTTAATATCTTTGTCTTTTTTACATTTTGTACATATTTTTGTTTTCATAAGTAAATCTCCTTTTATAGAGATTATTCTTGAAAATAAATTGGATATCCTTTTATTTTCTATCCAAAACCACTATGCTCTATCCAACTGAGCTACAGGGACTTATAATTATTGGGCATCTGGTAAAGATTTTTCTTCATTTGCCATTGTCTCTCTTTGTTCTTTGATTTCTTTCCATGCTTCCACAAAACTATTCTCGGTGCTAACATGACACCGCGACCATTTTTCACAGCAAGTATTATCTGTGTGTTGAAATACCCAGAACTTTCCAGGGGCATGAAGTGCATCTCCAGGTAATTCCCATTCCCCAATAAAATCTTTATCAGTTAAATCCTTGTAACAATGGGACAATAAAAAGGAATGTCTGCACAAACTGCATCGCATATGCCTTCCCTGCAAGATTCGCATATATCCCATCCTATACCACATGTTGGGTGAGTATCTTTAATTATTGTGCCACATATTGTGCAATCTTCTTTCATAGATCAATTCCCATAAATAAATTTACCTTTCTTTTTCATAAGAACAATGTATCACAAAATAATAAAATGTCAAGAAAAATCCTTGTCATCTTCCATCATTGTTTTGACCATCGCCTTTGCAATTGTAGACACGACTGGAACTACCACTGAATTCCCAAACTGACGATAGGCCTGTGTATCCGAAACCTCTATCTTGAAATTTTCACTGAATCCCATTAACCTTGCGCATTCCCTGGGTGTCATCCGCCTAGGATTTTTTCCTTCTTGAGGGATGAGTATCTCCGACCCATCTTTGTAATACCTAGCACTTAAGGTTCGAGATACCCCATCCGGGTTGGTCATTCCGAATCCAAATCCGTTACCTGCAGCCTTATGTTTTGCTGCATAAGCTTGCAAAAACTTCCAAGTATTATCGGTGAGCGTATACTTATTGTCTACTTTGGGTTCTAAAATTTCACTGAATCTTGGTTTATGATCTGTAATATCAGTGAATTTAAATGGCACCCACTGCTTGAATCCAACGAGATAAATGCGTTCCCGATGCTGAGGTACCAGCTTTTGGGCATCTATAACCTGATGGAATACTGAATAACCAAGTTCGTTCTCAAGAATCCTCATAATAACTTTAAATGTCCTGCCACCATCGTGATGTTCTAGGTATTTCACATTTTCTAGAAGGAACGCTCGTGGTTGCTTATCTTTAAGTATACGCTTTATTTCAAAAAACAGTGTCCCCTGTGCTGGGTCTTCAAACCCGTACTTTTTACCTGAAATGGAAAATGGCTGGCACGGGAATCCCCCAACCAATATATCGTGATCAGGGATCTCTGATGATGGGATCTTGGTAATGTCTCCATGAGGTCTGGAGTGAAAATTCAATTCGTAAGTGTCACAGGCGAATTTATTCCATTCTGAACTAAAAATACATTTGCAGCCCGTGCTTTCAAATGCTTGTCTTATTCCGCCAATGCCCGCGAATAGGTCAATGAATGTATATCGAACATCGTTCATAATCAATGCTTTTCGTTTGCTCCTTCTCGATTCCCTATGTTATCGTCTTCATCAATTGTATCTATAGGATCTATAAAATCCGAAACATTACTTTCTTTATAAATCTTGCCATGGTTGCTGCGCACACCAGGGATAAAGTCTTCTTGGCCATCAGAAATTGCACTGGTACTAATTCTAGTGCAGAATTTTAGCTGCGAAAAGAATACTGGATATGTTGTCCTGCCAATCTTTATTAAAACTTGCCATTCTTGGTTATGGGGAGATATCTGTTCTACTAAACCAAATTTCTTAAACACTTCGCTTCTTTGATCTATAACCTGCACCATGTCGCCCACATAGACCCTAAGCGGGCGATGATTGCTAAACTTCTTGCTGCTTAAACTTTCACTGGTGTTTGGAATATTGGAACTGTTGGGCACATAATTAACAGGACGCCTAGGAATATTTCCAGAATTATACATAATTAGTTTCCTTGTTTTGTTTTAAAAGAATATAATAAACATAGCATTAAAATACGCTAAATAATTATACGACAATAATATCTATGAAACCTGTTGAAAAAATTTACTATATACCGACAAATAAAAAGATAATGTGTTTGACATTTGACGATGGACCTAATAATCCAGTCACTACCATTATACTAAATATTTTAAAAAGTTATAATATAAAAGCAACTTTTTTTGTACTAATCGAAAATGTCATCAATAATCCTAAGATAATAGAAAAAATTATTAGTGACAAACATGAAATTGCATTGCACGGATATAATCATTCTTCATTTAATAAATATCCAAAACGAAAAATATATCACGAAATTAAAAAAAGCTTTGATTTACTGCAACAACGGTTTGGCATAACTGTGAAATATTTCAGGCCACCATATGGAACTACTCCAGATGGATCTGAAGAAGTTATGAAAGAATTTAATATAATCCCAGTTGGCTGGACAATAATGGAAAAAGATTGGAAGCCAGGTTTTACTAGTTATAAATCACAAAAAATAATCACCAGATGTTCTCCTGGTAAAATAATAGTTATGCACGACGGATTTAGATCTTGGAAACATGAGGGAACTACTGTCGAAAATGTTAAACAAATTATTCCGCCATTGCTTTCACAAGGATATTCTTTTGTAACAATTCAAGAACTAATCAGTGCAAGATCAAAGACGCTACCAAAAATTTATAATAACATTCCCTTACTGGGGTATGAAGTTCTTGACCTGTTAAATCAAACCACTTTGTTTTTCTATTGGGATATTAACTCTATTGACCATTATCAAAAGTGTAGATGCCCAACTTGTAATACATTGTTTACTGGAAGTATGTTTAAATTTAAAGTAAATAATATTAATGTGCCACCATTTACTGCAAAATACCCTTCACCATACGCTATGGAAGATTGGGCTCAACAAATGGATTTCCCCCTTCATTCAATTAATAAAAATACTGATATCTTTATCCAAGATAAGATCATAAAAAAATTCATAAAAATTTAATTAAATAATATTTTTGTTGTATAATGTTAAATGCATATTGTTTTAGTGATAAATAATTAAACAAGGAGAAAATTATGAGCATTCAAAGAAAAGAGATTGTAGTTCCAGCAGACCCTGTAGTTCCAAACATCCCTTCATGGCCTAGTGATCCAAATGTTACTACACCAGGATACCAAACTACAGAATTCTGGACAACACTTGTGGCAACCATTATTCCTAACCTTATTACTGTTCTAGCTATTATAAAAGTAGTTCCTAACGAAATAGCATCTACTCTGTCAGCAGCCTTGGTAGCAGTAATTGGCGGAATAATTACTATATTTGTAGCACTGAGATATGTCAAGTCCAGAACCGAAGTTAAAGTTAAATCTATGGAACTTCTAAATTCAACCAGAAGTTATATACTGGGAGACGCTCATGCTAAAGCAGAATTATCTTATAAAACCAGAAGTTCCATGCTAGTAGACGCTCTTGCCAAAGAACAATTGTCTTATCAAAAAGAAAACGATAAAAAACAATTGATTCTTAGCTTGCTGGATAAAGGAGTTGTTGATAAGGAAATGGCTAGAAAAGAATTAAATATCTAAATATATTCTTTTTCTAAAGCTTCTCTATCAATATATTCATCGCATTGAGTGCACCTGAAGGAGACAAGTGTTTCGCCATTGTAAGCTTCTATCTTAACATCCTGGCTGGATACATCTATCTCCACGCATTCCTCACATGCAGGACACGTCACTTTTATCGAGTGTATTATCATGAACGATATTTTCACCAGAATAGTAACAGATTCCTGCAACTAAATTAACTTACTGTTCATTAGCCTGTCAGTAGCCTTAATGTATTCCAACCGCGACTCCTTCAAAGATTCCCAGTCCTCGTTCAATTTATACTCTCTCATCTCTTGTAAGGACTCATTTCTTTTCAGGAAATTTTCTACCGCTGGATAAAAACGAAGAATCTTGTTCCATATTTTTTCCTCATACTCAGGTTTCCTTCCAAGAATCTTTGCTATATCAGCTACTGTCGCAGACTTTCTTGCTGCCCAAAGAATCGTAGTTCTATTTACCTTCATTTAGTGCCTCCATGTTTTATTTTATTTAAAATACTGAGTGCTCCTTGATTATTCTGTTCCTCTAACATCTCTATTTTCTTTAACTTCATTTCTATACTTCTCACCGTCTCCCAAGTTTTGTTTTGTAAAACCAATATTCTTTTCATTTTTACTATTTTATTTGCCGAATTATAGCTTAATAAAATACTTATCAATAGTGTAGTAGCAGCAATCATATTTATAATATATCCCATTGTAATAAAAGGCAACTGCAAGGTAAGCATAATTAGTAGAATATATACAAAAGCATATGGCTTGTTTATTGTATTTTTTATTAAGGCGTGGTCCATCTTGTATATCATATTAATTGCCGTAGCCTTAACTTTCTTGAGTGCTTCTGTATACTTCTTACCAAATTCTATGCTCATTTAGTGCCTCCTATATGCTTACTTCATTTTATTTAAATACTGCCCCATTACTTTACTGTAATTTTTGAAGTTCTCCAAAAACTCTATTAACACTTCATTAGAAATATTTGCATCATAAGTGCCTTCCTTAAGCAACTTAATATTGTCCTCAAGCTGAAGGTTAACATTATCTACCATCCGTAGAATCCTTTCGTGTGTGGTCTCGTATGCAGCTTTACTGTCTGGTGCAACATCGTCCATCATTCCCATCTTAATTAGCATTTCATCAATATTGCTAATGTCAATTTCCTCTTCTGGACGTAACATCTCCGACGCAGGACAATTGCACGCTCGCACATTATGAGCGCCATTCTGTGCGTCATTATTCGACTTTATAGGTTTTGACACTTTTTGCTCCTTAGGAATAAAATTGCCATTATTATCCATATCTTTAGGTTTTGGAACTTCCCAATCGCTAGGAAAAATTGAAAACATTTTTATATCTCCTTATTTAATACGCCTTAATGTGTCATTTAGTGTAAGATTTATTCTTTCTTTTCTTTCTTTTAAAACCAATATAGCAGAACAAAATCAAATGTCAAGCTTATTCTTTAATTATTTTTGACATTTCTTGACATTTTTTGACATTTCTTGACGCATTAATGGCGCATTTAGTGTGTTAGATATACCAAAAGATAATAATTAAAATAATAAGACAAATAATATTGTAATGCATAATAACATCATTTCATCATTTAGTGTAACTCTTCGACCACTCTTCAAAGCACTTGGCATATTCTATAGCAATCTTGGTTGTTACCCATTCTCCATTAGTAATTCGACCATTAGGAAGAACTACCCTTATCTTACCTTCATAATCCACAACTAGGGAATATCCAACAGGAAGTTCTACTTTTGGCTCGCAAGTTATACAACCTGTAAGTAAAAATACAAAAAGTGTCAATATACAAAAGATAATACATTTTTCTACGAATGTCATAACTTATTTTTCTCCACCTGTTCATCTATTTCTTCTATTAATATTGATATTTCAAAATCATTAGAAAATTCATCTAATAATTTTCTTACTTGATCACCTTGATCACCTAAGATAGATGATAAAGGTTTATAAGTTTTAAATATATAGGCTAATAATTTGTCTTTGACAAATTCTCTTATCTCTTCGTCTCCTCTTATTTCAAGATATTCTTTATCTAAAAAGTTTAAGAAAACAAAATCATTTTTATGTGTTAACATTAACCATAAAAACTTCTCTCTAATTGGACAATTGGGATTTTCGGCTGCGTACCTAGAAACCCCATCATTCTTTCCCCTTCTCAAGACTTCTGCCAACGCTTCTGGTGGACAGTTAGGGTTGCGGGCTGCATACCAAGAAACCTCAGCGGCATACCAAGAAACCATATCCTTCCCCCTTCTCAAGACTTCGGCCAACGCTTCTGGTAGACAGTTGGGATTTTCAGCAGCATTCCGAGAAACCCCATCATCCTTGCCCTTTCTCAATACTTCTGCCAACGCTTCTGGTGGACAGTTGGGATTATTGACAGCACTCCAAGAAACCCAATCATTCTTCCCCCTTCTCACCACTTCTGCCAATAGTTCTGGGGAGCAGTTGGGATTTTCGGGGTCTCTACTTACTTCCCCTGCCCTTTTATACCATGTTTTAGCATTCATAGTGAATATTTCTCCCAAAATAGCCCCTTTGCCTGCAAGCATTCGTTGTTCTTGCCTGCAAGCATTAAAAAGTGATAATGAAATAGTTTACTAATCTTTTACTTCCTAAAAAAATAGTTTACTAATCTTTAATATGTAAAAAAAATAGCAAAATCATTGAACATTCTATAAACTATCATTAGTGAAACTTTTTTAATCATTAGTAAACTTTTCTTGCCAATATTCCTCAACGCCTGGCAAAGATCAAATAAAGATCAAAAAAACCATCATTAGTAAAACATTTCTAAGAACGATTAAGAATTGGGTGAGATTTAATCCATTCATTCATTATTTCCCTCATATCATCACTTATCCCATAAACCCTCATGTCTAGCCCCATTTTCCTAATATTTGTCTTCTTAAGCATTCCAGTGTTCCAATGGGTAGCGTATCCCTTAGCAAATGGCAATATATTGGCTCTGGGAGGGGCTACAGGCTGTCCAATCTCCCTAACCATGTTCCAATACACCAAGGCTAGTTCCGTACCCATATAAGGCTTCCTAACCCCAATTACCCTGTTTGCAGAATGAATAGGCATATATTTGTTAAATAATGCCCCATAAAAAGGACTAATATAAATTAAATTCTTTTCTGTCTCATAAACAATTTTT
>Ga0222626_1001090_pt1 | contig 12872 bp, 11 predicted proteins | sample AntAcemetageno91_FD_179862 | JGI IMG/M metagenome (GOLD analysis project Ga0222626, IMG submission 179862) | Saline water microbial communities from Ace Lake, Antarctica - #91 | ecosystem: Environmental > Aquatic > Non-marine Saline and Alkaline > Saline | place: Antarctica: Ace Lake | collected...
ACGAGTCCTACTGTGTCGAGTACAACAGCCACTCCATCCCGCAGCATGAGGGCGTAGGCAGTGTTGTTGATGTCTTCAGATGTGCATGCGAAATGCAACCATGGCCAGTGCTTTTTGTCAGTATGTGAGCGCAAAAACATTTCCACAGATTTTACATCGTGGTTTGTTTTTTTCTCAATGTCTTTAATCGCTTTGAATTCTTTCGGTCCAAAGTTTTCTCCAAGTTTTCGTAATTTTGCAGGGACTTTTGGCGCGATGCCTTTCTCTGCTAAAAAGTACAACCATTCAATCTCAACGATGGTTCTGTTTCGAGCGAGTCCGAATTCCGAAAAAATCGGTTCGAGTTCTTTTACTTTTTCACTGTACCGGTCGTCGAGGGGTGAGAGTGCCATAGAGAATAAATAATGAGAGCGCTTTTAATATACGAAAAAACGGGGAATTTACAATTTCATTTCCCTCATCCTCCAGCTTGACTGGGGGATCCATTATCAACTACAGAGAAGGGATCTCTCCGCTTCGGTCGAGATGACAAAAAAGACTGGGTTCCCGCCTTCGCGGGAATGAGGAGTTTTTTCTATTTCGTAATTTTCACTGCCAATCGCTCTAGCGTGAGTCGTGTATTCTGATTTTTGGAAATGGCTTGATGGGTCTCAAAAAGGATCGGAAGAAATTTTCGATACTGCTCAAAAAATCGAGCATGAAGGATGCAGTTTTCTAAAAATTCAAAGAACACCGATCGATCGATTTTCTTATTTTTATTATCCTTGGATTGTTTATCAAGCGCATCGATGGTCTGAAACTTTCCAATGAGATTTTTGCTATTAAAGAAAGACTGAATCTCTTCTGAAATTTCAAAATCACGCTCTTCTTTTGGTAACCGAATGACCGTCATTCGGGAGATAATCGTGTCGAGGAGCTGATGATGATTCTTTGTCGTAAAGAGGAAAACAGCACTTGTTGGCGGTTCTTCAATCAGCTTCAACAATGCATGCGGAGCATCTCGCGATACCCGCTCAAAGTTCTCCAAAATAATGATTCGGTACTTTCCTTCGTTCGGTTTTTGGTGTGCCCAACGAATCATTCCACGAACATTTTCATATTCGCCTTGATCATCTTTTTTGGCAGCATCGGACCAGGCAATTTTAAAACTCTTTCCTTTATCCTTAAACACCAATGTGTCGAGATGAATGCCTTTCTCGATTTTTTTACGACTCGCTCCTTGGAGTTGACTCGCGGTTTCGAGCGCAATATCAAGCGCCTCTGGCCCACCAGAAAGAATTACCCGTTGAGGGAATACTTCCGACGCGATCCATTTATCAATTTGTTGAGGAATCATGGGACAGTTAACAGTTTATAGTTTTTAGCGATTAGTTAAAGTCAAAGAGTCCCCCTTCTTTTGTCATTCCGAACTCGTTTCGGAATCAGACCTTTTGTTTCAGAACTCGCTACGCTCTTGCAAACAATAACTTCGGGACGCTTGATCCTGAAACAAGTTACTTCGTGATCTTCGATATCAGGATGACAATTGGAAAAATCTTCGATTCACGAAAACGCTCCTTGTGGAGTAAGTGCCGCCCACGCCACCACCAATCCTATGATGGCAGCGAGAGCAATAACAATTTTTAAAATTAATCCTTTCCTTATTTTTTCTTCTTTGTAGCTTTCTTTTTATCAATGAATTTTACTTTTAAAATCCAAAGAACGATCAATGCTGGCACCCAAAGTGGAATATAGGCAATAACCATAATGAGTTTGTCAGCAATACCATGAGCACTTCCAATCAAATCATTAATCGCCATTCTCCATGATTTTGTGAACGTCCAGTGTGGATCAGAGATATCTCCGATTTGTGTTTCAGGACGAATAGAAAGGTTGAGTGTTGAATAACTCACGTTTACGTCTCGTCGTGATTGCGTTCGTTCAAGGTTCTCAATTTGGTTTTGTACACTTGAAAGTTCTCGGTCAACCTTCAAAACATCCCCAAGATCTTTTGTTTCTCGATCCATCAATTCTCGGAGTCGATCTCGTCGAATTTTTAAATTCTTCAATTGATTCGCAGTATCTGAGTACTGAGCCGTAATATCATTTGTAGAAATGTTTTCAGATTTCTTCACTCCGAGGAAAGCGAGTTTCTCCATCGCTTCGTCGAGACTGTCGGAAGGAATTCGGACTGTGAAGTTATAAGACAAAACCCCTGGACGAACTTCCCAAGAATTCATGTTTGTGATTGTTCCATCAAGCTCTGCGATTTGAGTTTCCGCTTCGCTTCGAGCTTTTTCAGTATTGGCAACTTCAACAGAAAGACTTCCGTTTTTAATAATTTTTCGATCTTCGGTATTTGGAATGAATCCGCCATCCATTACAGGCATGATTCCACCACTTCGACCTGCCATCATCATTTTTGGTGCGCGTGCCATATCCATTGACTGGCTTTCTGTCATAAAATTATTACCATAAGAGGCGAAAGGCGTTACGACATTATTATTTCCAAAGAGCCACCATCCAGCGCAAAGAACGACGATGATAACGAGGAAGTTCTTGAGAACAAATTCATTCAAAGACGACCATGAGATTTTCATTTTTTGAGGGTTAAAAAATCGCTTTAAAGGTACGTGTTGAGGAATATTCGTCAAGAAATTTTAAATTACGAATGAGAAATTATTCAATCTTCAATTATATCTTTCTTACGTTTGTCATCCTGAGCGAAGCCGAAGGATCCCTTAGCTTGAAAGCAGGCCAATAGACCTACTTTATTATTTATTGATGCAAACAGGAGCGTTGGAAGGGATTCCTCTGTTCCGCTACGCTCCAATCGGAATGACAAAAAGGGGGTTATATTTCATCAAGGACTTTTTGACTCGGATCGGTTCGATTGTTTTTATCCAACGCTACAAATCGTCCCCATGATTTCCCAAGAGCTTCAATACTCTCTCGGCCTTCTTTTCCAAGCGGGCCCATTGTCGTGAATATGGCACTTTGATCGGTCGGGAAATTTTTCACAAAACTCAAAAAGAGTTCCAGCGATATGGGGTCGTTTGGGGTGACAGCAAACTTACAAATTTTTGGAGAAAGGAAATACATCTGCACGACAATGTCGTCGATATTGTTCGGCAGCTTGTCAAAGTTGTGATAGCTAAGAAGAAGCTTATCACTTGGAATCTGACGAATGAGTCCTTCTTCATTTTTCTTCACATCTAAATCCACAAGGTTTCCACCCGCCTTTAGAAACTTCTGCAACATCTCAATCCTCGCTTCCGCTGTTCCCAAAAAGTTTCCACGTTCTTCCGGTGTTTTACAGCATCCAATGAGCTTATGAGACTTTATTCTCGGAATATCTCCTTTAAATTTATCGAGCCACACTTCAATCCAACTTGCTCGATCACCGATTTTCTCCACCATTTGCAGGAGGTCATCAGCGTTGCGAGGACGGACAGGAACGATGGTTTTCATTTCACTTTGCATCAAAGCACATTTTTTATCACAATGCGAGCAAATGTCAGCAATTCAGATCATCTATGGAACCACTGGAGGAAACACACAAATCGTGTGTCAGAAACTTCAAGAGGAATTGGAAACACTAGGACACCAAGTTTCTTTGCTTCGATGTGAGTTAGCAAAACCAGAAGATCTGTTGACGGGCGATTGCCTCATCCTCGCGAGTCCGACCTACGGACATGGGGTGCTAGAGATGCACTTCGCGAAGTTCTTGCCCACAGCCGACAGCATTTCTCTTGATAATAAAAAATGTGCCGTAGTGGCGCTCGGAGATCCGAAATACGATTTGGATTACTTTATGGAATCAGAAAAAATTCTCACGACATTTATTGAAACGCACGGAGGAGTTATTGCAACGCCTCCACTCAAGATAGCAAAATCACCATTGCTCTCTTTTGAAAAACATATACAAAGGTGGGCAGAGAAGCTCAGCGAGCAGTTATAATATGGAAAGAACCAGAATAAAAATCGTCGGACAGAGTGGATCGGGTTTGTTGACCGCAGGGGAATTGATTTCCAAGGGTCTGCAAAAACTCGGGTTTCATCTGTGCGCGGATCGTGAATATCCTTCGCTTATTAAAGGGGGGCATTCGTGCTACACGATTAATTTCTCACAAACGCCTGTGAAGTCACTCTCGCGTGATGCGGATATTCTCGTAGCTATTGATAAGCACAGTCTCATGGCGTATTTCGATACGTTGAAAAAGGACGGTGTGTTCATCCATGGGTATGAAAAAATGACCAACATTCCTGACATTCTCAAGAAAGTTGAAGAACGAAACATTGAAACCGTGAACCTGCCTTCGCGACAAATCGCCTTCGACAACGGGGGAACCGTGCAGATGGCAAATATCATTCTTACGGGAATGACATGGAAAGTTTTGGGGTTTGAGTTCGCTATCATTGAGAAATTGGTTCATGAGAAATTTGCAAAGAAAGAAGCCCTTTTAAATGTAGCGCTCAAATGCTTGAGAGCGGCGTACGATGGAGCGGAAACAAAACAAACCATTGCCTTGCCTGCAAAAAAAGAAGAAACAATTTTCCTTGATGGAAACCACGCAATAGCGTTGGGAGCAATTCATGGAGGAATGCGATTTTATGTGACCTACCCGATGTCTCCTTCGAGCTCAATCCTCACACACGTGGCGAATATGAGTGATGATACAGGTGTCGTAGTCAAACAAGCAGAAGATGAAATCACTGCGGTGCAGATGTCACTCGGAGCGATGTTCGCAGGAACGCGTTCGATGACGGCAACGTCAGGCGGAGGATATGATCTGATGACAGAATCAGTCAGTTTGGCGGGTATCATTGAGAATCCTCTCGTAATTGTCCTCGCGCAACGACCAGGGCCTGGAACGGGATTGCCAACGTGGACAGCGCAGTCGGATTTGAATCTTGCGATTCATTCTTCACATGGAGAATTTCCTCGCGTAGTGATTGCCTGTAGTGATCCAGAGGATTGCTTCGATAATGTGCAACACGCGTTTAATTTCGCGGAAGCCTACCAAGTGCCTGTGATTCTCCTCACGGAGAAAGTGGTCTGCGAATCAAAAATAACATCGACACCCTTTGCCCAAAACAAAATTGAAATTGAACGAGGACTCGCTTCAAACCTTGATTCACTCAAGCAAGAAGACCGATTCCGTATTACAGATTCGGGACTCTCAACGCGTTGGTTACCCGGAAGTTGCGACACAACATTCTTCGCCAATGGAGATGAACATGATGAGCGAGGAGTCTTGGACGAAAGTGAAAAAGCAGGCGACATGTACGAGAAACGAATGCGAAAATTAGACCTTATTAAAGCGAATCTTCCGAAACCAAAAGTGTATGGCCCGGAAAAAGACGCGGATATTTCTTTCGTCGGATGGGGGAGTAGTAAAACAGTGATGGAAGATATTATTGCGCAGTATGAGGAGAAGGACGTATCTGTGAACTTCTTGCATTTCGAGGTGGTCTGGCCACTGGAAGAAGAAGTATTGAGCACATTTTTTGTTCAAAATAAGAACGTACATCTTCTCGAAGGAAACTACGGGGGACAATTTGGAATGAAGGTGGAAGCGCTCGGACATACGTTCGCAGGGAAGTTACTAAAATGGAACGGACGACCGTTCTTTATCGAAGATATCCAAGACTATATTCATCAACATTTGAAAAAATGAGTATTGATAAAAAAACTCTCGAACAACTTTCTTGCAAGGCGCGAGAGTACAACGCATACGAGAGTGATCAAGTGATGACGTGGTGTGGAGGATGTGGAAACTACTCCATTCAAAATGCTTTGAAACGAGCACTCGTCTTGGAGAAAATTGCGCCAAAAGACGTGCTGTCTTGTTTCGACGTGGGATGTAGTGGGAACGGATCGGATAAAATAGAAACTTACACGATTCATGGACTCCATGGTCGAGTGTTACCACTTGCAGTGGGAGCAAAAATTGCGAATGAAAATCTGCATGTCATCGCATCAGCGGGTGATGGGGCGGCTTTGAGTGAAGGGGTGAATCACCTTATCCATGCGGTGCGAAGCGATTATCCAATTCTCTTTCTCCACCATGATAACCAGAATTACGCACTGACTACAGGACAAGCATCGGCGACGACTCCACAGAATTGTAAGATGAATGGAACGCCACAAGGAGTAAAAATCGATGTGATTAATCCACTTGATTTGGTCTTCAGTGTGAAGCCATCGTTTGTTGCTCAAACGACATCGGCCGATATTGATCATATGACAGAGATGATTCGAGAGGGATTGAACCACAAGGGATTCGCCTTCATTCAAATCCTTCAGTCATGCCCAACGTACAACAAAATAATGACGGATGAGTGGTTGTTGAAGAACACCGAGCGAGTGGAGGACTTGCCTGATTACGATGTGCACAACCTTACAGAGGCGAGAGCCTTTCTTGAAGAAAGTAAAAAAATACCACTTGGAGTTCTCTACAAAAATCCGAGAAAAGAAAACTTTATTCAAACGTTATCGCACCGAGAGAAATACAAAACGACGCTTATCGAAGAAGTAAAATCGGTCGATGTTTCTCCGCACTTGTCTTCACTAAAGGGCTGAACGATTGACATTTTTCCGCAAAAAGGAACAATGAGCCGTGATGAATTACGGGACTGTTATCCGTGATGCGTGGGAACTCACCACCTCAACAAAAAAACTTACCTGGTTCGCTTTTGTGCCGAGCTTTGTGGCTGTGATTATCTTTGTTGTAGAAATTGCATGGCAATATTCTTTGTTCTCAGAAGAATTTGGTTTAGCAGAACATGGCGCTACATTTCAAAAAATTGGAAGTATTTGGCATACATTAGCGGATAAAGACCTTATCGGATGGGGGATATTTTTAGTATTTTTTGTTATTTTGATTGCCTTTGTTTTTCCAGCGTGGGTGCAGTCAACATTGATTCTCTCAATGCGTCAAAAGTTTACCTACGGGAAAAAAAGACTCTCGTTGCGGCAGAAATTTATCGAAGGATTTAGTTATTTCTTTCGACTGTTTGAGTACCACGCGGTACTCATTCCATTTCAATTTATGACGATTATCTTTTATGGAATTACTTTTTATCGGTATTACCACGGAGACTTATTTAGCAGTATTTTCCTTCCTGGACTCATTGTTTACTCGATCATTTCGATGTTTATCAACCTCTTTTGTGCGTATGCTCCATTTTATGTGGTGTGCGAGGATCACTCGTTTGGAGAGAGTGTGAAGAAAAGTATCGGACTTGTTTTCTTAAACTTCGGAACAACGTTGGGACTCATCCTCCTTATGTTTTTAGTAAACATTCGTGTCATCATTAACGTGCTCGTGGTTATCGGTGTTCCGTTGGGAATTTTGGGAGCGGCTTCTTACTTTGCGACATCGTCTTGGTTCGGGGTAGCGGTAGGACTTGCAGTTCTTTTGGGGATTGGAATGTTGGCACTTGCAGCCTATCTGACAGCGGTCCTGGAAGTGTTTTCTGTTGGATTCTGGGAAAGAGGATTTACAGCTCTGCGAGCAGAACAAAACGAACTTAAAATGCCACCAGTTGAAGAAGTGGCAGCAGCAACAAATGTGCCACAGGAAGATCTCTTCTCTGGTCCCACTGAATAATGAAAGCCACACACATAGTGGCCGGTGTCGTTGTTTTATTTGGATTATTTTTTGCACGCGAGTTGTGGATATCAAATGATGCCCTTCGTATATTTGGAGAGAAAGAGTTTGCCGTAGTGCAGGTTCCTTCAGGAGAAACGATATTTTTCGGGGACACACAAACGCAAAGAAAAGATGTATTACTTCGTGCAATCCAGCCATATTTCTCACGAAAAGAGCCCATTATCATTGCCGACCAAGAAGTTGGCACTGTAAGAGAAGGAACAGATTTCACCCTCACTCGAATATCAGAACACATTGCTCGTGGCACGTTCTCCAATTCAACAATCTGGTTTTATGGTTCTCCTTCCGAGGACGAACTCACATCATTGAAAGCAACTCCAATAACACTTGAGAGTGACTTCTGGATTTTGGAAACAAATAATTATCCCGACTTTCTTCCACTTCCGAGTGAGGCAATTCTGCATATCAACGAACGAAAACCATCGAAGAGATTAGAAAGTTTTGCACGAGAAAAACCCCTGCCGTTGGTTTCCGTGAAAGAGACAGGAGGGTTTGTTATTGAACTTCAAGATCAGTCGTGGGATTTTCAGACCCGATAACCTTGAGTATTTGCATCTTTATTGCGACAACATTTTCTTGATGTTTTGCGGGATAATCCCTTATTGTTCGGAGTCCAATTTCATGAAATTTTTTCAACATTGCTTGAATCGTCGTTACATTCTCTTCAGAAATAAGTGCGGAAGGATTGAGCTTCTTTAATAAATCTTTCAAAGGAGAGGATTCTTTTGTTTCAGTGAGAACTGTCGGATCGAGTTCTTGTGCTATGTCGGAAAGTGATTTTTCAGAGTTGTCCATTGTGGAATGAATTAGTGACTCAGTATGTTTATAACTTGGGAATAAACACCCTTAGGAACAATTTCTTTTACGAGAGTGAGAGATTCATTATAAGCCTGACTTGATAAAGGAGCAGATAAACCATTCTTTTCTGCAACTTCTTTTTCTCGTTTTAGTATTCTTGAACCAACATTCTCGATTTGACGAAGCGTGTCAGAGAGTTGAGCTGCCGTTGGAGCCGCTCCTTCAGTGGCACTATCCAATTGAAAATCAAGTTTGCATTGAAGATCAACAAGAAGATCAGCAGTTTCCGTTTCCGATGATGTAATAACCTCAGTCATTTTTTAAAATTAAAAAGCACCCTTCTTTCTAATGCATTCAGGACTTCTTGTCAAGTTTTTGTCAAGCTTTCCTTTCTTTTGTTTTTGAGTAGATTGCCCTCGTATCTATGAATAAGAAAGTTTTTGGTGTTCGGCAGAAAGTAGAAAATCCAGAAAAGGTGGAACAATTTTTTAAAGAACTCTGCAAATCTGTACCGAAGAATGTGGCGGAACTGGAAAAGAAAAAACGGAATTTCTGTGCACGAGAGAAGGGAACACCGATTCTCAATCGCGATCTTATTGCCGTCATGCAACAGTTGAAACCCTCTCCTAACCTCTCCCAAGGGGAGAGGAATAATTGGAAAATATTAGAGAAGCTTCTCCAGAAACGATCAGTACGAACTATCTCTGGCGTTACGCCGATTGGAATCCTTACAAAGCCGTTCCCATGTCCTGGGAAATGTGTGTACTGCCCGACGGATGTACGCATGCCAAAGAGTTATTTGGCCTCGCAACCGGCAGCGGCTCGAGCGCTTCGAAATAAATTTCATCCTTTCGACCAAGTGAAGAATCGTATTTCTGCGGTGAAGGATTCAGGGCATCCCGTTTCGAAATTAGAAGTGATTGTTATGGGAGGAACATGGAGCTTCCTGCCGCACAAGTATCAGATGTGGTATGTGAAAAACATATTCGACGCGGCGAATGGTGTGAAATCGAAATCTCTTGCCGAAGCGCAAACGATGAACGAAAGCGCAGAACATCGAGTCATCGGATTGACGCTCGAAACACGCCCCGACTTCATTACAGAGAAGGAACTTGTTCGAATGCGAAAGATGGGATGTACGCGGGTCGAAATTGGAGTCCAGACACTGGACGACGAAGTATCAAAGCTGACGAAGCGCGGACATGGACGAGTGCATGTGGTGAGAGCAACAAAGATGATGCGCGATTTTGGATTCAAAATCTGTTATCACCTGATGCCAGGACTTCCCGGATCGACACCTGCAAAAGATTTGAAAATGATGCGAGAGGTCTTTGAAAATCCAGACTTCTGTCCGGACTTTGTGAAGATCTACCCGTGCCAAGTTTTGGATAACTCAGAATTGAAATCATGGTGGGAAGAAGGGAAATTTACGCCACTGCGTGACAAGGAACTGGTAAAGCTCCTTCTCAAATTCAAACAGTTCGTGCCGCCGTGGACACGGATTATGAGACTCCTTCGGGATATCCCTGTGAATGACATCTTGGATGGAGCGCGGTTCTCAAACCTTCGGCAAATCTTGAAGTCGCAACCAGAAAAATTAAAAGAAATTACAGGAAAGACTCTTTCTGAAATATTGGGGTCCTCGACAAGTGCGAAGCACTTGGTGGGGAGAGGAGATATAGACGAAGTAAATCGAGCCCTTCCAAAGGATGGGCGAGCTAACGAAGTCTGTGGGGACGACTGGCCATGCAAATGTATCCGATGTCGAGAGATTGGATTCCAAACAGAAAAAAACCAAGGAGAATTAAAACTTGTTCGGCGAGATTATGAAGCGGGCGATGGTTTGGAGACATTCTTATCGTTCGAATCAGAGGACGAGAAAGTTATCTTTGCATTACTTCGACTTCGAAAACCAAGTGGACAAAGGTTCACGCAATTTGGATCAGTATTGCACAATGCAGCACTGATTCGAGAAGTGCATTCGTATGGTTCAGAGATCTCCGTTGGAAATGAGGCAGGCGTGGGACAGCACAGGGGACTCGGACGGAAGTTGATTGAAGAAGCCGAACACATTGCCCGAGATGAATGGAAATTAAAACGAATGACCATTATCGCAGGGGTGGGAACACGAGGATATTATGAGAAATGGGGGTACACGTTGAAATCAACGTACATGACAAAGAAATTGGGATAAAAAAAATCCCCCAAGCCAAAGCTTGAGGGATTAGTAACCCAGCGGATAATTACCTTTCGTTTACGAGTGCACTATTTATAAACAATAGAACACAAGACAAAACGACTCGGCTGCTTTATTAATTACTTACTGGATTATGAATTTTTGGGGAGCAATATATGGTTGCCCACCAAATTTTGAAGCGGTTATTCTCCAGATATACATACCTGAAGCAATGTTTCCAAAGGCGGTAGGCTGGGAATGATACCCGGCCGCTGGAGTTCCAATAATGGTACTCCATACTACCTTTCCACCCATTGTTACTAATTCAATGAGAATATCCTTACTATTGTCAGGAGCATCAAATGAAATAGTAGCATTTCTTCCAGATGGAATCATGCTTGGAAACACTTTGAAATTCCAATCTAATGGAATCCATTCAATGAATGTATCATCACTCGTTCCTGAAATAATTCCGGAATTGATGTCCTCTCCTTTTATTAAAAATTGGAAAGAAAAATCACGGCTTAAATCAGATTCGGTAACTTGAATTTGTATCTCGATGATAGTTACTGACGGATCAATATTTGAAGGATAATCTCTCATTTGAAAGAATGTATCATCCATAATACTAATCGAATCAGCAGTCATACCTTCGGGAACTGCAATTTCAAGTGTTACGATACTTCCAATGGTAGCTTTGTGACGAGCTTCATTGTTATTTGAATAAACAGTAACAAATTTTAGATCGTTCACATTTGCAGGAGTAAGGTCGATTTCAACAAAGGAATTATCCGTTGTCTCATCAATTACATACTCCGTTCCATCTTTCCAAAAATGAATTTGAAACGCTACTAATCCCACGGGGTCATCATTCTGTACCAAAATAGTACTTTCATAATAACCTGAGTGAGGATTGGCAGTTACCGAATGACGTCCAGCAATATCAGTAAAGATACTGTCGGCAGCAACAGACGCCTTCATTTGAAGGTGAATGGTATTGACTTGGACGGCTTGGGTGGAATCAATTCTATTCGAGGATTTGATATGAACCCATTCAAAGGAAACGATATCGATAATAGGATCAGTGGCAGTGATGATTAAATCATCAGTTGCACTTCCCCCAGTTCCATAAGCAGTTGCCGTTACATTGTACGTTCCAGAACTTGAGTAACAGTAGGCACTTTGGAAAGAACTACTGTAAAAAACAGTAGATTGACCATCGCCATAGTTAACAAGAATACTGTCTACGTCTCCAGTTGTCAGACCTGTAAAGGTTGGACAAAATAGAGTCGTGCCAGATGCAGTATCGACCAAAAGTTCAATAACCGGAGGATCAAAAGTTGGATCTGTTGCCGAAACTGACAACGTATCCGAACTATTTCCACCAGGACCAAAGGCCGTAGCTTTCACTACATATGTGCCTATGTTGGGATAACAATGCGTAATAGAATTTGAGCTCATGACAGCGGACTGTCCATCACCAAATTCTATCGTAACACTGGTATATTCCCCTTGAACAGAAACATCGAAATCTGCACAAAACGTAATTTCTCCCGATGGCGCATCCGTCGATAATGTTATTATCGGAGGATCGATAACGGGATTTGTTGCCGAAACTGACAACGTATCTACGTCACCTCCACCAGGACCATGAGCGATTGCTGAAACTAAATACGTACCTGCTGTTGGATAACAGTGCTGAGCACTATTTGTTCCAATGAGTACAGTACTTTGTCCATCACCAAAATGAATCAACACGCTGTCGACGGTACCAACTGTTTCTACCGTAAAGGTAGGACAGAAAGGAATTTCGCCTTGAGCAGTATCAACAAGAAGGGTGATTTCCGGAGGATCAATAATGGGATCATTAGCAGTGACGAATAAATCGTCAGAGCCAGTTCCACCAGGACCTTCGGCTGTTGCAATCACATGATAAACACCGGCTGTTGCATAACAATGTTCAACAATTAAATTTCCAGTAAGAACAGAAGTCTGTCCGTCCCCGAAATCTATAAAAACACTGTCATATGTTCCCGCTACGTCCACCGTAAAGGTAGGACAGAAAGGAATCGTTCCAGCAGGCGTATCCACGGTTAAGTCAACTACCGGAGGATCAACAACAGGTTCAGTTGCCGTAACCGACAAAGAATCAGAAGCTGTTCCACCAGGACCGTATGCCGTCGCAGTGACTTGATACGTTCCTGCTACGGAGTAGCAATGCTCGATAGATCCAGTAATAA
>Ga0222626_1001093_pt1 | contig 12864 bp, 12 predicted proteins | sample AntAcemetageno91_FD_179862 | JGI IMG/M metagenome (GOLD analysis project Ga0222626, IMG submission 179862) | Saline water microbial communities from Ace Lake, Antarctica - #91 | ecosystem: Environmental > Aquatic > Non-marine Saline and Alkaline > Saline | place: Antarctica: Ace Lake | collected...
CCCTGATCTAACAGCTGGTCAGCTAGATTTTGCTTGAGCATGTAGTATCTATATGGTACAATATATTAATTATTATTAGTATAACGCACGAAAGGGGATAAACATGAAGAGCCTATTTTTATTATTTATGGCATTAACCATTGGTATGGTATCTGGGTGTGCAAAAAAAGGCACAGGTGATGTGGTCGCTACTGTAAACGGAACGCCTATTACAGTAACTATGCTTGAAACCAAGATAGAGAAGCTCCCGCAATATTATCAGACGTTTGCAGTAGAACATAAGAATGAAATAGTAAATGAGATGGTCGTGGAAGAGCTGCTGTATAACGAGGCAAAAAAGCGAAAATTGGATCGAGATCCCGATATAAAAAACCTCATAAATGATGCTACGAAAAAGATACTTATCTCTATGGTCGTGGAAGAGCAAGTAAAAAGGAGCGCACCGGTTTCTGAGGACGATGTAAAGGCATACTATGAGGATAATAAGGAAAAATACGTAGTTCCAGAGATGATTAAGGCTTCGCATGTTTTGACCAGCACTGAAGAAGAAGCTGAGAAAGCAAAAGGAGAATTGGACAGAGGCGCGGAATTTGGCGCGGTTGCTCAGGAATACTCGAAAGATCTTACAAAAGACAGAGGTGGTGATCTTGGTTACTTTAGTAAGGGTCAGATGATACCTGAGTTTGAAAAAGCCGCGTTTAGCCTGAATATAGGTCAGACAAGTGGTATCATAAAGACAAGATTTGGATACCATATAATTAAGCTTACAGACCGTAAGCCAGCGGTATACCAGAGTTTTGACGATGTGAAGGACACTATAATGACATCAATCACTAGAGACCGCCAGAGAGAGAGTTTTGACGAGTTTACAAAGAAGCTTAAGGACAAGGCAAAGGTTTCGGTTAATGATAAGCTTGTGGCATCTCTCAATAAAAATGAACCTGCCCCAGTGACCGACGCTGCTCAGCCTGCAGAAAAAGTTAATAAATGATAAATAAGACAAGGGTTATAAGGCATATATATCTTTTAGGACTCCTCCTCTGCGCTGTTGCCTACACCCAGCCGATAGCGCTTTATGCCGCTCAGGTTATCGATAGGATTGTAGCAGTTGTCAATGAAGACGTTATAACACAGAGCGAGCTTCAGGAATCTATGCTCCCTTTTATCGCGGATTATAAGGTGCGATATGAAGAAGAAGAACTGGAAGGTAAGATGGATGAGGTTCGCCAGGATGCCCTTAATCGCTTAATAGAGGAGAAGCTCATATTTCAGGAAGCGGTAAAAAGAGAGATAGCTGTAGAAGATTCCGAGATCGAAAGCCGCCTTGAAGATGTAAAAAAGAGATTCAAGAGTGAGGAAGAATTTTACCAGGCAATAAAAGATTCCGGCGTAACCATGGCAAGGCTTAAGGATAAGTATAAAGAACAGACCATGATGCGCAATCTAGTCAAAGGGCTTATCAATACCAACGTAAATATTAGCCCAACCCAGATTACGGCATATTATAACGGCAATATAAAGGATTTTTCAGTGCCAAAGATGGCTAGGTTTAAGGTGCTTTTAGTGAAGCCTTTACCTGACAGTAATATGGATGAGACCGAGAAGATTGTATTGCAGATTCTAGACAGGATAAAAGATGGACAAGATTTTGATATTCTGGTTAAGCAATTTTCTCAAGGTCCGAATGTTGACAAAGGCGGTGATATGGGGTATATGCCGGCAGGCGGCATTATCAAAGAGCTGGATGACCAGATTAAGCTGCTTAATGCAGGTGATACATCCGGTATTATAAAAACCAGCACGGGATTCTATATAATTAAAGTCGTCGATAAAAAGGAAGCAGGCACTCTTCCTATTAATGATGTTAAAGATATGATAAAAGATAGGCTTTACCAAAGAGAGTCTGAATTAACATTGAGAGAATTTATAGGTAATCTTAAAGAGGATGCATACATTAAAATCAAATAGGCCTCTAGCCTGCATAACCATGGGTTATCCGGCAGGTATAGGGCCTGAGGTCATATCAGGGTCATTGGCAAGTTCACGGATGAGGGGACTTGCCAATTTTTTGATTATTGGTGATGAATTTGTATTCAAGAGAGCGTTAAAACTCACCAAGACGAAATTGTCCTACCGAACAATTAAACGTGATAGCGATATAGATTTTTCAGCGAGCAGGGTATTATTTTATGATTGCTCAAACATAACGGAAAAAAGTTTTTCTTTTGGCAAGATATCATCTGTATACGGTAAGGCGTCTATATCTTATATCGACAAGGCGGTTTCATTAATACAGACAAAAAAAGCAGATTTACTCGTTACAGGGCCTATCCACAAACATGCGGCAGAGCTTTCAGGCTTTCAATATTCCGGTCATACGGAATACCTGGCAGATATTACAAATACTAAAAGATATGCGATGATGCTTAGCAGTTTTCCGCTCAATGTTATACTGGTTACAACGCATATCCCGATAAAAGATGTCTCATCTAGGCTGCGGTCAAAGGATATAGTGGATAAACTCTTACTGGCAAATGATCACCTGACGTCTTATTGCAGGATCAAGAAACCTAGGATCGCTATTTGTGGCCTGAATCCTCACGCTGGAGATGGTGGATTAATCGGTAGTGAGGAGATTAGGATTATATCCCCTGCTGTTAAGCTTGCTAGGGCAAAGGGCTTAAATGTAGACGGGCCATTAGCTGCTGATGGGCTTTTTTTTGATCTGCTAAAAGGGGGTTATGATGCCACGCTATGCATGTATCATGATCAGGGGTTAGTTGCCCTTAAGATGTTGGGCCGTAACAATAGCGTAAATACCACTTTAGGACTACCTTTTATACGCACATCACCCGGCCATGGGACAGCACTTGATATAGCTGGTCAAGGTAAGGCCGACTCAGGAAGCATGAAACAGGCTATACGAGAAGCTGTAAAGATGTATACTCCAAAAAATGTATAATCCCCGGCAGATAAAAGAGATAATCACAAAAAATAATCTATATATTAATAAGCGGTTTGGTCAGAACTTTCTTATAGATCAGGGCAAGAGAGACAAGATGATCGACCTGTGCAATCTAAGAAGTAGTGATAAGGTGCTGGAGATCGGCCCTGGTCTTGGAGCCCTTACAGAATCTATTCTATTAAAGTGCGCAAGGTTAATTGCTGTAGAAAAAGATAGAGGGCTTTCTGATATCTTAAAGAGTGCTCACGCAGATGATAGGAAGTTTGAGATCGTGAACAAGGATATTTTAAAATGGACCATACCTGATTTACCGGGCAGGCTTAAGGTTATCGGGAACCTGCCTTACTATATCACTTCACCGATTATATTTCACCTGCTCGAAAACAGAGATCGTATAGATTCTATATTTATTACAGTGCAGAAAGACGTTGCGCAACGCATCTTAAGCAAACCTGGGAGCAAAAGTTATGGCCTCTTAAGTTTAGGCGTAGAGTATTATTGTCAAACAACAAAACTTTGCTCTCTTGCCAAAGGATGTTTTTTTCCTGTACCAAAAGTTGATTCAACATTTATATCTCTCGGGATAAGAAAAAAACCCTTAGTAAGCGTTAGAGACGAAAGGCTGCTCTTTATGATAATGAAAGCAGGTTTTAACCAACGCCGCAAAACATTTTTTAACGCGCTTGCTAAGGGCGCTATAGCCCCTATTGATAAAGGCTTGTTAGTAGGGGCATTCGTTATCTCCGGCCTGGATAAAGATATTAGGGCAGAAGATCTTAGCCTGGATCAATTTGCTCGGTTTTCTGATGCTCTTAGCTCTTTACAGGAATAATACTTTATGTTAGTCTATGTATTAATAAATAAAGAAGGAGTAAAGCAAACATGTCGATAAAGAAGGATACGATAAGATATGTAGCGGACCTGGCGAGAATAGGCTTGAGCGAGCAAGAGGAAGAGCTCTTTGCCGAGCAGTTAAACCATATACTTGCTTATGTCGACCAGCTTAATAAGCTTGACACTAAAGGTATAGAACCTATGAGTCATGCTGTATCAATGTCCAATGTACTTCGAGATGATATATTAAAGGACGGACTTTCAAATAGTGATGCCCTTAATAACGCGCCTGAAAAAGAAGATGGTTCTTTTAAGGTACCTAAAATTATAGAGTAATTTATGGAAGAATTTACTAAATATACCGCCTCAGAGCTGAAGAAGAAGATAGCTCAGGATTCCTTAACCGCATCTGATATAGCCTCTTCTGTAGTAACACGATACGATAAAGTCGAGGAGAAGGTAAAAGGATTTGCACATTTTGATAAGTTATCATTGTTAGAGCGCGCAAAAGAGCTGGATAAAGAGCCCTGCACAGGAGATCTTTCAAAGGTACCGGTTGTATTAAAGGACAATATATGTGTTAAGGATGAACTTACGACATGTTCATCCAATATACTCGCCGGGTTTAAACCCCCATACGATGCTACAGTAGTGACAAAGCTGAAAGAATCAGGTGCGCTTTTACTTGGTAAATCAAATATGGATGAATTCGCGTTTGGCTCTTCATGTGAAACCTCATGCTACTATCCTACAAATAATCCATATGATATTGAAAGGGTACCGGGAGGTTCAAGCGGCGGTTCAGCGGCCCTTGTAGCTGCCGATGAGACAGTACTTGCCCTTGGTTCAGATACAGGCGGATCTATAAGACAACCAGCTTCACTTTGCGGTGTTGTAGGCATGAAGCCTACATACGGCAGGGTCTCAAGATATGGCTTAATAGCGTTTGGTTCCAGCCTAGATCAGATAGGCCCTATAACGAAGAATGTTTCTGATTGCGCTGGGCTATTAAATGTTATCTCAGGGCATGACCCTATGGATTCGACATCAGCAGATATACCTGTTCCGGATTATATGGGATCGCTCGTAGGCAATGTTAAAGGCCTCAGGATAGGCATCCCTAAGGAATATGACACAGAAAGCCTCTTTCTTGATAAGGTGGTACCGGTCAACGAGACAGGGGTGAAGATTAAGGAAGCGATAAAACTCTTAAAAGACCTCGGCGCTGAAGTCGTGGATATATCTCTGCCGCATACAAAATATGCGGTAAGCGTATACTACATTGTGGGTTGTTCAGAGGCTTCATCAAATTTGGCGCGTTTTGACGGAGTTGAATATGGCCATAGAGCTAAGCACCAGGATGCATTGATAGATATGTATAAGAAGACAAGAGAAGAGGCTTTTGGCAGTGAGGCTAAAAGACGCATTATACTCGGTACTTATACATTGAGCAGTGGCTACTACGACGCGTATTACTTAAAGGCTCAGAAAGTAAGGAATCTAATAAAACAAGATTTTGACGATGCCTTTAGCAGGTGCGATATTATATTGACCCCGACATCTCCTGAAACAGCCTGGCTTAAGGGGTTAAAGATTAAGGACCCTTTATTGATGTACCTTTCTGATATATTTACAATACCCGCAAACCTTGCGGGTATCCCGGCGGTATCCTTACCATGCGGATATGATTCTAAGGGGCTGCCGATAGGATTGCAATTTATGGCTAAGCATTTTGATGAAGAGGTACTTTTACGTGCCGCGTATACCTATGAGCAGAACGCTACATGGCAAAGAAAAAAACCTGAATTATGAGCCACTATCTTACAACAATAGGATTAGAGATACATCTTCAGTTTTCAACCAAAACCAAGGCTTTCTGTGGTTGTAAAAATAGTTTTGGTGGTAAGCCTAACACATTTGTCTGCCCTGTATGCCTTGGCTTTCCAGGCTCTCTACCAGTGCTAAATAGTCAGTACCTAAGGTATGCTATAAAGGTGGCTCTGGCATTAAGCTCTAATATATCAGACAGGATGAAGTTTGACAGGAAGAACTATTTTTATCCTGACCTACCAAAGAACTATCAGATATCACAGTATGATATGCCCTTATCCTTAGGTGGCTGTGTTGATATTGTATGTAACGATAACCTTAAAAGAATTGGCATAACACGTGTCCACATGGAAGAAGACGCGGGAAAACTTATACATAGCAAGAGCAGACCATCCAGTTATGTGGATTTTAATCGCACAGGCACACCCCTTTTAGAGATAGTAAGTGAGCCTGATATCTCTTCTCCTGAGGAGGCGTATCAATATTTAACCGTTATTAAATCTATTCTTAAGTACCTTGATGTTTCAGATTGTAATATGGAAGAGGGATCTTTGCGTTGTGACGCCAATATATCTATAAGGCCAAAAGGCCAGAAAGAACTTGGCACCAAGGTTGAATTGAAAAATATGAATAGCTTTAAAGGCGTAAGAGATGCCCTGATATATGAAGAGAAGCGCCAGGCAAGAGCTCTCTTAGCAGGAGAGAGTATCATCCAGCAGACAAGACTCTGGAATGAGCAGAAACAGGCCTCAGAGTCTATGCGAACAAAGGAACAGGCACATGACTATAGATATTTTCCTGATCCCGATCTCTTGTTGTTTACTATTGATACGGCCCTAGTTGATGAGATCCGCTTGACTCTGCCAGAGATGCCAAAGAAGAAAAAAGAGAGGTTCATTAAAGATTGTGGCCTGTCTGAATATGACGCTTCTATTTTAGTTTCGGACAGGAGTATGTCTAATTTTTTTGAGTCTTGCATGGAACTCTATTCTGAGCCCAAGGTGATAGTTAATTGGCTTACAGGTGATATCCAGAAGCATCTAAACGCTGATAATCTTGAATTTTGTGATGCAAAAATAACTCCACAGCATCTTGCAGAGATGCTGAAGCTGATAGACAACAATACAATAAGCGGCAAGATAGCAAAAGAAGTGCTCTCTGATATGATTAGAACTGGAAACTCAGCTGATGATATTATAAAAGAGAAAGGCCTAATCCAGATAAGTGATGAAGGTGCTATTTGTGAACTTGCCAACCAAGTTGTAAATGAAAATCCTAAAGTGGCTGATGATTATCTATCCGGTAAGACCAATGCTCTCGGTTTTCTTGTTGGCCAGCTTATGAAAAAGAGTAAAGGAAAAGCAAACCCGCAGCTTGCGAATTTCGCCATCAAGAAAAGGCTTGAGCAGAAAAGAGTATGAGAAAAACAGTTTTTTTATCCGCAGTACTTCTAATCTTTGTTTCTCACAGTTTGCCAATGGTTTTTGCGACAGAGGATAAACTGGATAATGAGTTAACTGAATCTTTTATTACCAAAGAAGACATATTTTATGAACTAGGCCTCTTTGCGGATGCCATTACATTGGTAGATACAGATTACGTAAGAGAGACGACCGCTAAGGAGATGGTCTACGGTGCGTTAGATGGTATGATATCCTCGCTTGATTCTCATAGCTCCTTTTTGACCCCGGAAGAATATGTTGATCTTAAGACCGATACATTCGGTGAATTTGGAGGCCTTGGGATAAGGGTAACATTAAGAGAGGATACACTTACTGTTGTTAGCCCTCTTGATGGAACACCTGCTTTTAAGGCGGGAATATTATCTGGTGATAGGATTTTAAAGATTGACAATAAGTCTACTAAGGATTTTACGCTAGATGACGCGGTAAAGGTTTTACGCGGAATACCAGGAACACGGGTAAAGCTTACTATTATAAGAGAGCAGGAGAATAGCCTGCGTGAATTTACAATAAGGCGTGCTATCATAAGAATAAGATCAATAAAAGATGCCTTGATGGTTGATGAGGGCACAGGGTATATAAAGATATCAGATTTTCAGAAGCGCACAGGTTCGGATTTTAACAAGGCTCTTAAGCGCCTTGTTAAAAAAGACATGAATGCCCTTATAATAGATTTAAGGAACAATCCCGGAGGGCTCTTGGATGCGTCTGTTGCTGTCTCAGGGGTGTTTCTCAAAGAATCTGATATTATAGTCTCCATAAAAGGTAGAGACAAGCAGAAAGATAATATTTACAGGTCAGACTCCTTGAAGCCTTACCTGAATTTTCCTATAGCTGTTCTTATTAATAGGGGTTCTGCCAGTGCCTCAGAGATCGTGGCATCGTCGCTAAGAGATAATAAAAGGGCGCTTATTGTCGGAGAAAAAAGTTTTGGTAAAGGTTCCGTACAGACTGTTATGCCGATGAAAGATGGTTCCGCGATACGTTTAACAACAAGTTACTACTATACGCCATCAGGAGCTATTATACATGAAAAGGGCATAAATCCGGATATTATGATGGAATTAGAGGTTCCGGTTTTGCCGGAAGGCCAGCTTGTTAAGAAGAAGATTCCAATAGAAGAGTCCCTGAAAAACGATAACCAGGTAAGAGAGGCTATAAAATTGCTCAAGGACAAAACAAAATATAAGTCTTTATTCGAAGCCTAATGCGTAAAAAGAGCTTGTTATCCTTATTCATTATAGTACTCGTATTGTTAGTTATTCTATCAGCCTTTTTTTTACGTAGACATACTTCAGAGAAGAAAATCTCTGTAAAAGTAGCAATAGTAATTGATGATTGGGGTTATAATCTAAATAACATAGGCCTTCTTAATTCGATTGAAGCGCCATTGACCCTCGCTATATTGCCAAATCTTGCTTTTTCCGGTGAGATAGCATCTATGGAATATCAGCGTGCAAATAGAGAATTGATCCTTCATATGCCTATGGAACCAGAGAATGATTCCTTGCGATTGGAAGAAGATACCATATTGTGTTCAATGGATAAGGACAAAGTAGCAAGCCTGGTCGCATCAGCGCTAAGCTCAGTACCCTCTGTTAAGGGCGTCTCTAATCATATGGGCTCCAAGGTAACACGAGATAGGGATACTGTAGGCGCTGTTATGAACTATCTGCAGTCAAGAGATATGTTTTTTTTGGATAGCGTAGCGGTTTCAGATTCTATTTGCGAACAAGTGGCAAAGGATAAGAGCTTAGCTTTTGCTAAAAGAGATGTATTTCTTGATAACATCGCGGACAGGGAGTATATATCCACGCAATTTGATCAACTTATAGCTACGGCATTGGAAAAGGGTTCAGCTGTTGGCATTGGGCATGACAAGAGCCTTACGCTTGAAACGATTAAAGAGAAGATCCTCCAGCTCAAAGATAGTGATATTGAATTTGTGTTGATTTCAGAGCTAGTTAGTAATGTTGACTCTGAATAATTGAAATAGAATTACAAGGGAGAAGTTCCGTAGCAATTTTCGCAGGAACGTAAAATTTGCCCCAGCGTGGAAATTTTACTCCGCGTTGCTGCTCGCTCTCGTATAGAACTTTATCAGGGCGAACCATGCTCGCTCGCACCAACAAGGCCCTGCTCCAATTGCAACGGAACTATTTATAGTGTTGTTTTGAGAGCTATTTTCGAGAATAGAAGGTATGCAAAAATATGGATTATGGCCTATGCCTCTTGCCTTCGCAGCGCAGGTATTTTTGCCATGCATCTAAAATAGGCGGCAAAAAAATCCAATGCGCTGCTAAAGGCAAAGCCACAGGCTATAGGCAGCCACGAATAAGGAGAGTATATGCTTGTGCTTGGTATTGAGACATCTTGCGATGAAACATCTATCGCAGTAGCTTCAGGTGAAAAGCAGATACTTTCAAATATAGTTGTATCCAGTCTTCATCTACACAAGAAATATGGGGGCATAGTTCCGGAGATAGCGTGCCGTCACCATACAGAGCTTATAAACTTTGTTCTTGATAAGGCATTGAAGAAAGCAAGAATCAGTTTAAGTGATTTAGATGCCATAAGCGTTACACAAGGCCCCGGCTTAGTAGGCGCGTTATTAATCGGGATATCGTTAGCAAAAGCGCTCGCTTATAGCCTTAAGATCCCCATCATACCATTGAATCACCTTCATGGCCACATTTACGCGGCTACTATTAATGACAAGAAGATAAAGTTTTCATCAGTTGGCCTTATTGTTTCAGGTGGGCACACCAGTTTAGTTGGTATCAATGATTTGGAAAGGTTGAAGCTTCTTGGTCAGACTAGAGATGACGCATGTGGCGAAGCGTTTGATAAGGTAGGAAAGATTTTAGGGCTAGGATTTCCCGGTGGCCCCATTATTGAGAGACAGGCTGAAAAAGGCGACTGTAAAAAAATAGATTTTCCACGTTCGTACCTTACTAAAGATACCTATGATTTTAGTTTTAGTGGGGTAAAGACAGCTGTTTTATATTTTGTGGAAAATCTTAGGAAGAAGAGACAGAAACTACCCGTGGCAGATATATGCGCAAGCTTTCAGGAGGCAGCTTTTGATATGCTTCTTTATAAGACAAAGGCCTGTTGCCAAAGCAGAAAAGCGAGAAGTCTGCTAATAGGTGGTGGTGTAAGCGCAAATGGTATGCTACGTAAGAGGTTAAATGACTTGGGCGATGATCTCGGTATCGAGATATCTTTCCCGCCTAGGGGTATGTCTATGGATAACGCCGCGATGATAGCGGGTTTAGGCTGTTACATGTATGATAGAAAGATGTTCGGAGATTATTCATTTACTGCACAGCCCAATCTGAATTTTAAATAAGAAAAGGAGATGATATGCAGACTAATATAGAAGCTATAAACAAAAAAGTCGCACAAGAGAGCGCATTTATTAAAAATATATTTTCTGGCATAGAAGAGGTTATTGTGGGGCAGAAATATCTCTTAGATCGTCTATTGGTTGGACTTATGGCAAATGGGCACGTGCTTATTGAGTCTGTGCCAGGGCTTGCTAAGACAATGAGTGTAAGCGTATTGTCAAAACTTATAAATGCAAAATTTCACAGACTCCAATTTACTCCCGACCTCTTACCGGCAGATATTGTCGGCACGCTTGTTTATAATATGAAAGAAGGTATATTCGTTACTAAGAAAGGCCCCATATTCGCGAACATGATACTGGCAGATGAGATAAATAGGGCTCCCGCAAAGGTTCAAAGTGCGCTTTTAGAGGCCATGCAGGAGCGGCAGGTAACTATCGGCGAGGAGACCTTTAAACTTGAAGAACCGTTCATTGTGCTGGCTACACAGAATCCTATTGAGCAGGAGGGGACATATAACCTTCCTGAGGCGCAGATAGACCGTTTTATGTTAAAGATCAATATAACTTATCCTAACAAGGATGAGGAGCTAAAAATTTTACAGCGCATGGCAAAGACCGACAAGAAGATAGATATAAAACCTATCGTAGAGCCATCAGAGATCTTAGCGGCACGACAAGTTGTCAATGAAGTATACATTGATCAGAAGCTACAGAAATATATAGTTGATATTGTCTTTGCGACACGTGAGCCACTTAATTACGGACTTAATGATATAGCGCCCTTTTTACGCTACGGTGCTAGTCCTAGGGCAAGTATAGCTCTTACATTAGCATCGAAGGCATATGCTTTTATTCATGGGCGAGGTTATGTAACTCCCCAGGATATAAAGGATATTGCGCCTGATGTGCTTAGACACCGTGTTCTGATAAGCTATGAAGCAGAGGCGCAATCTAAAACATCAGATGATGTAATAAAGAGATTGCTAGAAGAGGTGAAGGTGCCTTAGCCATGCCTGAAAAAGAAATAATCGGACAGTTGCCTGATGAGATGACCGCTAAGATACGCAGAATATCTATTACAACTTCAAAGATGGTTCAAGAGATGTTTGCCGGCCGATATCATAGCGCGTTCAAAGGTAGAGGCATGGAATTCGATTCTCTTAGAGAATATCAGCCTGGCGACGAAATTCGTAGTATCGATTGGAATGTTACAGCGAGAACAGGGCGCTTGCAGATAAAGAAGTTTATTGAGGAGAGAGAACTTTCTGTAGTGCTTTTGCTTGATACGTCTTTTTCCTGTCGTTTTGGCTCCAATGCTCAGCTTAAGAGTGATTTAGCGGCAGAGATATGTTCTGTGCTCGCGTTTTCATCAATATACAATGGGGATAAAGTAGGGTTGTTTTTGTTTACCGATAAGGTTGAGAAGATTATTCCCCCTAAAAAAGGTACAAACCATGTTTTAAGGGTAATAAGAGAAGCGCTTGCTTATGAGTCTAAAGGCGTTAAAACAGATATGCACGCGCCAATAGATTGTCTTAATAAGGTTATGCATCAAAAAGCGGTATGTTTTATTATCTCAGATTTTTTAATTCAGGATTACCAGGACCCTCTTATTGCGGCAAAGCAGAGGCATGATATAATAGCGATACGCGTAGTAGATCCCAGAGAGGTGAATATCCCCAACGCAGGACTCGTCACTCTTGATGACGCGGAAAGCGGAGAACAGATTACCGTTGATACTTCAAGTGCTGCTGTTAGAGCGCGGTATCGCGCGCGAGCGCTTAATAGATTAAAACTTCAAGACGAGTTTTTCTCATCTAACGGGATTGATAGTGTTGATGTATATACAGATTCCTCATATATTGATTCTCTGATAGGTTTTTTTAAAAAACGCGCACTTAGACAACACAGAGGTTTTTGAAAATAAGTTAATGCAAAGGCAAAATTCATTACGGCATATACCTACAATTCTTTTTCTTATTCTGTTATATACGTTCTCTCCCCAATGTATGGCAAATCTTTTTTCAGAAAGCAACATCGCCCCTGAGATAAGGCTTGTATCGCATGTCAATAAAAAGAATATCAATATCGGAGAAGAACTACGCTTTGATATATTTGTTTATATTGATCCTGCCGTTGAGTTAGAGTTGCCAGATATTAAAGGGATAGGTAATTTTATAGTTAAGGATTCCGGAGTAACTCGAAGAAAGGATTCTAGCAGGGAGTTAGTAGACATTTGGTATATTCTTGCAACATACGATACAGGGAACCAGCTCATTGAAGGGGTTGATATAAGATACAAGACAAGACAGGGTATTTGGCGCAATACTGAATCAGGAAAAATAAAAATACATGTCCAGTCTGTATTTGAAAGATCAAAAATTGAAAGGGACATAAAGCCCATAGAGGGGCCAATAAAT
>Ga0222626_1001094_pt1 | contig 12849 bp, 11 predicted proteins | sample AntAcemetageno91_FD_179862 | JGI IMG/M metagenome (GOLD analysis project Ga0222626, IMG submission 179862) | Saline water microbial communities from Ace Lake, Antarctica - #91 | ecosystem: Environmental > Aquatic > Non-marine Saline and Alkaline > Saline | place: Antarctica: Ace Lake | collected...
CTTGTAAACAGGTCTTATCTATGGTATAATGGCAGGAATTATTTATACATGGCACTTAAGAAATTTCATTTTGAGGCAATCTCAAAAGAGGGGAAAAACCTTTCTGGATTTTTGTTTTCAGAAAATGCCGAAGCCGCTCGTGTAAAGCTGAAATCAGAAGGGAATGCTGTATTGGAGCTTGAATTATTTGTAGCAGAAGAGAAAGAAAATAGTGACCTTCAGGAATTTGAATTTAAAGCGACAGCCGCTGATGGACGAACCGTTCATGGAGAAATTGAAGCACAAACGCAATATGTTGCCTATCGGAAATTGAAACTAGAATACAATTTTCAATTGGAATATTTGGTAGTAAAGAATCTTCCATTTGAACAAAAAGAAGCTCTTAAGAAACAGGGAGTTGATTCGCAATTAAAGCTTTTATTTGAACAAGATGAAGAGGCTCAAAAAACAAAAGAAGTAAAGACTAAAAAAGTAAAAAAAGGAAAAGTAGAACAGATGCTTGAAGACAGAGAGGAAGAAATGCACTTTCTGCAGGCACAAACAGAGGTTATTACAACAGCGGTGAAGAAGCTCATAGGGGAGCATTCAACGTACTTAAATGCGGAGAAACAACGACATATTCAAACAGATTTGGATCGATTATCTCGGCTTCGACAGTCGAGCTCACTCAACCATCTGAAACAGATTATGAAGCGCATTTTCAAGCAATTGCTCGATGATAATCTTTTTATTGTTACGGAGGAGAACATACTTGAAGTAGAAAAGAGCCAAGCCGAAATCAAGAAGGTTACAAAAGAGCTTGAAGATAATTTAAAACAAGGACTCTCAAATGTGCAGATAGGGGATTTGCAAAAAATTACGGCGAAGGTGATTCATATGAGTTTATTCCGAAAAATCTTTCTGCCATTCTACTGGGGATTTGTATTTTTGCTTATTATGCTTCTTAATTTCTGGGTTCTTACCTTTGGGAAGCTTGCATTTGGACAAGACGTAGACAGGATGAATTTTTACCTCAAATCAACGCCTCTTTGGTTTTTGACAGGATTTTCTGCGGTTGTGATGGTTGTTTTTGCCTTCTCTATATTTTCTCGAGAAAAACCACTCTCACTTGTAAAACGACTTATTCTCTACGCGGTGGCATTCGGAGCATTGATTGTTTTCACGATTCAATTCCCAGTGCTCTTCTTCTGGACAAAATAATTCTTGTCGATGAAAACGATTGTCTCTACTATGGAGGCGATGAATTTTTACCAACTCTCTTTCGGTTTTTTCGGATTCAAGATATACGGAATGTTTCTGGCATTTGCTTTCGTCGTAGCGCTTTGGCATTACTATAAAATATTGCAAAAACAGAACTTCCCCATGGATTTTTTCAGAAATCATTTTTGGAAATGGCTGGTAGGAGGACTTCTTGTAGGACGAGTGTTTGCCTTGATACTGGAACCGAGCATTATTGCGCAACACGGAATGTTCTCATTGTTCGCATTTTGGGATGGGACGATTCATTTCTGGGGAGTACTTGTTGGGTTCCTGGGAATGATGTGGTGGACACTCCGAGACCAAACACCACCATTTCTCAGATGGCTTGATCAGATGGTCATTCCTTTGTTCATTGGACTTTTGATTGTTGATATTGCGATGTTTCTTACAGGGGCTGTGTATGGACGAGAGACAATTTTACCATGGGGGATCCAATACGAGACGTTTGGTGTTGATATCCTCAATCCAACGCATCCAGTAAGTATCTATGCTTTCATTGCGCACTTGGTTGCGTATTCATGGCTTCGGAAACACATTATTCTTACCGATCGATTTCCAGGGAGACTCATCTTTTTTGCAGGAGTAGCGTTCTTTGCTATTGATTTTCTGCTTCAATTTTTCCGAGGAGATTCAACAACACTTCTCTTTGGAATTATTCGTGTCGAACAGATGTTTGATTTCTTTGCACTGATATTCTTCCTTCTGTGGCACAAGGGCTTGTTGCCATTAAAAAAAGTATAAACATTTCTTTGTCATTCCGACTGAAACGGAGGAATCCCTTCTTTTATTGTGGCCGGATATCGAAAGGACTGTTCTTTTTGTAATCAAAAAGAACCAAAAACTTTTGGTGACGAGAAAACTCGCTTTCATTGGCATAGTACAAAGTTGCCGAGTCCCGTTGGCGCTCAAACACTTCTCGTCCCCAAACCCCCACCCGATAGCAATTATAAGAACGAAGAGTCTTATGTTCTTGATTACCTAGCCCTTGCAATATTTCTAAAAATGCTTAGTTTGCAACTTGTAATTTGTAATTTTATTCACGATGTATTTTGACCTGTCTCAACTTTTGACCTCACATTATTTTCTCGATAAAACACCAGGAGGGGATTTTTTAATTGGATACGCGATTCTCGTTTTCTTCCTTGTTGCGATCTTCGCAAAGAGCATTCTTCGTTCCCTTGGACCCAAGAATAAATACTTCCGAAAATCAATCAGAAAAGGATTCGGGAAGTTTATCGCTCTTGGAATCGCAGGACTTATTTTTACTTCTGCACGATTCTCAGGCGTGCCCGTCTTCTCAATGAGAGTCTTGCTCTACATTGTATTTGTACCGACACTTGTGTTTGGAATTCTCAAGCTCATCAAGATCTACAAAGAGTACAAAAAACGAGTACGATCAGTTGATCGAGAGAAATGGGTTGTCGGAAACTCTGACAAAAAATTCAAAAACTAAAAACAACAAAATTGGACGAAAAAAGATTTTTTTTCGCTCGGCTTAGAATCCACTAAACTTCGCAAAAATAAAATATCTTTTCACCTCAATTTTGAAGTTTCGTAGAGATTTGTTTCTTTATCAGAGTTTCCGAGGAACTGATAAATAATTTTTTGTCTTCAGATTTTCTGCTACAATCCCTCGGAATGAAAAAGAGAAAGATTCTTATCATAGGCTCAGGACCGTATTCTATCGGGAGTTCAGTGGAGTTTGATTGGTGTGGTGTGCAGGTCCTTCGGACTTTGCGAAAGCTTGGTCACGAGACTGTTTTTATTAACTCCAATCCAGAAACGGTTTCTACCGATTACGACGAATGTGATCGATTGTATTTCGAAGAACTAACCGTTGAACGGGTATTGGATATTTGTGAAAAAGAAAAGCCAGATGGTGTGGTGTTCTCTACGGGAGGGCAAATCGCACAAAACATGGCGAACGATTTATCTGACGCTGGGATTCCACTTTTAGGAACGGATGTTGAGTCTATTGATCGATGTGAAGATCGAGGGAAGTTCTCATCACTCTGTGATGAACTCGGCATCGATCAACCGAAATGGAAAGAATTTAAAAAGAAAAATGATGCGATTGATTTTGCGAAGAATGCAGGATTCCCAGTATTGGTGCGTCCCAGCTTCGTCTTATCAGGAGCGGCTATGGCGGTGGCTACGAATCAAACGGCATTGGAAGAATATCTTCAAGTGGCGGTAGGATCGACGAAGTCATCAGTGGTGATTTCAAAGTTCGAAGAGAATGCGAAAGAGATTGAATTTGATGGTGTGGCACAAAAAGGAAGGATCGTGTGTTCAGCTATTGCCGAACATATCGAGAACGCTGGTGTTCACTCAGGAGATGCAACGATTGTACTCCCTCCGCAAAATCTTCGGCTCGAAACAATCCGTCGAGTGCGAACGATTGCATTGAAGCTTGCGAAACAACTCGATATTTCAGGACCGTTCAATATTCAATTCCTTGCTCGAGAAAACGAAATCAAAGTAATTGAATGTAACTTGCGATCATCTCGAAGTTTTCCATTTGCTTCCAAAGTCTTGGGACAAAACTTTATTGAAATTGCGACCCGCATCTGGATGGGGGAAGAAGTCCCATCATGTGAAGTGAACTTGCTTGAGATACCCTCTGTGGGGGTCAAGGCGGCTCAGTTTTCTTTCTCACGACTCAAAGGTGCCGATCCAATTCTCGGGGTTGAGATGAGCTCTACAGGAGAAGTGGCGTGTTTCGGAGACACCGTAGAAGAAGCCTTTTTGAAAAGTATTATTTCTACGGGATTTCGAATTCCAAAGAAAAATTCAAAGATTCTCGTGACGCTTGGGAAATTAAAAGACAAAGTAGATTTCTTGCCCGTAGCAAAACATTTCCAAACAATTGGATTCGAATTTCTTGCAACAGAAGGAACGTCAGACTTTCTCAATGAAAACGGATTCAAATGTGAAACGGTGCGAAAGGTTTCCTCAGGTGCGCACCCCAATGTAGTTGATATCATTGAAAAAAAGGGGATTGGTCTGGTGATAAATACAGCAAATAAATTCTCTCATGAAGAAATATCAGACGGATATTTGATTCGTCGGCGAGCCATTGATCGGAATATTCCATTGATTACGAACCTCCAACTGGTGAAATTATTAGCAAAAAGTCTCACGAAATTTCCAGACGAAGAATCATTGCCCATATTCGACTACGATACGAGAATGCAAGAATTGTAGGGAAAAAAGAGCCTTGTCATTCCGATTCCCCGATTTCTCGAGGACAGGCTCCGCGGAGGGATCCCTTCTTTTATCGATCATGGATATCGGCAGGACTGTTCTTTTTGTAATCAAAAAGAACGGAAAATTTTGTCGGAACCAGAAAACTCGCTTTCATTGGCATAGCACAAAGTTTTCGAGTCCCGTTGGCGCTCAAACACTTCTCGTCCCCAAACCCTCAAGGGATAATAATTTTAAAAAAAGAAAAAAGAAGGATTTTTCACCTTATTAGCCTTGTAAAAAGGCTTTATCTGTGGTATAATTTCTTGATAATTTTCTAAAAAATATGTTTTCACTGATTCCAACAGCATTTGCACAAGTAGGTACCGCCCGTCAACAAACAGAAGGCGGATTATCTGAGTTTTTTCATGAATTAGTAACAATGGCACCGTTGTGGGTTGCGGCTATCGTAGTAATGATTGTTACTTTCGTTGTTGCAAAATATATAAAAAAGATTGTGGGATATAGAACAGCAAAGAAACGACAGCACGATGTGAGTCGGGAATACATTATCCTGATTGAACGAGCGACATGGGCAGGAGTGGTCCTTTTGGGATTTATTATCGCCTTTGGAATTGTCGGCATAAACATTGCTTCACTCCTTGGATTCCTTGGGTTGGGGTTAGGGTTTGCGTTCAAAGATCTCTTGGCAAACTTTATTGCGGGAGTTGTTATTTTGACGCAGAAGAAATTTAAGATTGAGGATGTCATAAATGTGAATGGTATTACTGGAAGAATTATAGAAATTGAGACGCGAACAACTCAGTTAGAGGCGTTTGATGGAACAGTACATATCATCCCAAATGCGGAGATGCTGACGTCTGTGATTCAAAATTATACAACAAATTCTTTTCGTAGAATTGCCTTCCAAGTAGGAGTGCATTACGACACACCATTACAAGAGTCTGTTGAATTAACGATGAACTCAGTGAACAGTCATCAAAATGTGGTTCCTGAACCAAAGACACAAGTTCTCGTAAATGAATTTGGAGATTCGGCGATTATGCTCGAGGTTCGATTCTGGATTGAATCAACAAAAGCATGGCCAATGATCCAATCTGAGATCATGCAGAAATTGAAAATGGATTACGATAAGGCTGGAATTACAATTCCATTCCCTATGCAGACATTGACGATTGATTCGTATGACAAGGGAACTCGACAGGCCTTCAATATTCCAGGAGAAGCACCGAAGTATTCTTTCTCAAAGCCAGCGCCGACACAACCAGCACCAGCAACACCTGCACCAGTGCAAACAGATCCTCAACTAGAACAGAGAACAGGAGAAGTATAATAATTTGATTTTTATTCCTCATTTACTCAGTCGCTACGCTCCTTCGTGATGTCGTCTCACAAAAAGAAAATGCCCTGCGGTCGCTTTCTTTTTTTAGCTCCTCGTATCGAACCCAAGCCCTATGGGCTTACCAGGTTCTCATCATCCCCATAACAAAAAAGAAAGAACTACGGAGGCAAGCGCCATACTTCTTTCTCTGGTGCCGAGGGAGGGAATCGAACCCTCACGCCTTGCGGCACACGATTTTGAGTCGTGCGCGTCTACCAATTCCGCCACCCCGGCATACTAAAAAAGCGTTGGGAGTGTACGAAATCCTACGTCAAAATCAAATTTATTTCTCGGCAAGCTCCTCCTCACATGCTAAACTGCGCTCGCTTTTCATTCCTTAATCTTTTTATATGAAATTGTCTAAAATCGTTTTCGCATTCATCGTTAGTTTTCTCTTTTCTTTCAGTGTTTTTGCTCAAGAACCCGTAACAACAAGCGCTCCTGAAGCGACGCCTATGATGGCTGGAGAAATGATGATGGATAAGGGTGATTGTCCCTTCAAATCTATGATGATGGGAAAACACTCAATGGGAAAAACATGGCACAACAAAAGTGTCGGACAGATGGTAGTTTACAAATCTATTTTCAGTGTCTTTATGTTAGTATTCCTTTTCCTTGGAGCATTCGTTGTTCGAAAAGGATGGAACCTTGGAGGGAAGAAATAAGAACAATTAATATGGGATACGTATCCTATTTTTTATTTCTCCACAATCTTCCACTTAATCTCTTTCTCGAGTTTACTATCTTTAATCGTAAACCCGGCAGCTTTGACGTGTCCTCCTCCACCGAATTTCTCAGCGAGAGCCTTCACATCAACATCAGGTTTTCTGGTTCTTAACGAAGCTTTTACGTTGCCCTTCTCATCTTCTGACAAGAGAACAGAGTACTTCGCTTCGGGCATCGAATTAATGTAATCAATGACACCAGCGAGATCTTCTCGTTTGGCACCGAGATTTTCATAGTCTTTTTTATTTACTCCTACGATTGCCGCACCATCTGGTGTGACGTAGAGATTGTGCAATACTTTCCCCCAGAGTTTGAGCATCTTGTATTCGTTTGCACGGAAGATGTTTTTAGAAATCTGAGCAATATTCGCTCCGAGTTTTACAAGCTCACCAGCGTCCTTGTAACAGGCCGGAGTTGTATTCTGATGCATGAAGCTTCCTGTGTCTGTATAGAGTCCTAGCATCAAACAGGTAGCGATCTGAGGGGTAATGTTTGCCCCGAGTTGCTTCAGCAATTCAAATGCAATCTGCGTACTCGATGCCGCTTCGGTATTCACAAAGTTCATCTCTCCCCATAAATCATTGGAAGGGTGATGATCGAGATTCAATTTCACCATTTTGTCGGAAAGAATCTCCGGTTTCGTGTCCTGAAATCGCGTCATTTTCTTGGCTCCACAATCGATAAAGAACACAGCATCGTAATCATTGGTGTCGAAATCAGATCGCATGTTCTCCGCAAAGGGAATGAATCTCAGGTATTCAGGGATTGCATCGATACAAGCCACATCTACTGTTACTCCCATGCTTCGTAAACCTTCCCAGAGACCTAAAGAAGCCCCGAGAGTGTCTCCATCAGGATTGGCATGCGCCAGTAAAATAATCTTCGGATTTGTGCTCAGATATTTCTTGAGTTTCTCTAGATTTTCTGCGTCGACAAGTGGGGTTTTGTGGGTCATGTTGTGTAAACGTGAGAGGATATTGTACCATAAAAACACAAACACGTCAAATGCTTTACATCTTCTCTGGTATCTCAATCCCAAGGATACCAAGACCAGCTTCCAAAACTTCTAATACTTTCTGTGCGAGTTGCAATCGCGCTTGCTTTCGTTCCTCAGTATCGGCTTTGAGCACAGAGTTCTCTGCGTAAAAACTCGACCACTCCTGTGCGAGTTCGAGCAGGTAGGTAACGACATAGGTTGGGTTCAGTGTTTCGGCGGCTTTCTCTAACACATTTGGGAATTCGATCAATTTCACTCCGAGTGGCTTTTCAGCGTCGCCCAGAACTAAACCCGGGTTCGGGAAAGAGAACCCGGGTTGGAGTTCTGCTTTTTTCAAAATAGATTTGATTCGTACTCCTGCATATTGCAGATAGGGTCCCGTTGCACCTTCAAATTGAATTGATTTCTGACTATCGAAGGTAATGCCTTTCTTTGGACTCGTTGAGAGCAGGTAGAACTTCCAGGCAGCGTTCTGAATCTGCTCAGACATCTTCATGGCTTCGTCCTTTGTAAGTTCGGGATTTCTTTTCTCAATCGCTTCCAGTGCCAATCCTGACAGCTCATCCATCAAGTTGTCGGCATCGACCACCGTTCCTTCTCGAGACTTCATTCGTCCATCGGGAAGATTCACCAACCCGTATCCGAGATGATAACATTCATCTTTCTTCAAGAGTCCGAGTTTATCCAGACAAGAGAAGAGTACTTTGAAGTGATAGTTCTGCTCATCGGCAACCACGTACATGAGTTGATCCGGATTGAAGTCCTTCTTCCTCGCCTGCGCTACTGCCAAATCTTGTGTCAGATAAATAGAGGTTCCATCAGCTCTGAGAATAACTTTCTCGTCAAGCCCTTCTTCACTTAGATCAATAACAATCGCGCCATCGTCTCTTTTTTTGAACACCTTGTCTTTGAGTCCTTGTTCGGCGATATCTTTTCCTTTTTTGTAATACTCTGATTCGAAGTAATCCTTTTCAAATTTGATTCCCTGACGTTTATACGTCTTCGCGTGTCCAGCCAGTGCCCAATCACCCATCTGTTTCCAGAGCGCCATGGTTTCTTCGTCACCCGCTTCCCATTTCTGTAACATCTCCTGAACCTCTTCCATGAGCGATTCATCTTTCTTGAGTTCTTGATCAAACTTCACGTAGTAATTTCCTACAAAGAGATCGGGCTTAATGCCCGTTGATTCCGGTGTTTCTCCGTTTCCCCATTTCTGGTAGGAGAGCATTGATTTGCAAATATGCACACCACGATCATTAATGATATTCACACGGTGCATCTTTGCGCCGACTTGTTCGAGGAGGTTTGATAAAGAAATTCCCAATGCATGATTTCGCATGTGTCCGAGGTGCAGAGGTTTGTTGGTATTGGGTCCAGAGAATTCCAGCACAATTGTCTTTCCGGACATCACATCAGACTTCAGCGGCGTCGCAAATACCTGCGAGAAGAAGACCTCATTCTTGAAGAAGAGATTGAGGTAGGGGCCGGTGAGTTCTGTTTTTTCGAGGAGTTCGCAGTCTTTGAGTTTATCCTCCACTTCTTTTGCCACCTCGACAGGGGACTTGCTCATTTCCTTCGACACAGCGAAGAAACTCATCGCTAAGTCACCAGTCTGTCCTTTTGGGACGGCAGTAAATTGAAATTTCAAACAAAGAGATTGTTCAAAGTGTTTCTCGAGAAATTGAAGAAGCAGTTGTTCCATCGCAGGGATTTTACCCTCGATATATCAAATAGACAATATAACCTATGTACATCGCTATAAACATCATTCCTTGCCATCGTTCGAGATTTCTCTTTTTTCCAATAAACATGGCGAGGAAAAGAACGAGTGTGGCAAACACACAGATGAGAATATCCTCAATTGTTGCGGGAGAGAAGGGGAGTGGAAGAATCGTACTTGTGAGTCCCAAGACCCAGAGCACGTTAAAGATATTTGATCCAACAATATTTCCAATGGCAATATCTGATTGTTTTTTGAGGGCGGCAATGACAGATGTTGCGAGTTCGGGGAGCGATGTTCCTATCGCGACGATAGTCAGTCCAATGAAGTTTTCAGAGAGTCCGGCAATCTTTGCTAAGACCACAGCATTGTCCACGAGCATCTTTCCTCCGAGGAAGAGCCCAAACATTCCTCCAAGAAGGAGCGCTGTTGAAGTCAGGCCAGAATAGGATTTAATGTGGTCCCCTTGATTGTTCTTTTTCGGTCGCATACCGAAGGTGTAGTAGAGGAAAATTACAAAGAGACACATTAGTGCAAGTCCATCTGTTCGTCCGAGAACGTTTTGAGAGGCTCCATCAAGGAATATATCGCTTCCCATAAAGAGCAACATCAACACGGCCAAAAGTCCAAAAGGAATTTCTTTCCATACGGTGCTCGATTGCACTTTGATAGTAGCGATACTGGCGGTAATTCCCAAGATCAAGAAGATGTTGGAAATATTCGAACCGATGATATTTCCGATTCCAATGTCAGAATTTCCTCCAAGTGCGGAGAAGATATTTACAATCAATTCTGGTGCAGAGGTTCCAAAGGAAACAATGGTTAACCCGATTACAAGTGGGGCGATACCCCATTTCTTTGCCAAGGAAGAAGCTCCGCGAACCAATCCATCAGCTCCTATGATGAGAATAACCAGACCGATGATGAGAAGGAGGATCGCGAGAAACATATTAAAAAATCAGGATTATATTTCCTGTAGTGTAAAACGAGTTTCAATAATTTTCCAGTTCAAAACGATGGTGCCCGGGGCGGGACTCGAACCCGCACGTCCGTAAGGGGACAAAGGATTTTAAGTCCTTCGTGTCTACCATTCCACCACCCGGGCAATTCTTGAAACAACAGGGCCCCCCTTCACTTCGTTTCGGGGGACAGCACTTCGCTAAACGAATCTCTTGGCTTGTCAGCCAAAGCTCTTCGAGCGAAAGCTGGAGGCGCCATCCGGATTTGAACCGGAGTAGAAGGCTTTGCAGGCCTCTGCGTAACCACTCCGCCATGGCGCCGTCAGTAAAGAGCGGGCAGAGTTTATTTTTCTTCTGCCGGTTTGTCCACTGAAATTTGCCAAGAGCTCAAAATGTTCTGGCAATCAACAGACGATGAAATGCTTGGTTCCCAACTACAACTTCCCAAAAGGAAAGCGTTTGTATTCGGAATCACGAAGACTTTCTGCATAAATTCTCGTACAGGCGTGTCGAGCGTGGACTTCCCTCGAAATCGAAATGTGTTTTCTTCTTTATCAAGATCCAATTCTTCGAACTCTATAAAATCATCTTTTGCCTTGGTAATAATATCGACGGCAATGTTTTCGGTAGCGCCTGTTTCTTGGAGAATGACAAAGCTCTGACTCACATTCTGTGCAAGGAAAACCGTGTTATATCCTTCAGGAGAGGGGAGTCTCTGCCATGATTCACTCAACTCAAGTCCCCATTGTGTATCTCCAATCTTGAAGGCATCGGTAGGTTCTGAAGTAGAAAGTATCGTACTGCTGCCACCACATCCCAGCAGGGTGAATCCGAGAAGGACGATAAAAATTTTTCGCATTTTCTGTTTTTCATTGTATCGTCGTTCACGATGAAAATAAAGTTGTATTTCTTTGGAAAGAAAAATGAGATTACTCCCCGAGAGGAGGAACTTATCAAACGGATTGGATTCAGATCCTCTCTTGAAATAATTCCACTTGCTCAAGCGGGGGTTACCGACGTTTCAAAAGCGAAGAAAAAAGAGGCAGAGGCTTTGCTTGGAAAAATAGAGGACAGGGATTTCCTGGTGGCTTTCGATGAACACGGGAAAGAATTCGACTCGATTCAATTTTCAGGACAATTAAAAAACTGGCTCGTAGAGCGAGGAGAAGTCATATTCGTTATCGGAGGAGCGCATGGATTGGATGAATCCATTCTCACACGTGCAAATGTAAAATTGCGATTTGGACAGATGGTCTGGACACGAAACCTATTCCGTCTCATGGCACTCGAACAATTGTATCGAGCACTAGAGATCGATGGAGGGGGGCATTTCCATAAGGATTGACAAATAGGGGGGATTAGTATAGAAGATGGTCCATGGAAAAAAGAACAGAACGCTCACTTCAGTGGATTGCAGATCTAGATAGTCTTCTTGACGAGGTCTTAGAAATTCACAATGGAAAAAGTGTAATAACCTATCCAGAGCAAATGAAAATCTCAGAACAGTTAGGTGAGGTAATGAACAAAATGAATGAAAACAAAATCTTTGAGGCGGTTCCGTCTTTGTTTTCTGGTGCACAAGAAAAATTAAAATCAGTCATTTCAATAACAGCAGAATTAATAGATAAGGCGGCAAGAGTGAATTAAGCCTTCTTCAAATACGCCTCTACAAATCCGTCTAAGTCCCCATCAAATACTTTGTCGGGGTTTTGATGTTCGCAGTCTGTACGGTGATCCTTCACCAATTTGTACGGTTGGAGCGTGTAGGTTCTGATTTGTGATCCGAAAGAATTCTCCATGAGATCGCCTTTGAGATCGGTGAGTTCTTTGGCTTGTTGTTCGAGTTTCAATTGTAAGAGTCGAGACTTCAACACTTTCATCGCAGACTGTTTGTTCTGCAGTTGTGATTTTTCATTCTGACAGGTAACGACTAAGTTCAAGGGCAAATATGTAATCCGTACCGCAGAGTCGGTGGTATTTACACTCTGTCCTCCTGCGCCTGACGAACGGAAGACATCCACGCGGATATCGCTTTCTGCAATCTCAATCTCAGCATCATTGTCGACCTCAGGCAAAACTTCCACACGAGAGAATGATGTCTGTCGCAAGTTTTTGGCATTGAAAGGGGAGAGTCGAATTAATCGGTGTACCCCGTGTTCACTTTTCAAAAATCCGTATGCCAAGAGTCCAGAAATTTCAATCGTGGCAGATTTCAATCCCACATCGCTCGGAGACTCGTCCATGATTTGTGTCTTCCATCCCTTTGTTTCCGAGAATCGTAAATACATCCGCATCAACATTTGAGAAAAATCCTCCGCATCCTGCCCACCGTTTCCAGTATGGATTGAGAGAATCACATTTTTATCGTCATGTTCTCCGGAGAGAAAAGTTTCGGTTTCTGCAGAATCAAACTTCTTTTCAAGTGTGTCCAAATCATTCTCCAGTTCCACCCCGTCAGACATCTCCAGAAGCTCTGGAAACTCTTCAATACTTGTTTTGATATCTTCCCAGTTCTTCACAAATTGCTCCACGTGTGCGGCTTTCTGTGAGATTTTTTGTGCATTGTCCGGATCGTCCCAAAAATTTGGCACAGACATAG
>Ga0222626_1001097_pt1 | contig 12827 bp, 14 predicted proteins | sample AntAcemetageno91_FD_179862 | JGI IMG/M metagenome (GOLD analysis project Ga0222626, IMG submission 179862) | Saline water microbial communities from Ace Lake, Antarctica - #91 | ecosystem: Environmental > Aquatic > Non-marine Saline and Alkaline > Saline | place: Antarctica: Ace Lake | collected...
GAATTGTGCTTCATGTGCTGAAGGCCAATTCATTTTAGAAAAATGAAAGGGTCTCGCAAATCAAAAACCAGGCTGAAAGGCTTTGCTTGCTTCAATAACCGAGGAATTTATGATTTGGTGTACTAGTTTCTGTATAATCTTCCTTACAACAAAATCATTAACAACAAAATCTGTCTACTTTTTGATTTTGGTAGCTGCATAACTCCCCAAAATGAATGTTATCCAATTAGCTGGATAATTCCAGGATTTTCCGTAGATCTGACCTCTGCACAAGGTGGCAGGCAATCTATCGGAAAATTGCATACCCACTTGAGCAAAACATAAATTGAAAGTCAAGATTTTATTTTGCTTTTTTTGTGTTTTCTCGGAATGAGAGATGTTGGGATATGAGGCATGCCATATGATGACAAAGGAAATAAGTTCCTGTTTAGTGGAAGTATGTAGGAAGTAGTCAGCTTCCTCAAAGAACTATTTTTGGGATTTTTGGTACCTTTTTCTGACGACAGCCTGCCTAAGTATCTAATATTATTCACACCATGCACGGCATGCACAAGAGAGGTTGATAACTGTTTGCCGGAGTGTAGTTCTTCTCGGCCCCTGCCCCGAATTGACTGGATTAAACGTACAGGTTCTCTACCTGGTTGTAGATGATCTGACGGACATGATCGTGAAGCACCGCAACCTCTTTGAAAGGGTTGAGAAGCGTCTCATCCCAGAAGATCGCAGAGCGCCTCATGGATACTGGAAAAGCGGAAGCGAAACCCGGCATCTAAAAGCTTTTTTGGCCGTATTCTCTGTCCACTCAAAAGAACCGAACCAAACTCCCCTTTGATCAGTTTAATTATAAAACCGGGCACAGCAGGCATAAAAGTTGGCCTTCCCAACGCCTTGCCCAGGGCTTGAGTCAGGTCTTTGTTTCTGACCGGCTCAGGGGCCGTACAGTTAATGGGACCGGATAGGTCTTTTTTCCCCATCAAGAAAAGATAGATGTAGACCAGGTCCAACTCATGAATCCAGGAAAACCACTGTTTTCCGCTTCCCAGTGGACTCCCCAGACCTTTCCGAAACAGAGGAATCATTTCTCCTAATGCGCCGCCGTTTTTCCCCAACACAATACCGAATCTGCAGGTTAAAACCCTTACGCCAAACGCCTCAGCCTGGGTCGCTGCCGACTCCCACTCCCGGGTCACCGAGGCTAAAAAATCGTCTCCCGGTGGACTGTCTTCGTCCAATTCCTCGTCCCCATGGAAACCATAATACCCCACCGCAGAAGTGCTGATCAGGGTCGTTTCTTTTCCCACTCGGTCTGAGAGGGCCTCAACCAGGTTTGTCGTGGTTAAGACGCGGCTCTCCCGGATGATCTCTTTGGTCTTCTTATCCCATTTTCTGAAAACGGAGGCGCCGGCCAGATTGACAATAATCTCATTTTGAGGCACGCTCCTTTGCCATTCACCCCGCTTCGTGGGATCTCCTTCCAGGAGGGATAACCCTTGGGACAGGGTACGATTTGCAGGTATTTTTCGAGTCAATACGGTTACTTGGTGACCCTGCTCGATCAAGTGTCGCGTCAGACTCTTCCCCACAAAGCCTGTACCGCCGGTCATAAAAACCTTCATCGATCGCCCCTCCTTTCATTCTCCTCTTCGCTTGCTGCCCTTTTTTTAACATATATCCTTCCATAGAGGAAGCCGTTACCTATCAAGCAATAACTGGACTGATGCGCTATTAATATGCTTTTTCCTACACAACGACTCAACTTATGGTGGTCACCTTAATGATCCACCGGCGGGGAACATCCTTGGGGGATGCGTTCGAGTTTTTCCACATCGTAGCCCTTGGATCTGGCCGTCTCAACCAGCATGTCATAGGTTTTTTCATCCATGGCGGGTGTGCGGCTAAGGATCCAGAGATACTTTTTGCAGGGGTGTCCGACAATTGCGTACCGGTAGTCGTCATCCAGCGCGATAATCCAGTAATCCCCTTTGAAAGGCCAGAAGAACTGGACCTTGAGTTGGGAATTGCCCGTATCGGGAACGATAAAGGCCTTGGCAGTGCTGACTTTCATAGGGCCGTCCTGGGCCCCTTTGAGGCATGCATTGACCACTTTCACGTGGTCCTTCTCAAGGGAATACTCCGCCGTGACACAATAGCAGTTCTTCTGAAACCAGGCAGGCAGAGAAGCAATGGCATACCATTTGCCCATATATCGGGTCAAGTCGACCGATGCCACCGTCTGGTCGGTGTATTTCGTAGAAAGGGGGCAGGCGCAGCCGCCCAAGATAGATATGGCGCACACGATGAAAGTCAACATACATCTCGAATTGTTTTTCATGATTCACCTCACGTTTTCAGAGTCTCCCATTGCAGTTTTTCGTCACCCTGCGTTTGAACCGCTCAAAGGGGCCTATAATTTGCTCATTTTCGCCTTCCGCCAGTTTTCCAAACCGTGAAAAGCAGCCACATGAAAAATTAATCGGTTTCCCTCAATGACCTTAAGCCGGGCCTCCGCATGGACCTTTGAACCAAGCGGCGCTGCTGCAAAATGCCCAATATCAACACGTGTCCCCAGGGTAATCTTTCCCTTCGGAATCCTGCCGGTGATGGCGTTGCGCGCCGATAATTCCATCAAGAGCACCACACGGTGCGTGGACAGCACATCCAAATCCAGATTGCCCGTAAAACTGGCAAGATGTTTTTCCGAAACCACCAGTTCCTGGCGGCCCTATTCCGTTTCCCGTTTGGGATTCATATACCGGTTAGAGATTTTCTTCATCCGTTTGCGGTTTGCCCCAAAATCATAATAACCTGTTCTTGAGGCCGAACGGAAATGGATCAGACGCTCATCATCATCAAGAATAAAATTCACATCATCTACAAACCCGAAAAGGGCCGAGCGAAATTCCGCATGGATATAACCGGGGTCTGCGGTAATAATGGTGCACCGCTTCATGTCACGCAAAACCGGGATTAAACGTTCCTGGCTCTTTTTCTTTGTCCCCACATAGGGCAACGGCGACATGGCGCGGTCAGGATCAGTGCTCTTCGTGGAGACGCAGTTGGGGGAATCCGGACAGGGGGCAAGGGTATTCCGATTTGTGCCATGTTCTTCCTGAGAATGGTCCATGCACCCGGCTGCGCAACATAATATTGCAGAGAATAACACCATGAAGTTCCTTGTTTTTTCCATGGCAGGCTAAAGACATCCCTCTTAAGTTCAGCTTTCAGTGTTAAGTTTCGCCTATCCACGATTTAGACACGGTTTCGAAGTTTGAGCTCCATGGGATGAAGTGAGAGGTAGAACTGGTCTTTCAGATAGGGTTGTCCATATCTTCTCACATAGTGCTTGAAGAGGGTCACCGGGACAATGAGGGGTACAAGGCCATTATAAAAGTCATTGATGACTTCGAGAAGTTCCTGCTTTTCATCTGCAGTGAGCTGTTTCTTGAAATACCCCATCATGTGATGGAGCACATTGGTGTGTTTTTTGACCGTGGCCTTTAGACGCAGGGCCTCCATGAGCAAGGTCTCGTAACGGGCATAAATTTCGGATATCTTTTTCCCTTTGGTTTCCGCCACCAGTTTTCCCATCTCCCGGTAATGCTTGGTACTGTGGGAGAGGATCAGTAATTTGTGTCGGGTATGAAATATTACGAGTGTCCCGGCGCTCCTTTTTTTTCCTTCACCATCTGCCGCCACCGGTTCAGGGTAAAGATCCGTTCAATAAAATTTTCCCGCAGATGAGGGTCGTGAAGCCTTCCTTCCTCTTCCACAGGAATGAGCGGGAAGTGCTCCATAAAGGCTCTGGCAAAGAGCCCTATACCCTTTTTGACGGGCATGCCTTTTTCCGTATAGACCTTCACCCGTTCCATACCGCTGCTGGGGGATTTGCTTTTGAAAATGAAACCGCAAAAGTCTTCTTTTTCAAGTTCCCTCACCCTGCACTGCGCCCAGGTGGTCATGGTTTCAGTGAGATCCTTCTGGGTATTAATGGTTATGACGCGGGGCGAGTCAGGGTCTCCCACCAGGCGAATCGGCTCACGAGGCAGTCCCAAACCTGCCTCCATTTCGGGACAAACTGGAACAAACGCCATGTATTGCGCCAGTGTTTCCATCACATACCGGTCGCGGGCATGCCCGCCGTCGTACCGGACCGCCTCCCCCAGGAGACAGGTGCTGACACCTATGCGAATCTTTTCCATGATGTGGCCCTTTGCTCAATTATCTTCCAAAGCAAGCATACATGACTTCATCCTGAACGACAAATGAAAAGATCTTTAAACGACAGAGGAAAAAGCGAGGTTTGATACTTGGGCAAGGTTGTGCTAATAATAGACCAGTATGAAATGATCTTACAGGGGGAAGCAATGGATGAAAAAATTCGTGAAAAGATCAGAACTGTGATAGAGGAACAGAGTACCTGCGTTTTGGCCACCGCCTCAAAGAACCGGCCCCACTGTTCGCTGATGGCCTATGCCACCAATTCCTCATGTGAAGAAATCTACCTCATGACTCTAAAAGACAGCCGCAAGTATCAAAACATGTGTGAAAATCCGGCCGTCAGCCTTCTGATTGATACGCGTCAGGATACGTTGAAATCCGACCATGCCGAGACCATGGCCCTTACCCTTTCGGGCCGATTTGATAAGATTATCAGAGATACAGAACGGGAACGAATACGTAAGGAATTGTCCCGGAAACATCCCGGGCTTAAAGGTTTTCTTGAAAAGCCGGAAGGAGAACCTGTTAAAATCATCATTGAATCCTATTTGCTCTTGGAAGGTCCCGAAAAGGCCCACTTTGGGGCTGTCTCGGAGTTGTAAAGTTAAAAGCCTCGGCAGAAGATGAAGTGAAAAGGAGGTATTCAGTATGCGAAGTGAGCCGGTTCTGGTCAGTGGCGGCACAGGATACGTGGGAGGACGGCTCGTTCCCATGCTGCTGGATTCCGGGTATCGCGTCCGTGTTATAGGTCGCTCCCTTTCCAAACTCGAATCGCGGCCCTGGGCGGCACACAGGAATCTCGAGATGGCGCAGGCCGATTTTCTAGATTACGCGTCTCTTGAGAAGGCCGCTGAAGGCTGTTGGGCGGCTTTCTATCTGGTCCATTCCATGAACTCTCGAAACAAAGATTTCGCCGGAACCGACCGCCATGCGGCCCTGAACATGGCGAAGGCGGCATCCCGGGCGGGTATGGAGAGGATCATTTATCTGGGTGGCCTCGGGATTGAGGGCAAGACCCTGAGCAAGCACCTGCGTTCCCGCACAGAAGTAGCCCGAATCCTGCAAGGCGGGAGTGTTCCTACGACGTTCCTCCGCGCCGCCATGATCTTAGGGTCGGGAAGTGCCTCTTTTGAAATGATGCGATACCTTGTGGAACGGCTGCCGGTCCTGATCACGCCTCGCTGGGTCCGAAATCCCGTACAACCCATCGCCATACGCAATGTCCTGGGTTACCTGAAGGGTTGCCTTGAGCATGACGAAACCATCGGCGGTACCTTCGATATCGGAGGAACGGATGTCCTGACCTACAAGCGGGTCATGGAGATCTACGCAGAAGTGGCAGGCTTGAGGAAACGATGGATCATCCCTCTGCCGGTGCTCACCCCCCGCCTGAGTTCCTACTGGATTCACCTGGTCACCCCTGTGCCTTCCCACATTGCGAGACCCCTGGCCGAGGGGCTCCGTAACCCGGTCGTTTGCCAGGAAAACCGCATCCGGTCCATCATCCCCCAACACCTGCTGGACTGCAGGGAAACCATCCGGCTGGCCCTGGGTCTGGTGAAGGAGAAGTGTGTGGACACATGCTGGGCGGATGCCGGACCGATCGACTATCCTGAATGGGCACAATGCGGCGACATCCCATACGGGGGCGGGGCCGTCATGGAATCCGGCTACCGGGTGGTCCTGGATGCCACGCCCGACGAGGTATGGGAATCCATTGCACGCATCGGCGGGGGGAGAGGCTGGTACTCATCCAGGTTTCTTTGGGCCTTGCGGGGCCTCATCGATCGGCTAATTGGCGGGATGGGCCTCAGGAGGGGACGTCCGGACCCGGTTCGGCTCCGGCCGGGCGATCCAGTGGATTTCTTCCGTGTCCTCGTGGTGCGGGAAGCTGAACGGCTTTCTCTGATTTCAGAAATGAAGTTGCCCGGAGAGGCAACCCTGGAATTCCAACTCTATTCTCTCCCGGAAGGGGGGACGGAACTCCAGCAGCTCTCCCGATTTTTGCCCAGAGGGCTTTCAGGCCTGATTTACTGGTATGCCCTCTACCCCTTTCACCAGTACGTTTTCAAGGGGATGTTGAAAGGAATCGCTCGGTGGGTGGGAAGCGGCATTCGTGAGGGCCCCGACCGTTTCGCACCCAGACTTCCCCACGTTTGCCGTATCGATCCAATATCGAATACTTGAAATCCGAAAAATGTTCCATACATTAGATGCAGTGTCGATTTCATTTAAAAGGAGGACACAATGGAAGATTTAAAAGACTATTTTGAAAACACGAAGGGAATGGGAGTCATTTCCACAGCGGGCAAAAAGGGAAGGGTCAACGCGGCCATATATTCCAGACCCCACTTCATGGAAGATAATTCTATCGCCTTCATCATGCGCGACCGTCTCACCCACCATAATCTCCTGTCAAATCCTTTTGCAGCCTACCTGTTTGTGGAAGAGGGACCTGGATATAAAGGGAAACGCCTCTACCTCACAAAAATACGCGAAGAGGAGAACAGCGAACTCATTCAATCCCTCAGTCGCCGAGGATACAAGGATGAGAAGTCTGGATCGAGATTTCTGGTAGCCTTTCAGGTAGATAAAGTCTTGCCTCTTATCGGGTCAGGGGATGAGGAGAAAGGCTGATTGTTAGAAATTGTGAAGGAGACGTACTCAAAATGAGCGGCTCGGTCCCGCCTCTGCGCGTAACGCCCTGTAACAAGGCCCCGGTGAATCCCGGTGGCGATTTTGTTCTATACTGGACGACTGCCTCCCGGAGGGTAAGCTTGAACTTTGCCCTGGACCGGTCCGTGGAGTGGGCCAGAGGGAGGGATGGTGGGGAATGAACGAACACGCTGAGGCCTTTCTCGATCAACTCATCACGTGGCGGGAACTCGGTTTTCAGTTCTGCCACAAGCGGCCCGACTACCATGAATATGCATCCCTTCCGAGCTGGGCCCTGGAGACCCTTCAAGACCACGCCAGAGATCTTAGGCCATCTCTTTACACGGTAACCGAATTTGAAGAAGCACGCACGCATGATCCTCTATGGAACGCGGCCCAGAACCAGCTTCTCGATGAGGGCAGGATTAACAATTACCTCCGCATGCTCTGGGGCAAAAAGATATTGCACTGGTCCCCCACGCCCAGGGATGCCCTCCAGATCATGGAAAGGCTCAATAACCGTTACGCCCTGGACGGAAGGGATCCCAACTCCTACACGGGCATTTTCTGGGTCTTGGGCCGGCACGACCGGGCCTGGGGCCCTGAACGACCCGTCTTTGGAAAGGTGCGTTACATGCGTTCGGCGAACACAAAACGAAAGCTTCGCATGAAGGAATATCTCCGGAAATGGGTTTGAAACAAGCCACTCCATACGACCCTCTTGCCGTTTTCAGGGAAAGCAAAACGCCTCCTGGCCTTTATGCTCGAAAGCGCTGGCTTGGAGAGTCCTCCATATCCTGGAAAACCGGGTTTGAGGAAACGGTCGAGTTCCTTAAGGCTGGGCAGGACCAGGATGGATCCTGGAATCGCTCGGTGCTGGAGACGGTAAAGAGGCTCTTCGGGCTCCATCTCACGGTTCGGGATTCCGATGAGGCCATCGACCGGGCCCTGGACTGGCTCACAGAAAGACTTCGAACGCTTCAAGGGAAAAGGCGTGCTTCCTTTGGAGAACCGCTGAGAAATAGCAAGATTCGAGGCCTTCCCTTCACCAGAGGGTGTGGCCTGTTTTTCCTTACAGGCGCTACCCTGTTTCTCTCGTCAATATTTGGCCGTGAGAGGAATCCTTTCACCCTGTCTGTCTATGGCCGGCTGGATGCCCTGGGACAGGTACGTCGTGGGAGATGGTGCGGCTGGTCCTGCTCCAACAACATTTTTCGGGCCTTTGTCGTGCATCCCGTTTATGCAAGCAAGGAGTCAGTTTCGCTTGCAGTTAAGGCCCTCGGTGTCGTCCAAGAACGCACTGGCAGGTGGCCGCGCCCGGTGCCTTTCTACCAGACGGTCAATGCCTTGGCACATCTTCAGTCAAAAGAAGGAGATATCCAGCTCGACAGGGCCTTTAAATGGCTCTACAAGACCCAGAACAGCAACGGCACATGGGGGCGGGCCGATCCCGAATGGAATACCTTCCTCGTGGTCCACGCCATGAAAAACAAAAATCTGCTTTGAGATAGGGGAATGGAGATCAGCGGGGAGTTTCATTTTTTCGGCGTGGTCGTTGGCGCGTTGGGTGGAGATTTTCCCTTCATCTCTTCATGATAGTATCGGTAGGTTAAGGGTCGACCTGCCTTTTTACTATTCGATTTCATCTCCAACGCGATCCATGGCTGGACGGCACGACATGGCCTCATCGATATCTTCATCCGTAATACCGAGAAGATGGAGAATATGGTGGAGCTTTGACCTCCCGAGTGCTGCATTAGCAACTCGATCGAGCCTTTTCTTGGCGTTGTAGGCGATGGCAAGGCCGGCCTGTCCCAGCATAAGGGCATCGTTGGCGCCGTCTCCCACGACCACCGTCTGATCGAGAGGAATTCCAAGGTCGCAAGAGGTTTGATTGACAATTCGCGCCTTTTCAGCGGCATCGACCACCTTTCCTACGATACCACCTGCCAGTGCACCATCCTTAATCTCCAGCCGATTGGCGTAGGCAAAGTCAAATCCGAGTCTTTTCTTCAGGTGATCGGAGAAAAAATCGAAGCCTCCGGTGATGATACCTATCTTGTAGCCCAACCACTTGAGGGTGGTCGTGAGCTCCTCCACACCTTCCGAAAGTATCAGATTGGATCTGATACCTGCGAGATCCGCAATCGTGAGCCCTTTGAGCAGGGCCACCCGTTGGACAAGAGACTCCTCAAAGTCATAATCCCCTCGCATGGCCTTTTTCGTCACCCTGGCGACCTCCCTCGAGACGCCGGCAAGCCCTGCGAGTTCATCGATGACCTCCATGTCGAGGAGCGTGCTGTCCATGTCAAAAAAGATAAGACGCTTGTTTTTCCTATAGGCCTCCATTTTCTGAATGGCAAGATTGACGCCGAGTTCACGGCTTTTCAGCATCAGGCGTTGTTTCATTTGACTCAGGCTGGAGACACGGTCCACATTGAGTATCATATCCATGGATTTTACACCATGATGTTCATGGCATGTGATATTCTCAATATTCACCTCTTCATCCCCAAGGATTTTGGACAGCTCGGTCAAGGCACCCGTTCCGCCAAAGTGGGTTATTATAAAAAGGTTGCTCCGGCCGACCGACGATAGAGAATCTGGAGTAAAGGGTTGAAAGCGAAGATCGAGGTTTAGTTGGTATGCCGCGAAGAGGAGGTCTTTAATCACCCCGTCTCCGGAATCTCGGGCATCCTGAAGGTCTAACAGGAAATAGAGCCCCAGCATATCTCTTAAGGACATCTGCCCGATGTCTCTGATCTCCGCCCTATGTCGGGTTAGGATCTTGCACAAGGTGGCTAAAATCCCTGGTCGATCCGGTCCGGAAATGGTAACCATAATTGTTTTTGATTCTCTGGCCATTGGGATGTATCTCCTTGGGATCCTGAGTATCACATGTGAAATGCCATAGCGCTTTGTTTGAACTTAAAAAAAGGTGGTGTGATTGTCAAGAGTTGTGTACGGCAGCATCAGGAAGCGATCCGTCTTTTCTCTGTGCCATATGTCATCGATCAAGGCATTCATCTCCAGGCGATTTTAGCGTACAATGCCGATTCCGCCTGTTATGAAAACGCCCATCATCTCCCCCTCTCCAGAACCCGCGCTGCCTGCAGGCTAATTCCCTGGAAACGTCGTTACAATGTCATGTTCAAGCCTGCGTCTCTAAGAAACGCCTCCTGTCCTGCTTGACAATGAGATGCGTGTGTCTATATTAAAGACGAAACAAGTAGCAAGACGTGAACCCGCCCTAAAAAAGGGGCCACGAGCCGGGTTACAGAATTCTCTGTGAACCCGGCTTTTTTTATGGAGGTTATACTATGCAAGAAACCCGAAGCGCTTTCAAGAAAAATATGGAGAAGTTCAGCCCGTTGTCTTTTGAGGATGCCTTTTCCAGACTGGACAATTCGAATGATAGCCGTTTTTATGGGACCGACCGATTTGTCAGTCACCTGGATTCACTGGCCCTGTCGACGGTTCAACATCTCATTGGGAGGCTCATCATTGAGGAAAACCCGGTGATCCTGGATTTGATGGCAGGGTGGGATAGTCATATCCCTGACGATTTAAAGGCATCTGCCGTTGTTGGGCTTGGACTCAATGAAAATAAACTGAAAAAGAACAAAAAACTGACCCGCTACGTGCTGCACGATCTCAACCAGGAACCCTATCTTCCATTTCCGGATAACACCTTTGACGCTGTCCTGAACACGGTGTCGGTGGATTACATGACACGGCCGATCGCAGTATTTAAGGAAGTGGGCCGAGTCCTTAAACCGGGAGGACTGTTTATCGTTATTTTTTCAAACCGGATGTTTCCACAAAAAGCGGTCAAGATCTGGCGGGAGTCTGATGAGAATGAACGTGTGATTCTCGTCAGTGACTTTTTTGATCGTTCCGGCGCCTTTGAAAAAACATCTCATTTTGCGTCGAAAGGAAAGCCGAGACCCAAAGATGATAAATATGCCGGCGAGGCCGTGGTCAGCGACCCCATTTACGCAGGCTATGCTGAAAAAAAGGGCGGTTCGCACAATCGAAGGAAAAGACCTGCTTTGGCCGAAGAGTATGGTGAAAAAATGGACAGGGGAATTATGGAACAAAGAAAAGCTGAGGTAAAAGAGACCCTTCGATGCCCCCATTGTGATGAAAAGCTGAGCAAATGGGAAGTGCCGGACAATCCTTTCTGTCAGACATGGGACAACGATTTCATGTATATCTGTTTTAATGATGAGTGTCCCTATTTTGTGAGGGGCTGGGATAAAATGTACCGTGAAACGAACCAGGGTATGAGCTACCGGCTGATGTACAATCCGGTAAAGGATCGCTGCATGCCCATACCGGTTCCATCGCATCAGGCCCTAAAAGACGGCATCATACAATGAAAGGCCCGTCCACAGACCCGCGTCCATGGCCTCGAAATATTTCCGGCTGTGGTCCGGGCCTCGGTCCTGTCCCGACATCTTTATTAATGGGAAATATGGGGCCGACGACCATTGGTCTCAAAAAACTCCCAGATGATCTCCGCCGCATCAAATTGCCTCAGGGGGTTGCTCTGAGGCAATTTGCCGGTGAAATACCTGCCCGGCCAATTATGGGCCCAACCCTTGATCATGTAAAGCGAAACCGCGGAATGGCCGGTACAATCCTTCCATGATGTCACATCAACGCGGCCTTCGCAGCGTTCGCTCTTGGACGGTTTTTTCTTGCATTCATCATTTTCCACCCAGAATTTCACCGAGTCCATGACGGACCAATAGGTCCGGGGACCCCCCCGCCGTTTGCTGGACCCGCCTTCAAAAGGGACGTCCTGGTCTGCCATGCCATGCATGACCATGACGGGCAGAGGACCTTCCGGGTTTGGAATCCGCCATTCCGGCTCGCTTTCCGATGGCCTTCCGCCAATGGATGCCGCCAGAAAAGCGGCCCCTGCCAGCAGTCTGGTTTTCTCAGCCGCGAATCGATAGGCCATCATACCCCCGTTTGAAAAGCCCAGCATGAACACCCGTTGGCGGTCCACCCGTAACCGGTTGCATAGATCCTCAATGGCTGCTTCGATGAAACCCACATCATCGAATCGACTTCCCACCAAAATTAGTTTGTAAGCGAATCAATCTCTGAGATACAGTAGATGCTGGTAGCCGCTTGAGGTTAAGTCTCAGAAGAGCTGTGATATCATCTTTCAGAGGGGTGGATTGAAGGTTGAGATAATGTCATGGTCATCCATGCCGTATGCCAGATCTGGGACATATTTTGGGAATTGAGAATCCTAAATTTTCTTGCAAGTCAAAAACCTGGAATACGCCTTAGGTCCAAGGAATGTTGTCAGGCACGCATCAGAGCGCGTCCCGGCCCATCTGGCTGGTATGGCGGCGGCAGCGCAGGCCGCGCCGCATCAGCTCGTGGCAGGGGGAACCCCTTGCTCATCCCAGCCCCTGATCTGGTAGTAATCCTTGAGGAGTCGGTCCATTTCTTCCTCGGTTATGATCTTTTGGGTTTCAGGCAGGACCTCTTTGTAAAAACGCTTTGGCAGTTTGTCGTCTTCAGGTGTTAGTCCTTCTCTGATGTTGAAGCGCCGGGTCGCGTTGCTGATGTTGCCGGCGATCAATCGCATCTTATCCCTGTCTAAGTCGAGACCGGTGACCGCCTTGATCATAGTGGCCAGTTCTTCCCACGGATAGAGATCGCGATAGAAACGGCACAGTATCAGGGTGTCAAAGATGATCAGCCGGTCTTCCCATTCCGTAAACATTTCTGCCTTTCCCTCTATCTGATCCGGGTCAATCATCTTGCTTAACTCGGGTTTGTAAAAGGTGGCCCTCAGATGGCATGCCCCTCTTGGAGAGCTACCATAGGCCAGACCCATCCCCTTGAGCACACGGGGATCGTAGCCCGCCGGTTCCAGGCCTTTGACATGAATGGCCTGATCTTCCATGTCCCATTCCTTGGCGGCTGCC
>Ga0222626_1001101_pt1 | contig 12765 bp, 11 predicted proteins | sample AntAcemetageno91_FD_179862 | JGI IMG/M metagenome (GOLD analysis project Ga0222626, IMG submission 179862) | Saline water microbial communities from Ace Lake, Antarctica - #91 | ecosystem: Environmental > Aquatic > Non-marine Saline and Alkaline > Saline | place: Antarctica: Ace Lake | collected...
CTTATTAGTTATTCTATCCTTTAAAGACAGAATCATAGTAGCGCTTAATCGACTCTTTAATATCGGTTTGAGTACTTACGAAAACTTGAACCTTGCAGCTTGTAATAAGCTCAACATCCTCTATGGCATGGATATTAAGCGGGTCAGACATGGCAACGGTCAGAGAATTGCCAATTTTATCTATGATAATCATGTTATATTGCACAGCAACATTTTCAGGTATAAGTTTTACTATCTTGGCGTCGATCTCATAATTCGTAAGGGGTAAATAAGGGTAACCAAATTGTGTGGTAAGTGATTGCGCTATCTGCTCCTCTGTAGCAAATCCTAGGAGCACTAATATCCCGCCGATAAGTCCGCCCTTGTCCTTCTGTATGGCAAGTGCCTTTTGAAGCTGGCGTTCGCTTATTATCTTCCTATCCAGCAAGAGTTCACCAAGCTGCTTTGATATGATTCTTTTTGGTGGTGTTATCATAAGATTACGCCTTTATTATATTACGCCCTTCGTCTTTTGCCTGTCTAAGAAGGCTTTTTGCCTTATCCGTAAGCTCCTTACCTGAAGCTCCATCTATCGGATTTTCAGCTAAACTTGCTCTTACCGTAAGAAAAGTCTTGCTATCTTTCAGATGAGGCAGTATATTAAGTGACGCTATCTTCTCCCGCATCTCATCGGCAATAGATTTAGCTTCTTTCTTGTTTCTTTCAGGAAGCACAAGCGCGAATTCAGTCTCACTGAAACGCCCTGCTTTATCTACCGGACTAAGCTCACTCTTGATAAGCTTTGCTATTCTCTTAAGAGCAGCTTCGCCTGAGAGTCTACCATATTTGTCACAGAAGAGCTTAAAATCATCTATATCAAGCAAGATAAACGAGCAGGGACGCTGATATATCATCCCTCTCTTTACCTCTTCCTCCAGATACTCTTTTATAAACTTAGCGTTATACAACTGGGTAAGCTCATCCTTGACCTCAAGCTCCTCAGTCTTCTTAATAAGCGAGTCATTCTCAACGGCGATAGCCGCTTGCTTGCAAAAAACATGCAGAAGCTCAATATCATCCTTATTGTACTCGAAATCGTCCTCGCTATTTCCAAGAAAGACAGCACCTTCTAACCTGCCACATACTACAACAGGGACAACGATACAATTCTTAAACGCGTAAAGCTCTTTAAACGCCACGGTATCCTCATCATCCTTATCGAGGTTTTTATCAAGAACGATATCATGCATTTCTGTTCTAAGGCGCGCTAATAACCCACGCTTTAAGCTTATAGGTAATTTCAGAGCTTCAGGGTTGTCGATGTTTATTGATGAAAACGGTATCATGCTTTCACGTTCACCATCTATCAGCATAACACCGGCGGGATTCTCATTGTCCAGAAGCGATATCTTCTCTACCAGTATATCAAGCACGGGCTTTAAGTCTGTGCCTGATGAGATAAGATTGCCTATCTGAAGTAAACCTGAAAGAACTATAACCTTTTTATGGATCGCTGTATTTATCTCTCTGGTCTTCTCGCCATAACTTTTTAACTCAGTCAGGTTGTCTCTGATCGTGTCTGACATAGCATTAAGAGATAAGGCAAGGTCTCTCGCCTCACCCTCTTCCTTAACCTCTATAGAACGCTCAAAATCACCACCCGCGATAAGCTTTGCCTCTATCGCTATATCTACAATAGGCTCTATCATCTTCTTAGCGAGGACAAAACCCAATATCGCTATAAATATAGTTATCGCTATTACGATACCAAGGGAACTGGTCATGCCTACATACGGAAAAACAAAGTTTGTTGTTATGTAGACACATATCATAAGCGGGATAATAGACATAAGGGCAAATACAATCATGAGCTTATACCTTAAACCTGCCGATACAAGTGAGAGCCTGTTCAACATGCCTTTATCTGTATCAGACATCTTTTTTTTCTCCTTGATTTTAGCAAACTACTCCCCTTTTGCTCTCTTGCTCTCAATAAGAAAACAAGATAAGTAAAGACAAATATAGCATGATAATATACTTATATATTTTTTATATAATATTCTTAATTTTACACTATAATAAAAAAAATGTCAATTAAACAAAGGCTTTAGAGGATATTTTTCAATGCCTGTACTATAATGACAAAGGATAACTTCAAAAACATCTAGCTACAATCAGCCGCATAAAGCAACTAATTCTCATGACATTCTAGATAAGACCATGGTAGGCTTTCTTTTTTGTCTTTTTCACCAAGGTAAGACTCCCTGTCAAGCCCACATCGCGTAATGGCCTCATCCCATATCTTTGGGTTGAAAGATTCACTCCACGCATCAAACCTGGCGCCTTGGTTCCAAGCATCAAGCAGAACCTTTGAGACTCCTCTATCTCCTCTTGAGAATAACGCCTCTAATATACTGGTTTCGATATCATGAAACTTGATCTTTAAATATCTCTTGCTCCTGGCCTTTGATAATATCAAGGCCTGTTTTGCCTTAAGTTCATCCGCACTTGCCATCTTTTCACGCTCAAAATATGTATGTGGCTTCGGTATAAATGATGAGACATTTACTATTATCTCCGCGGGGCCGCCTGAAACCTCTTTCTTAAGTAAAGCGATAGAATCAGCAAGATTAACAATCGCCTCTATGTCATTCTCTTGCTCTTTTGGCAAGCCAATCATGAAATAGAGCTTTATACGGCGCCACCCGTTCTTGTAAGCATGTCTTAAGACCTTAAATAGTGTATCATGGGCAATCTTTTTATTAATCACCTTAAGCATCCTCTCTGTCCCTACCTCCGGGGCAAATGTAAGAGAACTCTTCTTGATAACGCTTATAAGCGTTGGTAGGTTTTCAAGATTATCTTCTACGCGTAAAGATGGTAATGAAATGCCGACACCAACAGGAAGAAATATCTCCGTCAGATCCTTTATCAGGTTCTCAATACCAGGATAATTTGAACTAGAAAGAGACAGAAGCGAAAGATCGTCTAAGCCGGTATTTTTGTATGACTCTTTTGCCAGTTCAAGCACATCTTCCTTGTCTCTTATACGCACCGGATGATAAAGAGATTTTGCCTGGCAAAAATGGCACTTATGAGGGCAACCCCTCATAACCTCAAGAGTGATCCGGTCGTGAACCGTCTGGACATAAGGAACTATCGGACTTACTGGAAAATCCTCTTTTTTCAAGACGCTTATTTTACGCCGTTTGATTCTTTCATTGCCATTATGACGCGATGGCACATATACGCCTTCTATCTTTTTCATCTCGTCAAGTAGAATATTTCTATCGGACCTATATCTAGTGTACGTATCGATTATATCAGAGATAGCTTCTTCTCCATCACCGATAAGAAATAGATCTATAAAATCCGCTATCGGTTCCGGATTGCAGGCACTGGGTCCTCCCGAGATTATTAGCGGGTAATTACTGTTTTTTCTATCCTGGCACTTAAATGGTATCTTGGCGAGTGAAAGCATGGTAAGCACATTTGTATATGTTAGCTCGTAAGAAAGGGAAAAACCTAGGATATCAAACTCCGTTAGAGGCATCTTACTTTCAAGAGAGAATAAAGGGATATCATTCTTTACCATAGCTTCTTCCATATCCAACCAGGGAGTAAAAGAGCGCTCACATAGGACATTGTCATTCTTATTAAGAATATGATAGAGTATCTTAAGACCTAAATTGCTCATGCCTATTTCATAGAGATCCGGAAAGCAGAGGCAAAACTTTACAGATGTCTTATCCCACTGTTTTTTAATTATATTGTGCTCTTCTCCTATGTAGCGAGCCGGCTTGCGGATACTAAGCAGAAATTCTTCTGTCAATTCAACTGGGTTCATAATATTTTTTTAATTTACCTTTCTCTTTTTTTGCGATAGCAATATTCTAACCGTTGCTTATGCCTCTTGCCTTTAGCAGCGCTTTGGATTTTTTTGCCCTGCATTTATTAAATAGCTAGCAAAATACCTGCGCTGCGAAGGCAAGAGGCATAAGCAGTATTTTTACCTGCACAAACTGCAACGAGGCTATCCCCAGATAGCTTCGTTGCGGTTAAAGCAGGACCTTGTTAATGTGAGCGGGCATGGTTCGCCATGATTAGCTTCTATGCGAGAGCGAACAGCAACGTGGAGTACAATTTTCCACGCAGGGAAAAATTGGACGTTCCTGCGCAAATCGCAACGAGGCCATCTCGCTAGAAAATTTTGCGTTTCGCGTTGACGCTGATAGCCAATGATATAAGAACCATTATAGTCATAAGATTAGAACCACCATAGCTTACCAAGGGAAGAGGTAGTCCTACCACCGGCATCAGCCCTATGGTCATGGCTATATTTACAAAGACCTGAAACCATATTAACGTAACAATACCTGTTATCAAAAGTTTGCCACTCTGGTCATTGGTAGTATTCGCGATAAATAAAAGCTGTTTTACAAGCAGCAAGAAGAGTCCCAAAAGTATAACTGAACCCGCAAAACCCCATTCCTCGCCAATAACTGAAAATATAAAATCTGTATGGCGTTCCGGCAGGAAATTTAACTGGTTTTGCGTACCCGAGAGCCAACCTTTGCCAAATAATCCGCCTGAACCCACGGCTATCTTTGATTGTATAATAGTATACCCCGCGCCAAGAGGGTCTATATTGGGATTTAAAAAAACAAGCAGCCTTTTTCTCTGGTAGACCTTTAGCATAGACCACATAAAAGGTAAGGCTGCCGAACCTGTAAGAATAAGGATAATAAGGTGCTTTATCTTCGCTCCTGCCACGAATATCATTACAAAGAATATTGGTACGAATACCAACGCAGTGCCAAGGTCAGGCTGTTTTAATATCAGCAGGAAAGGCGCCATGCATACCAGTAAAGAGAGTAATACTGTCTTAAAATGATCCAGCCTGTTACTATTATCGCTTAAGAACTTCGTAAAAACCAGTATGAAGCTTATCTTGCAGAACTCAGATGGCTGTAGACTAAAAAGGCCCAGGCTGAGCCACCTCTTCGCTCCAAGATGCGTATTGCCGACTAAAAGCACGAGTAATAACAAGAAGAGATTCAAGCCAAATATTACATAGCTATAATCGAGCCACTTCTCGTATCCTAGTGTTATAAACATAATCGATATAATAACGGCAAGTCCGAACCATACAGCCTGCTGTATGGAAAAATTCTTTACTGTGCTACTGCCGGGGCAATGAGAAGCGCTATATAGTGAAAAAAGCGCTATTACAAAGATAGCACCTACTATAAGCAGTAAGACCGGATCTCTCCCTTTAAAAATCTTATTCATCGCAATCCAAAAAACCGCTTTCTTCGGAATTTGAAACGAGAAGGTTCCTTGTAGTCTGAAATACTATTATTCTACAAGAATCCATTCTCTTTAATATATGTTGCTAAAAGCCTAGTCATCTTAGCGGCTTCTACGCCGCCTGCCCCACCATGTTCAATAAATACCACAAAACTTATCTTGGGATCATCAGAAGGCATATATCCTGTAAACCAGGCATGGCTATCGCCTTTTGTGCCGGGTTGAGCTGTGCCTGTCTTTCCTGATATCTCCAAATCTTTTACTTTTGCGCGTTGGCCCGAACCTGTAGGACTATTTACTACGTTAAAGAGTCCTTCCTTGATCAGTTTGAATGTTCCGGGCCTTATCCTTGTGGTAAAATCTCTCTTTCGCGATAGCCTTCTTCCCTCTATCTCTTCTACTATATATGGCTGCGGGCAATAACCCTCATTTGCAACAATGGTAATGACCCTCAACATCTGGATAGGGGTAGCTAAGAGATACCCCTGGCCAATAGAATAGTTTATAGTATCGCCCTCATACCATGGTTTTTTAATAACAAAACGCTTCCATAAGGGCCCTGGAGCAACGCCCTTTATCTCTGAAGGCAGGTCTATGCCTGTAGTTGTGCCAAGCCCGAATGATAAGGCATATCTGTGCAGCTCCTCCGCGCCAAGGACCTTTCCAAGATTATAAAAAAAGACATTGCATGAATGGGCCAGAGCATCAACTATATTCTGGTGTCCATGGCCTGATCTTTTCCAGCACTTAAAACCTCTCTTGCCTAAGAAAAAGACACCTTTGCACATAAAGGTTGTTGTCTTTTTTATAGCCCCTGTTGCTATGCCGGCGGCTGAAAGAACAACTTTAAATGTAGACCCTGGCGGGTAACCGCCTGCTATGGCCCTGTTGAGAAGAGGCAGGTTTTTATCTGTAAGTATCTTGGCCCTCTCTCTGTTAGTACCGAGATTAAAAATATTAGGGTCGAATTCAGGGCTGCTTACAAGGCCTAATATCTTGCCTGTCTTTGCCTCCATTACTATACTAGCGCCGTTTTTATCCTTAAAAAGCATATCCATAAAACGCTGCAAACCTAAATCTATAGTAAGGGTAATATTCTTACCGCCACGAGGCTCCTTAAACCCGAGCCTGGAAACCTCTCTGGATCGCGAGTCTACTTCTATCTGTATACCGCCGTCTTCGCCCTGGAGATAGACATCATAATATTTCTCTACACCACTTCTTCCTACAAGGTCTTTTATGCTATATCCGTAAGCCTTAAGCTTTTTTAACTCTGTAGGAGCTATCTTACCTATATAACCTATGACATGTGAGGCTACATCCTTGTTCGGATATATCCTCCTTGGGGTTGCGCATATCAGCGCACCGGCTATGCCAGAAAGTCTCTCCTCTATAGAAAACGCCTCTTCCGAACTTAGATTCTCCACTACTGTAGCGGGTACAAACGGGAGGCGGTAATTTCTCTTGTAATTTTTCTTAAGCGCTTTTACCTTAATGCCTGCTATATCGCTTAAGCGCTTCAAGGTAAGATCTATATCTGAGACTTCCTGTGGAATAATTACCAGATCAAAAGATATCTCATCTTTGGCCAATACCTTGCCTGTTCTGTCATATATTCCTCCACGCGAAGCTTGAACAGGGATTACCCTAAGGCTGTTTCTAAGGCTTAAAGACCTATAATGCGCGAATCTTATAACCTGAAAATAAAAAAGCGCGCCTATTAGTATCAAAAACGACGCGAGTATAACCGCGCTTACTATCCTTATGCGTTGATTGAACATATTTTTTTAGAACTTTTGTTATATCACGTGAGCAAGCCGGATACGCAAAATCTTGGAGGCAACAAAAAAAACCAGGGGTGAAACTATCCCTGTATAGAGCGCCCCTTTTATAGCAACATTGAAAAATGGATAGAATGAGCCGATGCCTCTTTGCGCTATAGCGTCAAAACCAAAAATAAAAATAGCTATGAATATATATGAGCAGAAGCCAAACATAATCCGAGCAAGTATCTTTTCCTTGTAAAATCTCCTCTGATGATAATTCAAAAGCAATCCAAGTACCAAAAATGATAAGACGTAGCTTCCAAAGACCGCGGATGAGGTCACATCCTTTATTATTCCAGCTGTTATCGCCGCTTTTACCGTCTCTGGGCCCTGGCATGCCAGAGAGATATATACAACTATAAGAAGCAGGAGATCTGGTTTTATCCCGGCGATCTCTATATAATTAAAGGCCCCAACCTGTATTAAGCCTGCGTATACTACAAGCAGTATAATCGCTATCGCGCTTATTCGATACACAAAACCTCCTCAAGGCTTGTAAAATCAACAGCCGGAGCTACTATAGCGGTAAGGCTTAGGCCTCTTTGCTCTCTTATGATCTTTATGACATGCCCTATCAGTATCCCTTTAGGGTATATATCGCTGAATCCCGATGTCACGATCTCATCACCTACCAGAACATCCGTAACAAGCGGGAGATACCTTAATTCACATAAATTGGAAGAGGTTCCAAAGAGCACGCCTATCTGCCGTGACCTGGAGCAGACAGCACTTACACGAGAATTGGGATCTGTAATAAGGATCACCCTGCTCATTGATGATGAACTCTCATACACTCGGCCAACCAACCCTGCCTCCGCGACTATTACCGTATCCTGTGTTATCTTATGTCTACTGCCCTGATTTATAACGATAGTATCGGAAAAATTGGAAGAGTCCTTTGCTATAATACCTGCTGCTATAAGCTTCGATGAAGAGACCTTTTGAAAATTCAGCAATTTTCTGAGACGAGTGTTCTCCTGATCCATCTCTTTATACTGACTCAACTGAAGAGTTAAGGCATCAACGGTATCATGCAAGCACTTGTTTTCCTGGATCATATCCTTGGAATGGGCCAAGTAATTAATATTCCGGAAAAAAGTATGGGTAAGGTTAAGAGGCAGTTTAGCTATCCTTAAGAACAGAAATTTAGGCTTATCAATATATTTAGGCGGGGAAAAATAGATAAGCGCTATATATAGAATTATGACTAAAACTGGTATAGATTTTTTTATGTTCACTCAATGTTTTTATGTGCTGTATTCGGGTTTTTGCGTAACAACAACCCGTTTAAGGTATTTTAATTCATTTAATATGGTTCCTGTGCCAAGCGCGACCGCTGTAAGCGGGTCATCCGCTATATGAACAGGAAGCCCTGTCTCATCCGCGAGAAGCCTGTCTAAGCCTCGGAGCAACGCTCCTCCTCCGGCAAGCATAATGCCTCTCTCTATAAGATCCGCTGAAAGTTCAGGTGGTGTACGTTCAAGCGCAATCCTTGCTGTCTCTACTATCTCATGTATAGGCTCTGATAATGCCTCTCTTATCTCTTCTGAAGTAACGGTAATCATCTTAGGCAGTCCTGCTACAAGATCACGCCCCTTAACCTCCAGCTTAAGCTCATCATCAAGAGGATACGCGGAACCTATCTTTATCTTAATATCTTCCGCTGTGCGCTCTCCTATCATAAGGTTGTATGTCTTTTTAAGATATTCGATAATACCCTGATCCATCTCATCTCCGCCGATCCTTATCGATTTCGAGAATACTATACCAGCTAAAGAGATAACAGCCATCTCGGTTGTACCGCCTCCGATATCTATTATCATGTTACCCGCCGGTTCTACGATCGGAAGGCCTACGCCTATCGCGGCTGCCATAGGCTCATCTACCATATAAACCTCTCTGGCGCCTGCGCGTTCCGCGGAATCACGAACCGCTCTCTTCTCTACCTCGGTAATCCCTGAGGGTATTCCGATAACAATACGCGGCCTGACAAAAACCCTGCGACTGTGGACCTTTTTTATAAAATAACGCACCATGCTCTGTGTAATCTCAAAATCCGCTATAACGCCATCCCTCATAGGTCTTACAGCAACGATATTGCCTGGGGTCCTTCCAAGCATTCTTTTTGCCTCAGCACCAACCGCCAATACCTTAGAGGTACCTTTTTGTATAGCTACTACAGACGGCTCACAAAGAACAATACCCTGTCCTTTAACATAAACAAGGGTATTTGCTGTCCCAAGATCGAGACCCATGTCATTTGAAAACATCCCTAAAAAACGATTAAAGAATCTTACCAGAACATCAAAAACCCTTCTAAGATCATTGCTTCTGATTGTGGCCATTGTAATCTCCTTGATTATGGTGAGATACTCTTCTGGAGTGTATGAAATTATAACAAATGTATCTATTATTGTCAATTATTAATATAATAGATTTACTTAGCGAGCGTCTTCAATATGTTCATAAAGTCAGGAAAAGAGGTTGCTATACAGTCTGTATTGCTTACCTTCGTCTTATCTTCGGCGATACATCCCGCTATTATGCTCATCATGGCAGTGCGGTGATCGTAAAAACTATCAACCGAGGCCCCTTGCAATTTTTTTGGCCCCTTTATAACAAAAGTATCCCCTTCTACCACAATATCAGCACCAAAGGCTTTAAGATTGGTCACAATAGAATTTACCCTGTCAGTCTCCTTAACCCGCAGTTCTCCTATGCCATTTATAAATGTAACGCCATCTGCCTGTGTCGCGCATAGCGCGATCATTGGTATCTCATCAATTAACGAAGGGATCTGTTCCTTAAGGATTCTTACTGCCTTTAGACTTGAACTTTTCACTATAATATCCGCGATCGGCTCAGAGTCCTCGGTTTTATGCGCCATAGATATGTCCGCGCCCATATCTCTTAATACGTTGATAATACCTGTACGAGTAGGGTTTATGCCGCATCTCTTTATCTTTATCTCGGCGTCTTTAGCAATAGCTGCCAAGGTAATAAAAAATGCCGCGGATGATATGTCTGCCGGGATATCTATTTGTTGAGGCTTTAGCTCTTTATGTCCTAGCCCTTCTACGGATACAGATAGCCCCTCTTCGCTCACATCCGCGCCAAAAAGTGATAGCATCCTCTCGGTATGATCCCTGGACTTATAGGGTTCGGCAATCGTAGTCTTGCCATCAGCGTAAAGCCCGGCAAGCATTATTGAAGACTTGACTTGCGCGCTTGCTATAGGGGATTTATAAGAAAGTGGCTTAAGCGCGCGCCCGGAAATAGTAATGGGCGCGAAATTAGCATTATCCGCGCCTTCTATATCAGACCCCATAAGCATCAATGGCTGGGTTACTCTATTCATCGGCCTTTTTGAAAGAGATGGGTCACCTGTCAAAACAGATTTGAAACCCTGACCCGACAATATGCCGATCAGAAGCCGCATCGAAGTCCCTGAATTACCAAGGTAGAGGCTCTTCTCAGGCTGCTTAAGTCCTCTTAAGCCTTTCCCCTTCACAATAAGATTACCATCTGATTGCGCGTCAACAGAGATACCCATGTCCCTAAAGACGTCTATTGTAACGTGACAATCTTCGCCATCCAGAACATTTCTCAACAGACTATTGCCTTTAGCGATAGAAGATATCATGACAGCTCGGTGGGATATTGATTTATCGCCGCCAACAGATATATCGCCTCTCAAAACAGATATTTTTTCTATATTTATCATATTCTCGTATTGTGGATATCGTATTGAGTATTACGAAAATTAAACCGCAATACCCATCACGCACGACAAATAGGTTAGGTGTTTTAAGATTGAACCTGCCAAGATAAGTGGATCTGCTTTTATTCTATTTTTAGTTTCTCAAGAATTTGACTGTATCCCCGTAAAATATCTCAACATTGCGCCATTCATCAAATACTATTATGCTCGACATATCTTCGTAGACATTCTCTATAATAGCCTTCGCGATAAGTATAGAGTTGCGATATATGCCTAAGACATCTCCATTTCTTACATTGTCAAGAGAGCCAAGATCTATCACCGCAAAATTGTATTCACTATTGATATCGATTACCTTACCATAAACAGGGTCTGCTACCTTAACTACGATCTTACGCAGCTCAACACCCTGAGAAGCCTCTAAGTAAGATTTTATCTTTTCTTCCAGCATAGATTTCTTGCTGCGCATCGATTCGAGAGCCTGAAGAACATCTTCATGATTCCCCTTTGCCTTATTAAGGTCATCTTTAAGCGCACTCTCATCAAACCTTATATTCTCCAGAACCTGTTGTAACTGAGCAAAGGCATCCTTGTTCTCGGCAAGCTGGGTCAATACAGCCTCTTTCTCCTCTTGTATACCCACAATTTCTGACTCGTTAGACTGAATCGTTTCACTATAACTCTGCAGATTAGAGGTAAGCTCTTCTTTCTGCTTCCCTGCCTCTTTTATTTTTTTAAGCAGGACCATTCTCTTGGCAATAATTAATGATATCTCTTCTTTTAAAGAATCTATTTTTTCAGCCTCCGTATTTGACTGCATATAGAAAAACGCTGCCCCGCCGAAGGCTAAAATAATTATTAATATTGCCGCTATTATAATTTGATTATTCTTATCCATTTTTTATTTTATACCTGGGGGAAGACCATATCCCCTGCCCTTATCTCTGATAGCGTATCCTTATCAGTAAGAGCGGCAGCGGAAATATTCTCTCTGGCTGTCTCTACCCTTATCTGTCCTATATTTCTATTGTCGCGCTGAATATTAAAGACCATGCCTTTAGTTATCCCGTCTCTTTTTCCAAGACTGATAACTATGAAAGCGAATTCTCTATTTATTGTTAAAATCTCTCCATAAGGCGTAATAGACTCTTCATCAAAAGAAGCGGCAGGGGACTTGATAGTTTGAACGGTTTGGGCCCGGACAACAGGAACCGGCATATCATCGCTAACCTCGTGCCGAATCGGGTCTAAAGGCTCTTCTCGCTCGTATCGGGCAAGCCTGTCTTGCAAGGCGCCTCTGGTCTTGGCAAGCAATGTCAGTTTTTCCGATACCTTTAAAGTATCTCTGGATATGTAATCGATCCTATTCTGAAGGTTTTTAGTGTTGGAATCTATCTGCGTAATCTCTTGTTGGGCGAGAATACTATCATTGTTAAGCCTTGACAATTGGCGTTTGGAAAAGCTTATGGCATTTTTGTAATCTGCGAGCTCATTTTCCAGAGCCCTTGCCTTCTGCATGAGGCTCGCAACATTATTCTGAAGACCTTCATTCTCCTTATCAATACGGAAGAGCTTCTCCTGAGCCTTCTTTTCGGCTATAGTTTTATTAAAAAGGTTATCCTCAGCCAATAAGCGCTCACTCACAGTAACTTTTTGCAGCAAAAAGCACCATGCCAAAACAGACAGCGCCAGAACGACCAAAATTATTATTATAATATTTTTTATATTTTTATACATAATAGAGTACTTATACTTATTATATTATAGTATATTTGTAAAGTAATATAAAGTCAATTAATTATTACTAACATAAAGGGTAAATTGTAACTCATACTGCAACAAAATCAAGTCCTAAATCGCTGTTACTTCTTAAGTATTCTTGGGCTGCCTGTTTAGCTGACCTGTATCCAAGTCTTTTTCTTGGATAAT
>Ga0222626_1001106_pt1 | contig 12683 bp, 10 predicted proteins | sample AntAcemetageno91_FD_179862 | JGI IMG/M metagenome (GOLD analysis project Ga0222626, IMG submission 179862) | Saline water microbial communities from Ace Lake, Antarctica - #91 | ecosystem: Environmental > Aquatic > Non-marine Saline and Alkaline > Saline | place: Antarctica: Ace Lake | collected...
GGCTTCGGCTCCCGGCCAATTGCCGGGTGGTAATTACGATTACATAATAATTGATCGGAAGACTACAAACTGGTATTGTCGCTCTTTGTATAAGCAGGAATATTTTCAGAATCTGCCGAAGAATTCCGATTATAAGCCCATCTATTCAAAATCCGGTTTCATAATTTATGGCCGCTGATTTTTAAAAAAATGGGCTTCGTTTTTAAGGTGAGTGTGCATTGTATGACATAATTCAAGCTGTTTGTAAATTTCGTGATGAAAAACTCGATAAATTGTAACACTTTAGCTCTTTGAAATTATGTGGCTATAGTAAAATGGCATCTCGTAGAGGCAGCCTTCAGGCTGCCACCAGTGGCGACCTGAAGGTCGCCGCTACGAGGCTGCCAGGATAATTTCAAAGGGCTAAAATGTTACGATAAATTAGACAATTGAACAAGGATTCATGGACTCTAAAATAATGAAAAATAGGTCTCTATTTCTCATTGGAATGGCTTTCGTTATTCTGAGTATTTTCTTTTCTCCGGGGAGAATAGGCACGTTTATCGCCGAAAATTTGAGCGAAGACGGGATTCTCTCCGATTATTTTATCTATGCCCTCATTTTTTTGCGGATAGTTTCGCTCATCACCGGTCTCAGTTGCCTGGTTTTCCTGGTGCTCTCTCGCGCTTTCCCCGAATGGATTCAAGCCTGCAAAAAATGGTTGGCGGGAGAAAATGGGGCTTTCTGGATTCTGATTTTCATTTTAATCCTGGGAGGCATTTTACGATTTCATCATCTCGGGGAGAAAAGTCTCTGGCTTGATGAAACGCATACGTACGTCACGGTAAGCCATCCGCATCCCGGCCCGTTGATCGCGAGTTTTAGAGCGCCGGCAGCGGTAATGCCGCCATTTTATTATCTTCTATTGAAAGCTTCGCTCGTAATTTTCGGCAAAAGCGAGTTCTCCCTGCGCCTGGTGACCTGTCTGGCGGGCATAATGTCGATTGCGGCGGTCTATAAGCTGACACAGAAACTCTGGGATAGGCAAATGGGGCTGGTTGCCGCCTTCATAATGGCGGTTAATGTCTTCCATGTGTCCCTATCGCAGATAGCCCGGCGTTATGAATTGAGCGTGCTCCTGGCAATTTGTTCGATGCTGTTTTTTCTGTATATGCTAGACCGGAAAAGCCGAATAGTATGGATGCTTTACCCTCTTACGACTATTTTGGGTTTATATACCTCTCATTTTTTTGCTCTGGTGGTGTTGGTTCAGATCATCTATCTTCTGGTTACGCCTATATTGATCAGGCTGAATTGGAAAAGATTGATTATTGGTTACAGTCTCATCGCAATCATTTGTCTGCCTTTGTTTTTAATCTGGGTGGAGTGGGTGATAACGGGCGGTGAGAGTACAGGCTACAGAGTCGGCTCTCCCAATTGGAGAAGTGTGATAAATTTGTTCAAGTGTTTTTTAGTGAACGATGAAAGTGGTTGGGGATATCAGTTGTTTTTCCCTATCGCCCTACTGGGGCTGTATCTCGGCTTTTTATCCCGGGAATCATCTTTATGTGTAACAGAGGGGTTAAAGCGTAAAAATGGCCAGTTGATGATGCTCCTATGGCTGGTGGTCCCGATATCGCTTTGTTTTATCCTTTCCCGTTTTTTCATCCAAAGTTTTTTTATGTGCCGCTATTTTTCGATTGTCTCAGTTCCTTTCTATATTTTTATTGCCGCAGGTGTTATATTCCTTTCTAAACGAGCTTTCATCATATGGCTTGTTTGGGTAATATTTGCATTCAATCTTTTCTTTGTTATTTTGCAATACGACCCTGTAAAGAAAGAGCAATGGAGGGAAGCAATTGCATTTCTATCAGAACATTCAGAAAAGAATGATATTATTCTCGCTCAAATTCATGAAGTGACCACAGGTATGGATTTCATTGAGCATACCCACAAAACTTCTCCTCTGGATTATTACTACAGTGGTCAAGCAGAAGTGATAGCATTGCCCCATAATTTGGAAAGACAAGAATTAGCGCCATATTACCGGAGCATCCGTAATCGTCTGGAACAGAAAAAGGATTTCTGGTTAATTATCAGGAAAGCTTTTGAGAGAGGTCAAACATCGGCCTTTGTCCTGGATCTGGCGGGGGGGAATTATCAAATCGTAGCGGAAAAAAAATGGCCAGGCGTTCTTTTATATCGTTTTGAAGGAGTTAAAAATCCGGAAAGATAATTAACTGCATCAGAATTTATTAAATATATCGGGCCGACACAGTTGTTGGACCCTACAATTTCTTTGCAGGATAGAATCACAGACTATCTCGATTTATCGGGGTGTCCTCCAGGATTTGTAATGCTGAGTTGTTTTCAAATTAGTGATAATAATTGTAATCTGTGGACTAATAAGGGGCCCGGGTAGAGCAAACTTGAATTGGTGAAGTCATGAATGCCACAAATATAAGTGAATTAGAATATTCCGTGGTGGTACCGGTTTACAATAGTTCGAAAACATTGTCGGAACTGGTTGAACAGGTTGACCGATTGTTTGTTGAATTGGGATCGAGCTATGAGTTAATCATGGTCGATGATGGGAGCAAGGATTCGTCCTGGGCGGTGATGAAGGAGCTTCAAGGAGAATATCCATCTCTCAAGATTATCCGTCTGCGAAGAAATTTTGGCCAGCACAACGCGATTATGTGTGGGTTCAACTTATGTCGAGGCAGGCATGTCATCACCATCGACGATGATTTGCAAAATCCTCCCGAAGAAATTCCGAAGCTGATCGATAAACTGAACGAAGGTTATGATGTTGTCTATGGTATTTATGAAGAGAAAAAGCATAGTTTAACACGAAATTATGGATCGGCGGTTATCGGTTGGTACTATAGAAAGATTTTCGATATGGATAACCGGATTTCTGCCTTTAGAATCATGACACGGGAAATTGTTCGGGAAGTTATTAGATACGATAAGAATTTCCCTTATATCGATGGTTTAATCTCATGGAATACCAGGGAGATTGGTGAAGTCAGTGTTAAGCATTTAGTACGCAAAGAAGGAAGATCTGGGTATACTCTCAGGAAGATTTTGAAATTATCCTTTAACATGATAACAAATTTTTCGGCTTTTCCGATTAGGGTGGCGTCTTTGTTGGGAATATTATTTTCTATATTTGGTTTTTGTTTGGGAATGTATTTTATAGTTAAAGCTTTTGTTATCGGAATCCCGGTAACCGGTTATGCTTCTCTCATTGTGGCCATTACGATCTTTTCCGGAGTTCAGTTGTTGACTATTGGAGTTATTGGTGAGTATATTGCCCGGGTCCATATGAATGTTAATAAAAAACCACAATATGTTATCAGAGAGCACTAGATATGATGAACGAAGAAGGAATTAAGTACTTAGATTGGGATTCCGAATTTTTTAAAGTCAATATAGGTAGAATCACGGCGGTTGAATTGACTGGCCTAATAAAAGCGTTAAAGACCGCTAAAGACAGAAGTTACGATTGTATCTATTTTGAAACTATCTTCGCAAAGCGTGGTGTTATGAATTATTGCTTGGCTAATGATTTTAATTTAGTAGGTATAAAAATGAATTTGGCGGTGAATCTCCAATCTTTAGATAAAAGTTCATATCTGGAAGGGATCTCATTTATTAAAAAAGAGGAATATTATCATCAGATTGAGAAGATAGTCTTAAACAGCTGTGCCCCCCTCAGCAGATTTGCGTTTGATCCTCGTTTTGGTTTAAAAAGGACGAGAAGATTGTATAGGGAATGGATTAATAAAGCTTTCCGGGGTGACTTTTCCGAGACAATTATATTTTCCGTTGAACCGGATGAAATCATCTCCGGTTTTACTACTTTGCGTAAACATTCCGGAAAGATTTTCGTTGACTTGTTTGCGGTTTCAGAAGAGTTTCGCGGGAAAGAAGTTGCCGTGAAGCTTCTTCAGTCGGCTAAAAACTGGAGCCGCAAAAAGGGATATGAGAAACTATTCGTTCTGACCCAGGGCTATAATATTCCTGCGCTCAGAAGTTACCAAAAAAATGGTTTTGTCACGGACAGTGTTAACATTTTTTTTCACAGATGGCTTAAGTAGATGAAAAAAATTTCTTACAACAAACCGACAATTATTGCCGGCGAACTGGAGTATATCCGGGATGCAGTGGAAAGTGGCAAAATCAGCGGGGATGGCAAGTATTCGCGCAAATGCCAGGAGCTTATGGAGGACAAATTCGGCATCGCGCGGGTTTTGCTCACCACTTCCTGCACCAGTGCGCTGGAGATGTCTTCCCTGTTGATCAACCTTAAACCCGGTGACGAAGTGATCATGCCCTCGTACACATTCGTTTCCACGGCTAACGCATTTATACTGAGAGGAGCCATACCGGTTTTCATAGATATCAGGGAAGATACATTAAATATTGATGAAAGGCTGATAGTAAAAAGCATAACCGATAAAACAAGGGCTATTATTCCTGTCCATTATGCAGGAGTGGGCTGTGAGATGGATACGATCATGGAAATAGCAAGAGAGAAGCAACTGTGTGTAGTCGAGGACGCGGCCCAAGGAATTAATGCCAGCTACAAAGGTAAATATCTGGGAACTATTGGCGATCTGGGGGCATTCAGCTTCCACGAAACGAAAAATATTACTTGTGGTGAGGGGGGTGCTTTATTGATTAACAATAAGGCGCTTACAGCGCGAGCGGAGATAATTTTGGAAAAGGGAACCAACCGGAAGAAGTTCTTCCGGGGAGAAATAGACAAGTACACATGGATTGATGTGGGGTCCTCTTATTTAATGTCCGATATATTGGCAGCTTACCTATTTGCCCAATTAGAAAATTTGGAAAAAATCCAGAAAAAAAGACAGACTATTTTTGAATTTTATTATGAAAGCTTAAGAGACATGCAAAAATTGGGAAAATTGAAATTACCGGTGTTCCCCGCCAATTGCCGACCCAATTATCATATTTTTTATATCTTGTTTCCTGACGAAAAACAGCGCAATAAAGTCCTCAAAAAATTGAAAGAAGCTGGTATCCTGGCGGTATTTCATTACGTCCCCCTGCACCTTTCCCCGATGGGAAGAATTTTCGGGTATAAACCGGGCGATTTTCCGGTTACGGAAGATTTGAGCAACAGGATAATACGTTTGCCACTTTATTATGAACTGACGATTGATGAAGCGGAATTTGTCGTTTCAGAGTTAAAGAAGATTATCTAATCCTGGCCCACCTTAGAACGGCGGCGGTTAACACTTTCCAATAGGCTAACCTGAAACACTTATGAAATGATAAAATTTCAGCAATATTTGAAGTGATTTTCGCACTTACGCTTGATAGAATGAACCAGCCCTCCCTAAACTATTTAAAGCCGCGGTTAATATGGATTCTATTAATCTGTGTTCTTTTCTTGTTCCTCTCCTATGACGACAAGCATGGCTGGGATGAGAATGATTTTGTATTCAAAGCTGCTTTTGCTCCCTTTGACCGCACTGCGGAGTGGTTCTGCCAGCCGGATTCCACAATTTATGGATGGTACCGAAATAAAATTGGGAATCTTTATCTTCTTAATATACTGATTAAAATTTTCGGCATTGGTCGAAAAGCCTTATTCCTTGTGGATTTTATCTATGCGCTCATGATGCTGGGAGTCTCTGGTTTTGCTTATGGTATTTTCCGGAAAATAGGAGGGACCCCGGCTCAGGCTTTTGGAGCTGCCGTATTCACCCTATTTTTGCCAACGTCTCTCTATTTGGCTTTCAAGCCCTACGGGGAACCGGGGGCGCTTTTCTTTATTTGCCTGTCAATCTGGCTGTTCCTTTGTAGTCTGCGTTTTACTTCGTGGAAACGATGGTTTCTTTATCTTTTTTCCGCACTCGCGTTTATGATTGCCACTACTTTTCGCCTGGACGTTTTTATCTTATTTTACGGTCTTGGCCTGGGTCTATTAGCAGCGAGGGAAAAGAGATTCTGGTCGATAATTAGGAGATATTTTGAAATAACCATTGTTATTATATTAGTTGTATTGCTGTATTACCTGCTTACGGGAATCAATCCTTATCAAAATTTATTTAGTACTGTCAATACGATGCAGATGGCTTTTCTCTGGAATGTATACCTCACCATATTTTGGGGAGGAGTATCCGCGATCTTTGTCCTTGCAAGCTTTTTCGGGTATAGAAAAAGATTATTCAGATTTGGGTTGATAACGCTTGTGCTTCCCGCTTTTTCAGTTTTCGCTTTTATTCACTGCATTGAAGTCAGGCAGTATTATTTATCCATTTTACCTTTTGGTTTGCTGTCCTATCTTGGTTTTAGGGAGATAGAAAGATGGATGAGCAACTATTTTAAGTTAAAGGTCCGTCGATTCGTTACCTGCGGGATGATAGTGGTAATGATTTTGGGGAATTACTTTATTATGAGCACGCTTTTTGATGTGGGTACGGAAGGGAAAGATCTTCATCATGTAATGAATTATATTCAAGGGAATTATAAAAATCCCCTGGTATTGGTAGATAGCATACCCAATGTATACAGTTACCTCCGATTTGCCTATCCGAGTACTGATCTTGGGTTGACCAGGGAAGCTTCGTTCCTATACCCAAATCAAATTACCGATTTAGAATTACTTAAAAATAAAGCCGCTTATCAGCCTATAATATATATTGACGCCTATGGCCCATCGATGAACTGGGCCGAACGAATAATCAATGCTTTTAAAAAAGATGAAAAAGAGAGTGGAAAGACGGTAGTAATTAACTGGATGAGGAAAAATAATAATTTAGAATTAGAGGAATTGGTTCAAAAAGGACAATATACAGTTTATCTAATCCGAGAAAAGGAGAGAGTTGCCAAGACAGAGGAAAACCCCTGAAGATAGTTACCGTGACCGCAGTTTGCCCTGACCAGACATTCATTGCCCATTTAACCCCGGTTATTTTGAGACTCTCTTTGCCAATGAAGACCGGCACTACTTGCCGATTCCGGGTTAAAACATATTTAAGAAAGATGATCAGATAGAAATTGTTGAACCTCTATGCGGGATTTTTCATACCCGGGGGATAAAATTCCAGAAATTTTTTTCTGAATACATTTATACATGCTATAAAATATCGCCGTCGCCGCAACTCTAGGGCTAAGTACAAAGACCATCTGAAATCTCCAACATTAAACCTCAAATCAATGGCTACGGTTAGCATAATAGTTCCCACTTTTAATGATCAAAGATATGTTTCGGATGCACTTAAAAGTATCTTTAGCCAATCTTATACTGACTATGAGATTATAGTGGTTGATGGCGGTTCGACTGATGGCACATTAGAAGTTTTAAAACAGCAAGAGGGCAAAATAACATTTTTTCGCCAACAAGGCAAAGGGGTCTCCCAGGCGAAAAATGAGGCTATTGGAAGATCTAAAGGAGAATACATAACATTTCTTGACGCTGATGATCTCTGGTATCCTGATAAATTGAAGATTCAGGTTGATTTTTTAAATGCTCATCCGGAATACGGTTTCTGTTCTTCTGATGTTGATTTTTTTAATAAAAAAGGAATAATGGTTAAAGGGGCTATCAGCCAGGAGAAGAAACCACGATCAGGCAATGTGTTTGACGAATTATTAAGCAATAACTTTATCTCCTCCGCCACAATTTTTCTTCGGCGAGAATGCTTCGATAAAGCTGGAGTTTTCAACGAAAAGAATTTTTATGCTGAAGATACGGATATGTGGCTCAGGATTGCCAAGTATTTTCAGTTAGGGTACATCCCTCGGGTTCTGTCAAAATACCGGGTTCATGCTCTGGCCCGAACCCAGCAGTTCGATAAACACTATGCTTCTCTGGAACGGATATATGGAAAACTAATAAAGGATGACCCCAAATATTTTTCTAAGAGAAAGTCATTGATTGGGAAAGCCTATTATAATCTGTATCGAAGATGGGCGTATCGCTATTTTGAAGCGAAAGATTATAAGTCAGCCCGGAAGATATATTTGAAAGCATTAAAACAGAAACCTTTTAATTGTATATGCTGGAAATATACGTTAGCAACATTTTTGTCAAAAAAGATGATAAGTCGATTAAGAGTAGTGAAAGCCCGGCGACGTTCTGTAAATTGATAACCGATTAATAACAACAATATTTTGAGACCATGCCATTTTGTTAAGTTATTAAGGAATATGCGACTATCACATACCAATGTCATCGCGAGCGAAGCGACGCAATCTCTTCATGCTCAACGAGTTGAGATTGCTTCGTCACTTCGTTCTTCGCAATGACAATTGGCGACCTTAACAATTTGGGATGCTCTTAATATTTTTATGGAGTAAAAATATATGATTGAAGGCAGTTACGAATTGATGTTTGGGAAGAGTGAATTGCCGGACTTTTATCCTATGGGAATTTCGATGTTTCCCGTTTTTATCAACAACAAGATGATAAAACAGGTGATGGAAAAGGCCCAAAGGGAGAAGCGATGGGTGCTGGCTTTCTTTCCCGGCACCAAACCCTGTTTTTACAAATTCTGGGGATCGATCAACGCGGCGGATGAGGCCGGACTTCCTTATCTTGTCATCAACGCCGGGCAGCATTACGATGACCGCCTGACCTATGGGAAGTATGAGTTTAATTTTCTTGAGCGGACCGCCTGTGAGTTGGGAATCCGGGGGGATCTGGCCCTTAAAAGCGCGGAGTTGATGATAAAAGTTAGATGGTTGGCCAGATTGTTAAAAAAGCAATGGCCTGATGTAACGGTAGTCCCGGTGGTGTTGGGGGATACCATCCTGACCAGCATGGTACCCCCTGCCTGGATGTTCGCCCGGGGGGAGAAGGCGATTCAGAATGAGGCCGGTCTTCGGTCTATGGCGCCTAAAGAGATGGTCAAGCTGGTTTCTTCGGGGATTGATGAATGTATCGAAAGACAGTTCAACGGGGAATGGGAGTTGATGAGGAACGAACCGATGCCGGAGCAGTATGATACCTTTGCTTCCGCCGCCGGTTCCGAGTTTCTCTTCGCGCCCCTGGAGTTGAACCGGGATCACCTTATTCGCGAAGGTCACCCAGAAAAAAACATCTGGGTGATTGGTGGTGTGGTGGTCGATGCTCTATCCTTGAAACGGCGACAGAAGCCAGATGAGAGTATATTCGATATCTATCCCCGGTTAAAAAAAGGGAAGTGGCTCCGGGTTGATATTCATCGCCGGGGTAATCTTACCCCCAGAAGATTTAAAGCCATTATTGGAGCTATAATCAAACTGGTGGAGCAGGGGAGGCATGTAAATTTCATAGAGATGAATGCCAATCGTCATGCTCTTGAAGTATATGGATTGATGGACGATTTAATGAAGCTGAAGGATCGAGATAATTTTCTTTATACCAAAGTTTGGCCTCAGTATTCTCATGTTATAGAGTTCTTTGAATCCGATCAGTGCTTCTCAGTGCTGACCGATAGCGGTGGTGTCCAGGAAGAGATGAACTTGCTGGGGAAAGCCTGCCTGACCTGCCGCTTCAATACCGATCGTCCCGAGACAGTGAATACTGCTCATAGCAATCTTCTGGTTCCTCCGGTTGACAGTGATTTTATCGTTGCCATGGTTAATCATTTATATGACAACCAGGGATTATACCAGAAAATGTCCTCTGCCCCAAAATTGTACGGGAGTAATGTTGGCCGTAAATTGATAGATATAGTCAGCGAACTTATGGACAAAGGCGAACGCCCATTCAAATGGGTCCATGAAGCGCAAGGTTTTTGGCAGGAAGATACAACCAATCTAGAATATCTAAAATTTTAAATCTTGTTAATTTTGTTTAATGTAAGCTTTCAGTAAACCACGTTGTCTTATGCTTCATCCCGATTTTCCGTGGTGGCCTCGGATACTGTAGCCGCGGTCGTTGACCGCGGCCCCTGTCATCCGCGGTCACCGACCGCGGCTACAACAACCCAGATACTATCACGGGGCAACGGGGTTCACTGAAACCTTACAAAAATGGCTGCGCTTCTAAGCAGGTAAATTTGTGCTTATCAGTTCTATTCTCTCGGGCTGAAACCAATGAGAAAGAATGAATATATTACTCCTTGATGGGCATTCTCCGGCTACTCTAGCGATTCTCAGATCGCTATCCCGGGGAGGTCATGGGGTTGATCTGGGAATAGATTCCGGGTCTTTTTTTTTATGCGGGTTTTCCCGCTACGCGCGGGAAAAAGTTGTTTATCCTTCTCCATCTAAAAGTATCGAGGAATTTCTGGACTTTTTCGTTAATCTGATTAATGAGAATCAGTATGATTATATTCTCCCGGTAACCGACCGAACTATCGTGCCCTTTCATTTTCATCGTTCCGCTCTCCGGCATCTCTCTTCACTTATTCTTCCTTCGTATGACTCATTGGAGTGTACTCTCGACAAGAGGAGGACGTTGGAGCTTGCCGGTCGATTGGGAATCCCTCAGCCCACAACTATTTCTCCTATCAGTCGCGCGGAGCTGGACGCACATTTTCCGGGAGGGGAGGGGCGAAGTAAACCGGAAGAATCATCCGTCGACTTAAGATTCCCGGTGGTTATTAAATCCTGCCGATCAAAAATTATAGAAGATGGACAACTAATCTCCGATTCGGAGCCACTATTCGCCAACTCAAAGGAAGAATTGATTGCTGCCTGGGATAAGAAGAATCGGGAGATCCCCCGACCACTTATCCAGGAATATATTCCTGGAGATGGATATGGGATCTTTGTCTTGATGAAAGATGGGGAACTTTTATCCTTATTTGCTCACCATCGTCTCCGGGAAGAGGAACCGATGGGCGCACGGAGCAGTTACTGTGAGAGTATCGCGCCCCCGCCGATGATGAAGGAGTATGCCCTCAAGCTCCTCCGGGAGCTTAAATGGACCGGTCCGGCCATGGTGGAATTTAAACTGGATCGCCGGGACAATATCCCAAAATTGATGGAAATAAACGGCCGCTTCTGGGGCTCTCTCCCCCTTGCCGTCGCCGCCGGAGTGGATTTCCCATCTCTCTACTTCCAGATGCTTGAGCAAAACCGTGAGTCTAGTCAACTCGTAGTGCAGGACTTTCCCGAAAGGAACCCCGCCGTAGGCGGAATCCCAACGGGATGTGGTAGTCCTGCTGCCAGTTCTCGAACAAATGTAGTGCAGGACTTTCCAGCAAAGGGCCCTTCCAAAAGCGGAATCCCAACGAGATATGGTAGCCGTGCCCCCTCGGAATCAGCCTGGTGCGATTATAAAATAGGCATCAAAGCCCGTTACCTCTACGCCGACATTCAGCATCTAATCAATGTCTTCCACGTCCCCCCCTATGATTGGATAACGGATTACCCCAGCCGAGGGAAGACCCTGCTGAAATTCCTGTTATCTTTCATAACCACCAACAAATATTTCAACCTAGACTTCCGTGACCCACTTCCGGGAATAATGGAAAACTACAGATTCATCCAAGCCAGGATCCAAAGAATATTCAAATAAATCCTTCCCCCTTATTAGACAAATATGGTAATACTATAATTGTCTAATAAATAATTATTTTAAGAAATATGGGGATATGTACGGGAAGATAACCATTGTTTGAAGTTCTCCATATGGGGGAATAAAAAATATGACTGATGTGTTTGATCTAATAAGGCAGGGAAAGATAAAACGATTTTTCCGAGCGAGACGCAAATTAGATTACCCCGGACTGGTTTCCCATATAACCCAACATGCAGTCGGGAGAGAACCACTCTTCGTCGAAGAGGGTGATTATCTCTATATGATAAAATTATTTCGGGAAACTGCTGAGAAATTTAACCTCCAGGTATTTGCGTTCTGTCTTATCAGCAACCATCTCCATATTTTATTAAGACAGACCCAGAAGAATCTTTCCGACGCAATGCAGAATTTATTTACCCGTTACGGAATGTATTTTAACTATAAATATCAACGGAGAGGCCATTTATTTTCCGGCCCATTCAGACAGGCTGCTTGCTTTGATGATTATTACCTATTAACTGCTTCTATCTATATACATTTAAACCCGGTCCGGGCCAGAATTACGGATAGTTTCAGAAAATACAGGTGGTCAACCTGGAGGCTCTATTGCCAGGATAGCGAACCGGATACATTTATCAACTGGAAGTTTATTATTGAAATGCTCGAGGAAGACCGCCCGAAGGCGAAAAATCGATACAAGGAATTGATGCGGAAATCATTTGAATACCGGGGAGAAGAAGCATTAGAGGGAAAAAAGGCCATTGGCAAATTCAGTATATGGATCAGGAAGAATTTCCCTGATCTAATACACCAGAGTAAATATACTGAAAATGGTCTTTTGCCTGAAGGTTATGCAAGCGATTCGGAACTTGATGAAATAATACAGGGATTACGAAAGAAGAAACGCCTGACCAAGCCAAATGATATTAAAGCGAGAAAATTTGCTTTCGAACAATTGAAAGCGCGGGGATATTCAACCGAGGAAATAGCAGATTACTTGGAGATATCAAGAGCGACTGTTTATAACATCATGCGTTAAAAACAGCAAAAAAATCAGTCATTATTAGACTCATAGGGTATTACTATATTTGTCTAATAAGAATATTGAAATAAATTTACTATGAATATTTCCGGGATATTTCATATCCACAGTGTGTATTCCTATGATTCAGAATTTAGTCTTTCCCGGATCAAGGAGATATTGATCCGG
>Ga0222626_1001107_pt1 | contig 12683 bp, 9 predicted proteins | sample AntAcemetageno91_FD_179862 | JGI IMG/M metagenome (GOLD analysis project Ga0222626, IMG submission 179862) | Saline water microbial communities from Ace Lake, Antarctica - #91 | ecosystem: Environmental > Aquatic > Non-marine Saline and Alkaline > Saline | place: Antarctica: Ace Lake | collected...
GCATGGCGTGTTCCTATTGTGGGTCATGGCATGACATGTCCGGCAGCGGGTGTTATTATAGAAATTGGAAGTTGCCTGGTTTGCCAGCGTAATTTCATAATTTGCTGCATCAATGACATAAAACGGATGGGTTAAGGAGTCCAAAACTGTATTTAAAAACACTTCCCTTTTTTTAAGTGCTTTTTTGCTTTGCTTTAATGCCCCAAGCGCCTTTTGCTCAAGTTCAAGCCTACTTTTTTCAATGGTTAAAATGTCACGATAAGATTTAATTGAACTTCGAAACATAGTATACATTCGGATGTTAGTAAAATCTGTTTTTTCCTTGTAATCGTCGATATCGTAATTATCAATCACAAACCGCTCGGGAGCCTTTCCAGGTTGACCGGTTCGAATGATCAGACGAATATGCGAAAGTCCCATTTCTTCTCTGATAAAACGAACCAAATCCAGACCGGCTTCCTCTGTTTCCATTACGACGTCAATCATTGCCGCTGCAAAATGCGGATTGTTTTGAAGAATCTCACGTGCCTGTTCCCCAGAGTAAGCACTGATTAATTCCAGACCTTTGCCATCAAAGGTAAATCCCTTTAGCACAATGCGAGTTATTTCATGGACCTCTGGCTCATCATCCACAATGAGTACTTTCCAATTATGACTGTCCAAATCAACTGTAGGGCTCAGTGTTTGCTTTGAATTTGGCAAAACCTGGCTGCGAGGTGCGATTTTTATTTCTTTTTTTCTATCACTGGACAATTTTTTTTTATTTTTGGATCTTATCAACTTCATGGATTTTCACCTTATCCTAAGAGTTCCATCGCCTGGTTAACGGAGACTTGAACATCCTCCATCATTTTTTCCACATCAATGCCGATATCATGCATTAAGCCTGAAAGTAAAGATGGGCAAGAGTTTGCAACCCTCAATATATTTCCAGACAGTATCGGATACATCTCAATAAGCTTGGCAATGTCAGAAATGTTTGTGTCAGGGTTATCTAACACCTTTTGAAGTTTGATTATAGTATCAGGAAAGGCTGGCAAATTCCCTCTCTTTTCAATCAAATTCAGTATTTTTCTCCAGGTTTTCTATGCCGACGGTTTGGATGATTTTTGCCAGCAAGTCTTCACCAGAAAAGGGTTTGGTAATATATTGTTTCGCACCAGCCCGAATCGCATCTATGACCTTTTCCTTCTGGCTTACGGATGTCAGCATAATAACCGGAATGGATTGATATCGTGTGTCTTTTTTTATAATTTTTAAAAATTGGGGCCCATCCATTACCGGCATTTCCACATCCAGCAAAATCAAATCAACCTTCCCCTTCACGGCCTCAAGAACTTTAAGCCCTTTTTCTCCGTCTTCAGCCTCTAAGAACTTCACACCAATCACCTCTATTAAGTTTTGAATAGCCTGGCGAATGGTCTTTGAATCATCTATTGATAAAATATGCATTTTTTTTTCCTATGGCTTTTCATTGAGCACCGCATCTTTATAATACCTTATTTTAAAATCATCAGATAAACCCCTTAATGATTCGGTTGCACCTAACATGAGAACGCATCCTGAATTGAGTGACTGGGCCATTTTTGAAAACAGCTTCCGCTTGAACTGTTCGGAAAAATAAATAGCCACATACCGGCACAGAATCAAATCAAATTTACCAAGGGAGACAAAACTATTTTGTAAATTAAATTGTCTGAATGTCACCCGTTTTTTTAATATCTGATCAAACTCCCATACATTACCGTTCTGTGTGAAATACGTTTGCTTTTTATCAGGGGGGGTTCCACGCGCTATGGTCATTGCATCATACCTGGCTGAAATGGCTAAAAAAAGAGCGGAAGTGGAGATATCTGTTCCGATTATTTCTATTTTGTCGAGCAAATGGAGTTTTCCCCGTACCTTGGCCATATCATGCAGCAGCATCAATAATGAATAGGCTTCCTGACCCGTTGAGGCGGCGGCCGACCAGATCCTGACTTTTTTATTTTTTTCAGCCTTGTCCAGGAGCAGAGGAACCGCAATTTCCTTAATGTATTCCCAGGCACTGTTATCCCGAAAAAAAAGGGTTTCATTAGTTGTCATGGCATCAACGATTCTATCTTTAAGTTTCCCGGAAGAATCTGACTGGGCTTTTGAATGAAACGCCTGAAACGAAGCACAGCCATTTTCAATAACCAGATCTGTCAACCTGGATTCAATTAAATATTCCTTGCCTTTCTCAAGATGAATACCGCAGATATCTTCAATATACGTTTGCATGAGCGTATATTCCAATTGATTGACCTTAATCATTATGATCTACCTTTCTTGACAATTTCCATGATCCTTTGGGCAATACGATCCTGGACAATTATTTCATCCGCTTCATTGGCCGCCACCACCGCACCGGGCATTCCCCACACCACACAGCTCTTTTCATCCTGGACCAGGCTGTATCCGCCTTTCCTGCGAATGGCTGCCACACCGGATGTGCCGTCATTGCCCATACCCGTCAGTATAACCGTCAATACATTTGCGCCACAAATCATACCAATGGACCGGAACAATACATCCACAGCAGGACGGCAATTGTGCACCGGCGGTGTATCAACCAAGCCTAATTTAATACCGGCCGTTCCTTGCTTTCGGACCACCATGTGTCGCCCGCCGGGAGCAATGTACATCACGCCTTTTTCAACAAGCTGTTCCGCTTTCCCCTCTGTTACGCGAATGGCTGAAATATTGTCCAGGCTTTCAGCCAGAGTCGCGGTAAACAAGGGCGGCATATGCTGAACCACCAGGATCGGTACCGGAAAGTCCCGGCTGATTTCGGGTATGATTTTTTTTAATGCATTGGGTCCACCCGTGGACACGCCTATGGCCACCAGATCGATCCGGGGGATGATCCGTTTTTGTCCGGGTCTGTTTAAGGGAATAGATATACCTTCCAATTTCGGAGCATGACTCCCCGGTTCTCTTGCAAGGGTCCGGGTTCTCTCCATTACCTTGTTTCCGGATATGTGATCTTTGGAAATCCGGTGTGTCTGCCGGGAATATTTTATGGTTCTGGCCAAATTGATTAACGGCACCAATCCGGCCTTAAGTTCCTCAACAGCAGCATCCGGTGATGCTGCCTTGGGTTTGGCGATAAAATCCAGGGCACCTATTTCCAGGGCTTTGACTGTCAGGCCAGCCGCTTCCCAGTCAACACCGCTTACCATGATCACATTCACGTCCGGATGGTTTGCCTTGATCACCCGGAGGGCATCCAACCCGTCCATCACAGGCATGGCCATATCCATCAGCACAAGATCAGGGGCAGACAGTTCAATTTTCTGTATCGCGATTTTACCGTTGGAAGCAACACCCATCAAATCGACATTCGGCATCTTTTCTATCAGTTTTGACAACAATTGCCGATAGAAAATAGTGTCATCCACCACAAGTACTTTTAAATTTTCGCTCATTTTCGCCTTTCCAATTCCTGATCTTTCAAAAATCATTATTTGAAGGCATCCTTACATATCTCCTCAAAAATAGTTGACACTTTTTTGAATGAATTTTCCAAAAATAAGGGAATTTCTAAAAAGTGTCAACCAGTGAATGAAGGATGCCCATTTGAATACCGATTACCTGAAGCGGTTGTGTTAACAATTATAATTTAAACCGCTTAACAACCTCTGACAGAGATGCCGCCATTTTGGCAATTACTCTTCCATGCTGGCACAGACCGCCATGATTTTTTCCAGGACCGCATTGACATCCAGAATGATAATGAGCTGCTCTTCCTGTTTTATTACTCCTTCAATCAGGGTTTCTTCCACTTCATCCAAATTCGGCGGTGCCGGAAAAATTTTAGAGTCCTGAATGGTGATGACATCATCCATTTGGTCAATCAATAACCCCACGATATCGTCACCTAAAAAAATATTCTTCATCAATCCGGATGTTTTATATTTTTCGATTTCTTTATCGGTTTTCAATACCAAAAGCCGGCTGGTATCAATGTTTTGGGTTGCTGGCCTGTTTAAACATACATTCAGGTCAATCACGGTAACCACCCTGCCTCTAAGGTTCATCAGCCCCTTTAATTGTGCGGGTGAGTCAGGGATCGGCGTGATGGACATGTGGCGGTATACTTCCTTGACCAAAAGGATATCAATCCCGATATGGGTATCTCCCAGGATAAATGTTGTAATCTGCCGATTCATTACACCCCCTCCTTTTCACGGATTAACATATTGGAAAGCTTTTCCAGTAAGCGGTCTTTGTTCAGCTTTGCTTCCCATTGGGTAAAGCCTTCTGCCAAGCCTTTCTCTGCGCCGATATCATCTGCCAGTGAGGTCACGGCCATTACCGGCAACTCTTTTAGCCGGGGGTCGGCCCGGATGGCCCGGATGGTTTCCCACCCATCCATCTCCGGCATGATAATATCCAAAATAACCGCATCCACGAACTCCTCAGCCAAAATATCAAGTGCCTGCCTGCCGTTTTCAGCTTCTATGACTTCATATCCTGCGGATGTCAGGTAATCCTTTTCCACCATTCTGAAAAACGGGGTGTCTTCTACCAGCAGAATGCGTTTCAAAGAGGCATCTTTATCTCTTAACCCACAATCCCCCCCATACCATTCCGGTGCAGCCAGTTCAAAAAGACGGTACATATCCGGAAACAGGGTGATTTTGTCCGCCAGTATGGCAGACCCAAACAGCCCCGGAGACATGATTGATTTTGTATCGATGTCAACCACGGTATGGATCGTTCCCTCCACAACACTGACCACAATACCCATGGGATGTTTCATCTGTTTTGGAACAATGACACAGGTGGTCTCATCGCAAGATCTGTCCGGCCGTTCAATCGGCAGATAATCTTCCAGATAAACCAACCGCAGTTTATCGCCCTGATATTGAAGGTATTGCTGGCCTTTGACTCGTTCAATACTGGATGATTTAACCCGTTCAATGCGGGTGATAAGTTCCAAAGGAAGAGCAAACCGATCAAAGGTATTGTTATTAAACAACAATAAGGTTTGAAGGTCTTTCTCATCACTTTTAATATCAATTCTGGTTTTCTCCTTCTGTTTTTTCAAATCAATATGATGAAGCTTGGCTTTTTCAAACAGACCGACCACATCAAGAATAAGGGAGACAGATCCCTCCCCCATGATGCAGGCCCCGCTGAAGCTTTTTTGTTTTTTAAGATAGCGTGGCAGCGGCTTGACCACAATTTCTTCAATATTCTCCACCGCATCAACCATGAGCCCGAATCGGGAGGTCCCATGTTTAATGACCAGAACCCGTACCGGTTCCGTTCGGTCTTCAACCATATTTACCCCTTGCCCCTCCCGATTGAGACCCAAGACATCCCCCAGTGAAATCAGGGGTAACAGCATATCCCGCAAACGAAGCACACAGGAGTTTTGAACAAAATTAATTCGATTTTCGATTTCATCAGGTTTGATGCGGACCAATTCATCAATATTGGCCTCGGGAAGAATAAAAGACTGTCCGAGAGTGCGGATCACAAGCCCGGATACAATGGCCAGCGTCAACGGAAGAATCAGGCTGATGGTGGTCCCTTCATAAAGTGTGGTATCAATATCAACTGTCCCGCCCAGCTGATTGATATTGGTCAGCACGACATCCATTCCAACTCCCCGGCCACTCACAGACGATACCTGCTTGGCTGTTGAAAAACCGGGTTTAAAAATGAGCCGTGCCAGTTCTTTTTCCCCCATCTCCTTCATCTGCTCTTTTGTAATCAATTTTTTTTCAACCGCTTTTTGCCCTACCCATGGGCAATCAATACCGCCGCCATCATCAATAATATCAATATAAACATGCCCGGCCTGGTGATAGGCTTTCAGTTCAATGGTTCCCTGTTTGGGCTTTTTGAATTTTTCCCGATCCCCGGACGATTCGATACCATGGTCAACGCTGTTGCGGATCAGATGGGTGAGCGGATCGGACAATGCTTCAATAATCGATCTGTCCAGCTCTACATCTTCTCCAAAGGTGACAAGTTTTATCTCTTTATTTAATTTTTTGGCCAGATCACGTACAATGCGCCCAAACTTTCCAAAGATGATGGATACAGGCTGCATTCTCATCTGCATTATTTTTTCCTGCATCTCTGTTGTAATGCGGCTGATATGCTGAATAGCGGGATTCAGCCGTGGCGTGTCCTTTACCAAGGGCATGGCAATCTGATTGAGTTGATTTCTGCCCAGAACCATTTCCCCGGCCAGATTTACCAGATCATTTAAAAAGTTGACCCCTACCTTGATTTTTTCTTCGGTCTGAAGATGGCGGGATATTTTTAAATCAGGTTCATCTTCAGGTTTTTGACGGTCTTTTGACGGGGCAGCCCCCGGCGTGTTCGATTGATCCAAGTCGGCAGATTTTTCTTTAATTACCGGGGTTTTTATTTCAATCCCTTTAGGAATAGACTCTGATTCTTCTATAGGAATAGCCCCGGTTTCTTCTATCTGCGCCATCTCTTTTGATAAAAGAGGCTTGGTGGTGACAGGCCCCTGTTTTTGTTTATGTGCTTCTATATCAATGATGCTGACCCGGTCCGAGGGGATATCCAATGCAGTGGGAATGAAGTCCTCTTCCAGGATAGTTGCAAAGGCAAATACAAAGGTAATCTCATTCTCAAGACAATTGGCAAGCCCTTGTATCCTGTCAATATCCAATCTGGATTCAATCAATTCACCCGTAGAGACAATGGCGTTAATTAAATCCAGGGGCGTTCTTCCCTTATCCGTTAAATCTTTTTTCAAATAAACGGTAATGGTGTAAAGAAACTGCCCGTTTTTTGAGAACCTGTCCAACTGGCTTTCCTCGATATCAAAGGCTTTGGCTTGTTTCCCGATTTCAGGTTTTTCTTTAACCGTAACAATTTTGGAGGGTTGCTCAAGTGGGTCCAAAATTTGGGACAGTTGATCAATCTCTGTCTGGATATCAAACTGATCACTGGTCGTCACATCATCAAACATGGCCCTTAGCGCATCAATCCCGGCAAAAAGGGCATCCACCAGCCCGGGGCTTGCCTTCATCTTTCCTTCCCGCAGTTGGGAAAGCAGATTTTCCATGATATGGGACAGGTTTCCGATTTTTTGAAACCCAAAAAACCCGGCGGCGCCCTTTATACTGTGAACAGCTCGAAATATGCCATTTACGATTTCAGAATCAATATTATCAATATTTTTCTCCAACTCAAGCAAATCAGGCTCAATTGATTCCAGGTGCTGCATGGACTCTTCAACATAGACTACAATCAATTCATCCTGGTCCATCATTTTGTAGGCTCCTTGCGGTTTATAGTGAAAAGTGCCGGAAACTGGAAAAAATTGGCGACCTTTAAGAAGTTTTTACCTGCTCCTGTGATTTCAAATATCTTGGATTCAGCGGTCACCTGACGATATATCCCAATGATCAGGTTCACACCCAGCGAATCCACGATCTCAATATGGTCTGCTTTGAAAACAACTTTTGACACATTCGGATTTGCCTTAAGTTTTTCTAAAAAAGAATCTCTTAATTTCTCTATTTGACTTGCCACCAAATCTGATTTTGGTTCCAGGAAAAGAATCTGCAATTTGTCTTGATCTATCATTTTCATCCCTCCCCGGATATTTTTAAAATTAAAGAAAGTGTGTTCTTGTCTTTTCGTATTTTCATTATTTTTTCCCTAAGTGATGATGGTTAATTTTATTTAAAAATCAGGATTGATATCTTGGATATAATAAAACTGCTTAATCTTAAAGGCTGTCCCGCCTTAAGTGGATAGCCAAAAAAATTAACAGATAGAATTTAATAACGCGATTACAAAATCTTCTATTACACTATACAACGTTTATAGCAAAAAGCGTACCAATGGGCGATTTAAAAAATAAGCGTTAAAAAAACAGATAGATACAGAAAGTTAAATCTTTGGAGGAGTTAATGCAGGTTCCTTTTCTTATGAAATCCCACAAATTTCTGATTTGATCAGAATTATTCTGGCCTGGTGATGTATCCTGTTTAAATTTCATGGTAAACATTGTTTGATATGAAAAGTGTGCTCTGGTGGTCATCATCCTTCTGTTCAGATAATGTCTCATACCCTTCAATAAGGGGAAGCTCAACCCAGAAACAACTCCCCTTATCCCCTGTACTTTCCAGCCCGACGTTACCCTTCATCTGTTTGGCCAGGCGTTTGCTGAACGCAAGGCCGATACCGGTGCCCGGAATAGCTCCAGCCTCTTTTCCAAGGCGGTTGAACGGAATAAAAAGTTCTTCCAGCTTATCAGCCGGAATGCCGGGGCCGCTGTCGGTTACCATTATCCGAACACCCTTTTCATGGTTGACCGCAGCAATACGGACGGTTCCTTCTCTGGAATTGTATTTTACAGCATTTGAGAGCAGATTGATCAAGATCTGTTTCATGCGGTTGCGGTCGGCAAGGACCCTCATCAATGGGTCGAAAGGCCTGAGATCCAGGCATATTCCCCTATCTTCCGCAAGAGATCGGACATGATCCAGACACTCATTCATCACTTCTGAACAATCCACAGATTCCAACAAGAGTTCTGTTTTCCCGCTTTCGATCAGGGCAAGGTCCAACACCTCGCTAACAAGGACGAGCAGAAGCCTGCCGCCAGAAAGTATTTTTCGGACATAGTTGACCTGAGTTGGATTTAAGGTTTTATCCGTCTCCAGGATCTGGCCAAATCCCAGGATAGCATTTAACGGCGTGCGCAGTTCATGGCTCATGGAGGATAAAAATATGCTCTTGGCAAAATTGGCTCGCTGGGCTATATCTCGAGCCTCAATCAGGTCATCTTCCGTCTGCTTACGCTCGGTGATGTCCTGTACCAATGACGCTGCACCGATAACTTTTCCGTTGGCAGCTTTCAAAATTGTGTTATACCAATCACACATAATTCGTCTGCCGTCTTTGGTTATATTTTCGTTTATGCTGTTAGTCCCTCCCTTTCCGGATATCAAATCCCTGTAGACATCATCAGCCATTTCCTTCAGCTCTTCAGGAAGAATGAGTTCAGTGACATGTTTACCCATAACTTCTGTTTTAGAATAACCAAAAATCGCTTCCGCCGCAGAATTCCACTCAATAACTTTATAATTCAAATCCCAGGAAATTGCTCCAATCGGTGTATTTTGAAGGTGGCTGCTAAGTTTTTGCTCGCTCTCCAGTAATGCATCCTCTGCCTGCTTACGTTCTGTGATATCATTATATGTAACAATCACTCCTTTGTTTTTAAGAGGTAAGGGGGCCGCTGTAACATTTAACCAGGTTGTCCTATGATTATTCTTTACAATTCCCATCGCACAATTGGAAACCTGTCGATTTTCCTTAAGTGCGATGACACTGGCCCACTCTTCACGGGGCATCTCTGACCCATCTGGGCGGATTATTCGCCACTCTTGACCATCAATTTTTCTTTTCTCCTGATCGTCTTTGCTTACACCAAGCAAGAGTTCTGCGGCTGTGTTGGATTCAAGAATGTTTCCATTCGCATCCGTTACAGTGATACCATGTGGGAAAGAGCTGAAAAGAGTTTGATATTTGAGGGCCTCATTTTGATAATGATCAACTTGTTGTTCAAGTTCTGCAATTCGTTTTTCAAATTCTTTATAGGTGGGTTTTGTTGACATGAGATATACCTATTCTTTTATATTTATGCTTGTTTCTATTTTTTCCTTTAACAGTCCAAAATTGAATGGTTTCGAAATATATTCATCAAATCCTTCATCTAAATATTTTATTTCATCACCTTTCATGGCAAAAGCAGTCAGTGCGATTATGGGAATATATTTTTCACTGTTTTTTCTGATTTGTCGCATGGCTTCTACCCCATCTATTCCAGGAAGTTGAATATCCATCAATATCAAATCATATTCTTTTGCTGAGGCCATTGTCACGGCTTTTTCACCGCTTACAGCAAAATCTAAATTATAGTTGGTTAAAATAGCTTCAATCAATTCTCTATTATCTTTATTATCTTCTGTTACTAAAATGGTGATATCTTCTATTAAATCAGAATTAATTTTGTTCAGTTGGGTAATGCTTTCTTCCGTGACCTGTTCTCCGGTTGAAATTCTTCCGGGCAAGTCAACAATAAACCGACTGCCCTCTCCTAATTTACTGGTAACGGTTATTGTTCCCTGGTGAAGTTCGATTAACTTCTTTGATATGGCCAGCCCAAGACCGGTTCCTTTTTCTTTGGAGATTCTAACGGCTGTTACCTGTTCAAAGGGATCAAAGAGTTTCTTTAAAAAATTTTCCGGTATTCCAATACCTTCATCCCAGACGGTCACTTTAAACCGATTGCCTTCAACTGTCGCATCAATACCGATTCTGTTTCCAGGTTCAGTAAATTTCACTGCATTGGAAAGTAGGTTAAATACAACCTGTTTTATTTTTGTTTCATCACCATTTAACCATCCTAAATCTGATTTTATATTAACGACTAACTGTAGATCTTTTTCATGGGCAGTTGTCTGAATGATACTGGGTGATCTTTCCAGCATTTTGCCAAAATCAAATGGTTTCCGCTCTATTTTTATTTTTCCGGACTCAATCTTTGCCAGATCAAGGATATCGTTTACCAATTCTAAAAGATGACTCCCACTATCTTTGATATAGTTAAAATGCTTTTGTTGTTTTTCAGTTAAATCCTTAAATATTTGACCTTCTAAAACCTGACTGAATCCGAGAATGCCATTCAAAGGCGTTCTTAGTTCATGACTCATGTTGGCCAAAAATTCGCTTTTTGCTTGATTTGCAACTTCTGCTTCCTGTTTGGCGTAAGATAGTTTTTTTTCAGCAGTTTCTTTTTCGTCCAGATTCCTACTATTCTGCAACGCTATGGCTGCCAACTCGCCGAATACTGTTGCCATTTTTGCGTCATTATCATTGAAATCCGACTCTTTGTTTGCAAGCCCAATGACACCAACAGTTTTATTTTCCAAAATCAGAGGTACAAACATAACGTTTTTCAGAATAACATGTCCCTTGGGCATGAAATCAATCCACTGACTATTCATAAAATCGTTATGATATACAGCTTTGTTATAATGATAGGCTTCTGCCCGTAGTCCTCTTATGGGCATAGGTAAATTAGGGTCTACAGAACAAGGTAAACCTCCCGCTTCAAGAAAGAGTACTTCATTCTCATCTCCTTGTTCATCCAGCAAAGCAACATATCCCGAAGCTGCTCCTAACAGGTCTTTACAATGGTCGAAAATTGTCCGTGCGGCTTCGGTAAAACTTTTTTGCCGAAGTACGTCTTTTGAACCTTTCATTAATGCATCAAGTTCTTTTTTACGCAGTGAGGCTAATTCCGTAATTGTTTTTTCAATTTTTTTACGTTCGGTGATATCAATCAAGTTACCAATAACCTTGACAACTTTTCCGTCTTCGACCACAGGTTTGCCTACCGTTCTAACCCAGAGGTTATCTCCTTGTGCGTTTCGCAAGCGCACTTCGATGTCATAAGGTTCGTTCTTAGCAACCGCATTTTCAAACGATTGCGACACCACCATTCTATCATCTATATGATAGAACTTAATACTTTCTTCTATATCTGAGAAAGCCTCTCCATAGATTTCAAAAATCATATCGGTAAATGTTGCTACCTTCGTTTGAACATTGTATTCCCACCCACCCATTTTGGCAATTCTCTGTGTTTCCTTCAGAAGCATTTCACTTTCTTTTAATGAAATAGTTCTTTCTTCTACTTTTCTATCAAGAATTTCATTATGGTTTTTTAGATTTAATTCATTTTGTTCGAGTACTTTACGTTGTTGAATTCCTCTTAAATTTTTCAACCCTATTTCTGATAGTATTTCAGTAATAGTTTTAAATACTTTTAAGTATTTTTCCAATTGTATTTTTGTTAATATAGGAACTTTATCAAGAGCTTCCAGATATGATTTTTCATCAAAACCAAATTTTTTAGCATTATCTTTAAAGGTTTGGATATCTGGTTTCTCGAAAAAAAATTGTCCCAAAAAAAAGTTAGCTAAATGATTTCCTTTTACTATAATTGGTATTGCAGTTTCCATTACTCCACGAGGACAACGATACGTTACATAAGGATTTGCTTCGTGTAAATGATTTTTAATATACTGGTCGCTTTTTATGCATTCTTGTTCACATTCTTTATTAACACGGTGAAATTTTGTACACAAGTCTTGCCAAAAATTGGAGGTCAAAATATTTCCTTCATTATCAATTATTGCAGACGGGAAAGGATATATTTCATTTAAGTTATCCAATAATTTTTGAATTAATTCTATATCTACTAAATCTTGAAGTTTATATTCCACCTTGTTTATTTCCTTTAATACTAATTGCTTCAGGTTCATATTTGATGTGAAACAACGGGTGTGTTCTGATCACACCCTTCAATAAGAGGAAGCTCAACCCAGAAACAACTCCCCTTATCCCCTGTACTTTCCAGTCCCACGTCACCCTTCATTTGTTTGGCCAAGCTTTTGCTGAACGCAAGGCCGATACCGGTGCCCGGAATAGTTCCAGCCTCTTTTCCAAGACGGTTGAACGGAATAAAAAGTTCTCCCAGCTTATCAGCGGGAATGCCGGGGCCGGTGTCAGTTACCATTATCTGAACAAATTTTTCATGGATGACCGCAGCAATACGGACGGTTCCTTCTCTGGAATTGTATTTT
>Ga0222626_1001108_pt1 | contig 12682 bp, 12 predicted proteins | sample AntAcemetageno91_FD_179862 | JGI IMG/M metagenome (GOLD analysis project Ga0222626, IMG submission 179862) | Saline water microbial communities from Ace Lake, Antarctica - #91 | ecosystem: Environmental > Aquatic > Non-marine Saline and Alkaline > Saline | place: Antarctica: Ace Lake | collected...
GATGCCTCGTCTTACTCAACTGGGAGCAATATATTGGTTGAGGGTGGCTGGACGAGTTGGTAATGCAACCAATCGAATTTGGAGACATACTTTGAAGACAGGAATTGTTATTCAGACATGGATGGTTGGTTTACCCTCTTGAGCCCGATGCATTGGCGGAAGCCATGTTTGACTGCGATCGGTTCTCCTGAATTATATAAGAAAATGGCAAAAACAAACCGGCAAAAGGTGCTGGGAAACGCTGACCGGCAGATGAATTGTCCAAAACTATGTCATTTACTTGAAAAGCTATCATTATCATATGAATGAAAAAGTAAAAATATCCAGATGCAGTTTTAAAAGATTTGGACGTACGGTTGCCATTATCCAGGCGCGAATGGGATCAAGCCGGCTTCCCGGAAAAGTCCTGAAAGAGATCGAAGGGCAGCCCATGCTGGTGAGGGTGATTGAACGTGCAACCCGAAGCAAACTTGCCGATGCCGTAGTAATTGCAACGACTACAAATGCTGAAGATGATGCCATTGCCGCGCTTTGTGCATCTCGAGGATACGCATTCTACCGAGGCGAGCCGCTCGACGTGCTTGACCGTTACTATCGGGCCGCTTTGCGATACGCCGCACAGACAATCATCCGTCTTACTGCGGATTGTCCACTCATTGACCCGGATTTGATTGATAGGACCGTTAGTTTTTTTAGGGGAGATGAAGGGGTGCAGCCTAACTACACGCCCACGAAAGAGCGGCCCTACTACTGGGATTTCACAGCAAACAGACTGCCCCCGCCCTGGAAACGGACTTATCCAATAGGGCTCGATGTAGAAGTATGTTCATTCCATGCTTTGGAGCGTGCCTGGAAAGAAGCCAAACTGTCGCATCAACGCGAGCATGTCATGCCATATCTTTATGAAAGCACACTAATCGCGGATTCACGCGATATGTCGGGTTATTATGAAGCTATTGACAGGGAAAACACATCCTCTGCGTTTCGTGCCCTTGTCGTCCATCATCATACAGATTTTGGTCGTTTACGTTGGGCGGTTGACACTGCCCAGGATTTGGAAATGATTCGAAAACTATTCAGAATATTAGATAACTCCTTAGAGTTTTCTTGGTTGGATATATTGAAATACTTTCAAGAAGACAAAGCGTTACTTAAAATGAATAAAGAGATCAAACAAAAAAGTGTTTACGAGTAACATTTTAAATATCTCAGGGTGTTAAGAGTATGTGCTATGGACAACAATACGAAATCGGTTGAAAAAATAGAGGGCCGGCGCTTCGTGCGCATTGCGCGGACAAAGGGCTTTGATGCACTATCGTCATGTAATATCTCAATTGTTGGATAGAGTCGTGACAACTTAATTCTGGCGTCATCAGTGGTAAATCGCCAATTGACTTTTGCATTTTTGATTTTTCTATGGCTCTTTCATACAGCGGCCTTGCTTATGACTTTTTCAATATTGTCAATCCTCCTGTTGAGACGTTTGCATAATTTTGATATTTTAAAATATGTTTAAATTTGGAAATTTTTAAAAAAATGTTGGTCAATTTTTACATTTGATCCTTTTTGTTCAGGTTTTAGGATAAATCCTTTTTACAGGGAAAGCGTCTTCTTTTCTTCACCTTTATAAATTTACACAAGAGTATCGTACACTACTTGGATACTGCTGAAAAAAAGCGATTGCTTTGAAACGATTCATTGCGTACTTTGATTGAAATATGGAAGATATTGAAATACTCTTGAAAAAATCCAGACGGATTGTTTTCGATATTGAGGAGATAATTAGATGGCATTATGGCTGGATTGATTTAATTGATGAAAGACTTATTGCTCATGCTGCTTATGATAACTTGTTAGAATGTATGGGGACTCAATGCAAGGCAGGTGACCAAGTTAACAACAGTGCAGGTAGGATCCCAGTTGTTTGGCTATTATGGCCAATCGCTAAGCTTATTTATCATATCTTCGTTTCAAGGGTTCATAATCTATTTAAGAAACATAATTTAAGCGCCATATCTGACGCCATATTGATACTACCCGGTGTAATATCCCTTCCGAATTTGCTATCTCGACTTGAAGAAAACCTGAAAGCGCATTATTTTTGCGTTTCGATGACAGCTACTTCTGATAATATACCATGGGAAATTAAACAATTGTCAGATACAACTTTTCCTCCCCACATTGAAGGATTTTTGTCTTTTCGTGATGTTCTCTGGTTTATGCGGATAATGACACGGGTTGCCACAGGCAGGTCCGAGTTTGTTAAAGATATTCGGGCAAGAGTTTTCAGTAAATACAACATTAATAATCCCGCCGTAATAAAAAAGATTATTAATACTATCTTTTATAGTATTTTTGATAATATCGAATATTGTCTCATAGGAAAAAAGATTGTAAAAAACTGTCCGCGCGCGCTGATATCAGAAATCGCCAATTATGGTAAGATTGCCTATGTAATGTCATATGTAGGAAAGAAAAATATTATGACAATAGGGTTGCAGCATGGTGTAATAATTGATCCGTTTGAATATCTTCCAGCGTCAGAATATTTTGGCTGCCCGTCAACGTATGCTTTAAAAAGATTGAAAGATTTGGAATGTCCCGTGGAAAGAAAAACACATTACTTCTTAAGTGGATTGCCTGAACAAATGACTTCTAAAGTAATATTTACTGATCATAGGCGGGCAACTGCTCTTGTTGATTCCAATGAAAGAATACGAATGTATAAAAGGCAATCAATTGAAATTTTGCAAAAATCAAAAAAGATTAATGAATTACCGGTACTATATATAAAAAGCCATCCAAGAGCCAGTAATGCAATGAAAATTGAAAACTTGTTCACTCTTCCAAATTACAGAAGTATGGGAATTTCAGATTGGGATGATTTTTCTAGAAGGATTAATGTCGCCATAACGTTTTCATTTGATGCAGTCTATGAATTATTGATTAGAAAAATAGTTACGATCGTCATCAATCCTTCTAAGAGGTTTTATCCTGGAGACTACACAATCTTAAATAATTTAAAATTTGTTTGTAGTTCTGAAGAACTAGATTCGATCCTTTCAGATATCTTAGATGAAAAGATTATTTGGAATAAATCAGAAGAACAAGAAATAACGGATTATTTATCCTATGTTTTCGGGAAATACGATAATAGCTTGTATCGCAATGCTGTGAAGGAAATTATTGACTCGGCAAGTCAGCAGTAACATAGCCCTCATTGATACGAGTGATATATAGCAAAGGAACACATATGAAAAAGGAATTGAAGGTACTTGTATTCTGTTATACAGGGCTGGGCAATATTGTGTTATTCCTTCCAGCTTATCAAGCTTTTAGAAAGAAGTATCCTAATGCCGAAATTACTATCGCCCTTGATTCTCGTTGGTATGGGGATTCCTTTTTTATGCGACAGTTTGGTAATGATGTCCATTTCGTTCTTTTTCCCTCGAAGGCCGAGGGGCTGAGAGCGATCTCGCAAAAAGTATGGTGCTTGCGCCGGCAACGATTTGATCTGGTCTTTATGCCCTATAGCGGGCCTTCCAAGAAACTGGGATTAATTCTGTTGATGTTAGGGGCTAAACAGACACTATTTTTTAAGACAGGAATGTGGTTGCTTGATAGTAGATTTGATCCTTGTTTGCCGGTTATTGATAAAGAGCATTACCTGGAGCGAAATATGCGCCAGGTAAAGGCACTAGGAATTGATGGTGAAATTCCTGACGGCTGGATAGTCAAATCGGATGAACATGTTAACAAATTTAGATATAAAAAAAATGAGGAGATATGGTTAGGAATCCATCCTGGAGTAAATGCTGAATTCAATGAGGCCAGACAGTGGCCAACTACGCATTTGGCTAAACTTTTAAACATAGCATTGGCACGGCCGAAAACCAAGGTAGTGCTTTTTGGAAGAGGACCGAATGAGCAGGCCATTATACATTCTCTTATAAAAGGGCGGGACCATCATTGTCTGTTAGTTATAGATTGCCCATTAGACAAAGTTTCTGCTTATTTGTTATTATGCGACGTGTTTATAGGAAATGACTCCGGGATAATGAACTTAGCTGTAGGTTTGGGAGTGCCAACTGTCGCAATCCTTGGGCCAACTGATCCACGGCATACACGCCCATATGGTAGGAAGCATAGAGTTGCACGTTTGGAACTTGAGTGTAGTCCTTGTTTTGATAGAGGGTATTCTCTGAATTGTAAACATCGTAAATGCTTGACTGAGTTGAGCCCCGACTATGTATACAGTTTGATAAACGAAGTTCTTTTGGAGAAGACGAGAAACTGATATTCCTGATGAGCTTTTTGTTATATGGCAGGTGGCTTGTGGGGTATCGGTTGAACAACAGAGATGGATTTAAGTAGATATAAATGAAACAACTCCCCAAAAACTCAGCATGGTTGACTTTTTAACCGCTGTTCTAGTCAAGCCCCTTTAATATTATTGGTGCCTGTCAATCGGATGGTTTTTATAGAGTATTACACATGAAAATTCTTATTCTTGTACATGCACAATATATTACTGTTGGTTTGCAAAAGGTTATTGAATTTGCAGAAAGTTTAGTCGAATTAGGGCATGGTGTGACTTTATGTGCAACTTCGAAAACCAGTCGTTGGCACATATCGCAACATAAAACCAACGGAGTAAATATTATAGAATTTCCTTCAATATTAATTGGTAGATTTAGACATGGAATTGATCCACTTGATGTAGCCTGTAGAATCATGTTTTTACGAAACAGGAAATTTGATGTAATTCACTGCATGACTTCACGCCCAACAGTTTATTTTCCAGGGATTTACTTAAAAAAGAAGCATAAAGCTATTCTTATTTACGAGTGGGAGGATTCTTTTGGAGACGGTGGTGTCGCACTTGAACGAGGTGGGCGTTTATACAATTATTTGTTTGGCTGGATTGAGAAATATTTTGAAGAATCCATATTAAAGTATGCAGATGGAGTAATTGTTGTTTCAGAGTTTTTAAGGCAGAGAGCAGTGAAATTAGGAACAAAAAAAGAAAAGATTCTGAAGCAGATCAAAGGAACTAAATTTACCAAGAATTATCTTCCTGATAAACTCGCTGCGAGAAAACAAATCCTTTCCGAAGCCGACTGTGGTAAAATTATTTTTACTTATATTGGGTCTATCTATAAGTCTGATTTAAGTTTCTTACTAAAAACATTCAACAGGGTTTGCAAAATGCATCAAAACATTAAACTTCATTTAGTTGGATCTAATAAAAGAGGACCTGACAATCTTCCAAAAAATGTGTCTATTATCCCCAGGGTACCATATGAAGAATTTTTAAAATATGTTGCTGCAACAGATGTTTTCCTTTTGCCTTTGAAGTGCTCCGTTGCAAACATTTCTAGGTATCCTTCAAAGTTTGGAGATTATCTCGCAGCCGGTAAACCTGTAATTTCAACTCCACTTCCTGAAATTGAGTATATTATAAAAACGGCAAATTGTGGGTATATATCTGTTGATGACAGCGTTGAAGCTTATCAGGAAGCTTTTTTAAGAGCGATTGATGACCGGGAAGGATGGGATTTAATGGGGGGTAACGGTACAAAGTATGTCCAAGAACATCTATCATACAACTATATTAGTGATAGAATTGTTTCGTTTTATAAACAAATTGCGCTTTCTCAGCAATAACCCCTGTGATATAAATACCCGGTCAAATGTGTGCTTTGCTGTTACAAAGCTCGAAATCATTATGTAAGCCTTGTAATGTCCAAAAAAAATATAATGATTGCAAGTATGTCATGACTAATAGGAATTTCATTCAATTGTGTAAAAATTTCATAATGGCGTTATCCTCCTTTTTCCCATCGTGGTTACGGGTAGTTGTCTATCGCCTTCTCGGTTTCCAAATAGGCAAGAAAGTAAAAATATCTCCCATGTCTATAGTAATAGCGGATGAGGTTGCTATTAATGATTATGCCGAAATCAAGCCGCTTACCTTAATACATGTCCGAAAGCTGGAAATGGGGAGGTATTCAATCATTGCGAGTTTGAGCGCAATCTTTGGAGATGCTGCTTTATATATGGCTGAAAGATCAAGAGTCGGACACGCGAATCTTCTTGACTGTACTGATAATATTTTTTTGGGCGAATATTGCGGGTTGGGTCCTCGAAACACATTGTATACGCATGCTTCGTGGTTACCCATTACCTATGGCTATCCCAATAATCGCAAGCCAATAAAATTGGGTAAATTTATTTGGACTGGTATAGGCAATACTATCCTTCCGGGAACTAATATTAATGATTATGTTGTTACATCTGCAAATATAGTTTTATCTGGGAATGTTAAAGGTGATTGCTTTGTGAGCCCAAAGGGCACTATCCCTATAGAGAAAATTAGAAAACAAAGGGATCTAAAAGAGATAGTGGAAGAAATGGCTGCCGTGGTAGGAGAAGAATTGAGAGTGTTCTCTGAATCCGCAGATATCTCAAACAGCTCATTGAAAGATTGTGAGGTAGTGATACTTTTTACAAAAAACGACTCTATTATTGATAAAGCAGAGTCACGCAAGAAGCAAATCCTTGCTTTCGTAACAAATATTGATGAAAAAGAAATGGATTATTACAATCAAACAAGAATCGATTGGTATGATTTTTCAACCTTAACAATGAGTTCACATTTTCACCAATTTAAAAGTGTAGTGATGAAGAAATTAGTTGATTTGGGTGGACTTAGATTTTTAGAGAGACGGCCTTAAATTCTCTACTCTATTAATTCCAATCTGTGACAATTGAATCCACAACTAAGAAAAATTTATTATTCTTTTCGTCCATTTATTCCGATAAAAATTCGTTGGCTGCTCCAGCAACAAGTTGCAAAGCGAATAGATGGGTTTTCGACCGCGCCAATGTGGCCATTGCCGGAACTTTCATCTGAAACTCTGATATCTCATAAGACAAAGTACAATGAAAATAATTTTTCCCTGCCTCCCTTAATACTGACGCACGATGTCGATACCCAGTTTGGGTTTGATCATATCAGAGATGTTTGCGAGGTTGAAAAACGGCTTGGTTTTAAAAGCAGTTGGAATATTGTTCCTGACTTATATGAAGTTGACGAATCGGTTCTGGATTATCTGCGTGATTCAGGAATGGAGATAGGCGTCCATGATTGGAATCATGACGGAAGGCTTTTTTCGAGTCGAAAAGTTTTTGCTGAACGGGTAAAAAAGATAAATCGAGTAATGAAGGAATGGGGAGCGAAAGGCTTCAGAGCAGGGATGGTTTTCCATAACGATGAATGGATGCAGGAATTGGAATGTGAATATGATTCATCCCATTATGATACAGATCCTTATCAGCCGATGGGTGGTGGGTGTGGCCAGATAAGGCCCTTTATGTTGGGGCATTTAGTGGAATTGCCGTATACAATGCCGCAGGATCATACATTGTTTGTGGCACGGGCGGAAGTGATGGTGCCGGAAAAATGGGATGGAGAAGAAGGCGGGAGGAAGATGAATTGGGAGTGGATCCGAGAGTATCTCGAGAGAAATGGATTAGCCACAGACACACGCAGACAGACCCCAGTACCATCTTCCGGAGCTACGGGGCGGGCACAGACATTTTTAGCCGAGCGACTTGCTCGGCTAAAAAAAAGTCACCGCTTTGCGGAAAAATATAAAAAAAAGAACAGGCAGGCGAAAGCAGGCGATGGGATTGTACTTCGTGGGGTGGATATTTGGAAGATGAAGGCGGAGTGGTTGATGGAGCGGGGAGGGATGGTGTTGATGATTACGCATCCTGATTATTTGTGCCATCCGAAGCTCTTCGTAGAAGGCGGAGAGGGACGGAGAACGGAGAACGTAAGACGGAGGGCAAAGGACCCCAGTGAAACCTCTGTCTGCGACAGGGAGCCCTCCGGGCTGTTTCACGGGGCAAGCAGGGATGTGATGGAGGTGAGGGAGAAAGGCATTGTTGAAGAAAGATGGTATGGGAGTTTGCTGGAGCAGTATGGGGCGTTTTTGAATTGGTTTGGAAGGGAGTTTGAGGGGCGGTATCGGCACTGTTTGCCGTGGGAATTGGCGGATTGGTATAGATCCACATCCCAGAGGAATAGACTCCGTATTCCACGGGACGAGGGTGATAAAGATTAAAGAAAAAAGAGAAAAAATTCACTCATGTTTTATTCCTTTTCAAAACATAAAGTAAGCTTGGCGCTTTTGGATGTTATCGTTATCCTAGCGGGATTCAGCTTTGCCTTCTGGTTTGTTTTCCCTTCCGGTTTTTATTATGATCCGCGGCCATATCCCGTTTATTTCGTTCCTTCAATAGCGGTGCTCACGATTATTTTTCTGATCGTGTTTCAGTTGGAGGGCTTGTATAAGTACCAGTCAATCACGAATCCACAGCATCAGATTCAGTCTCTCTTGAAGTGCCACTTACAGATGCTGTCGGCTTTTGTGCTTGTTATTTTCTTCCTGAAGACCAAATATATTGCAGACAGTCGTTTGACTATTGGTAGTGGATTTTTACTCAGTTTCCTGTTGATGACTCTGGCTCGTGGCGTTGTAATCCCCAGAATCTTTTACGCGTTTATCAGAAAGGGTATAATCAGAAAGCCCACGCTAATCATGGGGGCGGGTGAACATGGTGAGAATATATGCCGCCGCCTTCAAAGCGCTTCTGGTAATTATTTCGATGTTATTGGATTTTGTGACGATGATCCCAAGAAAAAAGGGACATATGTCTGTGGTCGAGAGGTTCTGGGAAGCAGTCCCGAATTGGAAGAAATTATTTCAAAACATAATATTCAGGAGGTGATAATAGCTATCACAAATATTGAGAAGGGCTCTCTGGTTGAACTTGTGGATAGATGTAAAAAGTCGCGGGCAGTGACTCATGTAATTTCGGATATATTAACAGTTGTGAATGAAAAGCTACAGGTTGAAGAGTTTGGTGGCCTCAGGACGTATCGCATTGTGCCTTCTGAAAACGGAATTGTCCGTTATGCCGCAAAACGCCTCCTGGACTTGCTGGGCTCGGTCATTTTGTTGACAATTTCTACGCCGGTTTTCATGGTTATTGCCTGGGTGATTAAAAAGGGTTCTCCCGGTCCGGTTTTTTATATGAGTGATGTAGTGGGGAAGGGAGGGAAAACTTTCGGGGCTTATAAGTTTCGAACGATGATAGATAGTAATAATTCGAGGGGAGAAGCAGTAAGCAGTAAGCAGAAAGCAGAAAAGCAGCAAGAGGAAGAGGATAGAAATGGGTATGAAGAGGGGTATGAGAGACATGTTGAGTTTATGAGGGATTTCATTCAGGGAAATAATAGTGAGGAGGAATTCTTTGTAAAGGATGAATCGCGAGTTACGAGTGTCGGGCGAGTTTTGAGAAAACACTCTCTGGATGAACTGCCGCAGTTGATAAATGTGCTTCGGGGTGAGATGAGTCTGGTAGGACCCCGGTTTTGTTCGGTTGAAGAATATAGTTTCTATAAGCCGTGGCACAAGCGGCGTTTTGTGGTTAAGCCCGGCATGACCGGTTTGTGGCAGGTGAGGGCGCGCAGTGAAGTCAGTTACGATGATATGGTAATGCTTGATATTTACTATATAGAAAACAGGTCTATTTTATTTGATATCGAGATACTGTTGAGGACAATAAAAGTGGTGGCGTTTGGGAAGGGGAGCCGGATTCAGTAAGAAATTATTTCTTAGCAGGTTGAGGAATAAGGATTTCTCACATTCGTTCGAAATGACAAGTGAGAGTTGCTGTGGAGTAAAATAGCCGATTAGATTGGAGATGATTTTGAAAGTACCATTTGTGGATTTGAAAACTCAATATTTAAATATCAAAACTGAAATCGATGCGGCGATTCAGGAAGTGCTGGACAATACAGCGTTTATTATGGGGCCTTCGGTGAAAAAGTTTGAAGAGGAATTTGGCGCATTACACGGGGTGAAGCATTGTATTGGGGCGAGTTCCGGGACTGATTCGTTGCATTTGGCTCTGTGGGCGTTGGGTATTGGATCCGGAGACATGGTTATCGTGCCGGTAAATACGTTCATAGCAACGGCAGAGGCAGTCAGTTTGTGCGGAGCGGAACCGGTATTTGTGGATTGTGATAACTTCTATAACCTTGACGTTAAGGAGCTTAGGAAGGTTATAGAAAGTAAGCAGTATGCAGTAAACAGTAAGCAGCGAAAGGGACCAATAACGAATAACGATTCACGAATAACGTGTATCCTTCCCGTGCACCTGTATGGACAGCCTGCCGATATGTCTGAAATCATAAATCTGGCCGGTGAATATAACCTCAAGGTGGTGGAGGATGCGTGTCAGGCGCATTGTGCTAGATATCAGATGTCGCCCCAGTGGAATAAAGATAGAAACGGCATTCCACGGGGTAAACATGGTGAGTGGAAATCGGTTGGAAGTATCGGCGATGTTGGAGCGTTCAGTTTTTACCCTGGTAAGAATCTTGGCGCATATGGTGAAGCGGGGGCTGTCGTGACGAATGATGATAAATTGTATCAGAAGATGAAGCTGATTCATGACCATGGGGCTTCGGTAAGGTATCATCATGATGTGGCAGGTCACAATTATCGCATGGAGGGTTTTCAGGGAGCTGTTCTTTCTGTGAAACTGAAATATATTGAAACGTGGACAGCAAAGAGACAGGAAAATGCAGACCTCTATACTGAACTGTTGAAGGATGTTGAGGAAGTGATCACTCCAGAGATTAAAAAAGGGCGGTCTCATTCGTTTCACCTATATGTTGCAAGATGCCGGAGGCGCGATGAATTAAAAGAATATCTTGAAAAAAAGGGTATTGTCACAGGGCTTCATTATCCGGTTCCCCTACACATGCAGAAAGCATATGCTCATCTTGGGTACAAGAAGGGAGATTTCCCGATTGCTGAAGGATTTGCCGATGAGATATTGTCACTTCCCATGTATCCGGAACTTGGTGAAGAACAGATTCGGTATGTCGCTGAACAGGTGGGGGAATTTTATAAAGACAGAGGATAAGATTAAGAGAAGGTAAGGGAGAAGAAGTTGCTTGATGATTGGAATTTATGGGAATGAATTTAGATAGTAAAGATGATGTATTTATCCACCCGACTGCGATTGTTGATACTGATCGGATTGGTCCCGGTACCAAGATATGGGCCTTTGTTCATGTGATGAAGGGCGCTGTAATTGGGGCAGGTTGTAATATCTGTGATCATTCGTACGTCGAGGGTGGTGTTACCATCGGAAACGATGTCGTCGTTAAAAACGGTGTTTCCATCTGGGAGGGTGTTACTCTGGAGGATGGGGTCTTTGTCGGCCCGAATGTCGCCTTTACGAATGATCGGAACCCGATAGCAAAGGTTTATAGAAATGAATATGACAATATCCTGGTAAAGAAAGGGGCCAGCATAGGGGCAAACGCCACCCTTATAGGCCCAGTCACAATTGGAACTTGTGCCCTTGTTGGAGCAGGCAGTGTCGTGACAGGCGATGTCCCTGATTACGCAGTGGTCTACGGTAATCCGGCGAAGGTTAAGGGGAAGAATGACAGAAGGTGAAAAGAGAAGAAGATGGAAAAAGAAGTAGAAAATTGGAGGGTAATTTGAGGATTCATTATGGATAAAATTGGGATTGGAATCGTCGGTGCTGGTTACTGGGGACCGAATCTGATTCGGAATTTTAATGAGATTGATAATTGTGAAATTGTTTGGGTTTGTGATCGGAAACCTGGACGTCAGGAATATGTCAGGGAGCGTTATCCCCAGATTTCTGTTTCCGCTGATTTAGATAAGTTGCTGAAGGATGACAATGTGGAAGGTGTGGTTATAGCTACACCGGTATACACACACAGAGATATTGCCCTGAAGGCCCTTAAGGCGGGGAAACATGTGTGGGTTGAGAAACCGCTTGCCGATTCTGTGGCTGCGGCGAAGAACATCGTGGAGGAAGCCGGGGAAATAGGCCTGACGCTGGCCGTTGATCATCTGTTTGTCTATAATCCAGCAATTGTTAAAGCTAGGGAGATTGTCGCCGGGGGTAAAATTGGTGAAATTTGTTATGCGGAATCTAGCAGAGTAAATCTTGGTCCTCCAGAGTCAGAGGTTGATGTCGTATGGGACCTAGCCGTACATGACTTGGCTATAACATACTACCTGTGGGGCGAATTGCCTCGCGAGATTGTCGCTTATGGTAGGCAGTTTCAACATTCCAACCTTACTGATGTGGCATTTATACACTTGCATTTTGATGACGGTACAATGGCTACTCACTATGTAAGCTGGCTATGCCCGGAAAAAACGCGGAGATACTTTATTTCCGGGAAGAAGGGCAGTCTGGTCTTTGATGATACGCAGGCGGACAAAAAATTACGGTTGATAGATCAGGGCGTTGACAGCAGGATTGGAACAAAGGATGATGAAGTAAAAGAGCTGTTCTATAAACCAAGTGAAGTTGTTTATCCTAAACTTATGCCCGGTGAACCTTTGAGGGTGGCATGCGAAAATTTCCTTGATTGTATGAGAAATGGCACTAAACCCCGCGCGGATGGCCATGCTGGATTAGCGGTTGTAAAAATGCTTGAAGCTGTAAAGGAGTCGATCGCAAATGGGGGGAAGGCAGTTGAACTGACTGGTAGTTAATTGTTGTTGGTTATTTGTTTAGGGAGGATGAGATGATTGTAGTCAAGACGCCA
>Ga0222626_1001109_pt1 | contig 12680 bp, 13 predicted proteins | sample AntAcemetageno91_FD_179862 | JGI IMG/M metagenome (GOLD analysis project Ga0222626, IMG submission 179862) | Saline water microbial communities from Ace Lake, Antarctica - #91 | ecosystem: Environmental > Aquatic > Non-marine Saline and Alkaline > Saline | place: Antarctica: Ace Lake | collected...
ATAGACGGTCATAGCTGCTCCCCTTGCTGGCGCTGTCCCGCCACTGGGCCAGACAGACCACGGCATTGGACCGGCCCGTTCGGGGCAGCACGAGATGGGAGAGGGAATCGGACACGCTTCCTTTCAGGTGATGGGCAAAATCCGTGACTAACAGGCGGATGAGGAAGTTCTTAAGACCCGGGTTCTCCTCGCTGTACCCGAAGAGCGATTTGGCCATTCGCCAGAACGGCCCGTCTAAGTCAAACTTTTCCACCTCCAGCCAGGTATCCGGCGGGTCATCCAGATCCGCGTCGCCATTTTCCCGGAGCGTGAACCCATGAAAAAGGGTACACACCATATTGAACCATTCGGATTGGTCTGCCTTTAAGACGACGGCGATCATTTTGCGGTCCAGATCCAGGTCGGTGTCGTTGGGGTCCACAATCTCTTTGAGCTTCTGGAGCCGCTGTTTACTGTCAAAAAACTTGCGGCGGGCGGCAATATGGTCCCGGAGGTGCTGGTTGGTCAACCCCAACTGGTCGAGGATAATGGATGCCCGATCAGCCCTAAAGCTGCGGCTGTAAAGCCGGATGTCCAGAAGCCAGTCGGCCTCGTAGTCAGGTTCTTCGGTAGGAGAATAGAGAAGATACCGCCCCTCGGGATCATCCCGTTCCATGCGCATCTTGACCTCTAAGGCGCCTACCTGTTCCAGCCGGAGAATGCTCACGCCTTCGGGGAGATTCAGCAGTGACAGGGTGATGGCGAACTCCTGATCCGGGTCGTTCCAGAAGACGATGCGGTGGCCTTCTTTGTCAAACAGGTGGGTCAGGGCGTTTTCAATCTGGGAATTGTCCATTTCTTTAACCACGAATAGCATGACTGCAAAAGCAGGTTAACCACGAATAGCACGAATTACACGAATGAACAAAAGTTTGACCACGGATGACACCCCGGTTGAACACCCTGGAAGGGAACCCGGTTCAACCGGGGTGTCATCCTTGTTTCATTCTGGGATCGAAGATATCAAGGGACGGACGTGCTCTAAAAATTGAGCACACTGGGCCAGCTGGGTCTCCACATAAGTCGGTTCGAAAGAAATAAAAACCACATAGTCCCCCTCCTGACGATCCTCAAAAAGCTGATCATAAAGCCGGCCCCATTTCTGATCAAGGAGGCCAGTCTTTATGAACTGTTTATGGAAGGCCGCACGAACCCCGGAATGTTTTTTGAAGGAAAGCTCGTGGGCCATCAGTAAAGCCGATACCGCATAAAAGGCCGCATAATAGAGCCGGTTCATGGCGAAGGATAGAGATCCTGCTTCGAATTCACGCCGGGCAGAAGCCATGCTCTCTTCTGCCTTTTCAAACCAGTAACGAACGACCACTGAGCGTTTCTCTTCGGTAATCATAATCGAATGCCATCCCTCATAATTTCATTTCTCAATGGGAGCACGGATATGATTCCTGTGTCCCAGGATTCCTGATCTACCACTAAGGTACTGAAATTTGTTCCAAATTGCAGGTTGACGTCAAAAACAATGTCCGTGATTTCATGACGTTTAAATCTGGTAATCGGTTCTGAGACGACGATCATAAGATCCACGTCTGATTCATCATCCGCCTCCCCTCTCGCAGCAGAACCATACAACACAAAATCCATCACCGGGAAGCCAGCCATCACCTTTGCCTTAATTTGGCGTAATGCTTCAGATTGTATTAGAGAAATCGGTATTTCATTCATTTTAGGACTCCTTTTAACCACGAATAGCACGAATTACACGAATGCGAAAATAAGAACCACATTACCATAATTCCATTTCCCCTTTTAGTTTTTCAACAGAAATGCTGTCTCCCTGTTGGATAGCCGCTCTGCCCTTTCTCACTTTATCAACGACATATAGCCGATACATGATATCATCAATGCTTGCAGAATCAGGCAGTTTGGAAATCACATTTATCGCCTCTTCCCTTAATGTTTCCATTTTATCATTCTCCTCTCTAAAATTTTCTTATTCGTATCATTCGTGTAATTCGTGGTTGCTGTTTTTTTTCTTACAATCCGTGGAATCTGCGTAATCTGTGGATCATTTTTTCTTTTTCCCGGTGACCGCCTTTACCTCCGCCAGCAGATCACCGAATTTGCCATAGTTTACCTTAACCCCGTCATCCAGATCAAGGCTGATCCGCTGATCGGCATAGTGGCGCAGCTTTTCATCAAAGGTTTGGAGTTCCACCTGCTGTTTGACAAGCTTGTCCCGTTCCCTTTCAAGTTTCTTTCGGTGGGCAGTAGAGGTGGCGGCGTTGATGTCCCCTGATAATTGCTCGATCCGGGCAGAGATCTTCCCCTGCAAGGGGATCACGTATTCTGTCCGCATGCGGGATAACGTCCCTTCATTGTACCGGTGGAGATAGACCAGGCACTGAAAGGCCCTGAGATTGCCGCTTGAGAAGAGCCAGTAGATGGGCCGCTTTTTGTACATCTTCATGTGGTGCTTGAAAAAGCCGGTGGAGATGTAACGGCGGATGGTTTCGCGGGGGGATTCGCTCCGTTTGGGGCCAAGGCTTTCGGCAGCGAATTTGAGGTTCTCTTCTAAGTGTTCTTTGGGCCAGGCCACAGAGATGAATTCATTGAAGCGGTTAGCAGCGTCGTCAGGGAACCAGTCGGTGTCGGTGATGGGGATGATGCCGTCCTGGTCAGGAGAAAAGGTTGACCACGAATCACACGAATGATTTTTGTTTTGGGGAGGGGTTGGTTTGTTGTGTTTCTCGTGGTAGATTTCCCGGAACTGGTCGTTTCCGCTGTGGGCGTAGATGAGACCGGGCTGGTCGAGGCTGTATCGTCCCATCATGCAGCCGATGGTGTAGGAGATGAGTTCCTTGATGGTGTCGGTCAGGAGCAGCTCTTCCAGCTCTTCGTCGCTTTTGTCGCCGCCGTAGCGGTAGTGGGGGTTGCAGGTGAGGGTGATTTCGGAAATGGGCACATCTGGCGTGAGTTCATCCTGCAGGCCGTAGGCCTCGATAAAGATGCGGTTGTTTTCTTCCTCCAACCGCTTCATTTCCAGCGGCATCCCCCGCCAGTGGGACCTTAGTCTTGCGTACGCTTCGCCGAGAGTAGCGTGTATTGGATGGTGTCTAGTGGTTAGTTTTTCTTTCGGTCCACTACCCACCGCCCACCGCCCACTGAGGAGCGGCAGCTCCGTAAAGTCCCAAGAATTTTCGTAGGAGTCCCAATCAGATTTCCCCAGATAGACTAACTTATCAAAGTTAACCGGATTAGATTCTAAGTAAGGCAATTCTTGAATTGTTCCAAAGCGAAAATCTAGCGTAGGAGCAACCAACTTAAGCAATTCCCGACAAACTTTTGAATTAAGATAAATGGTAACTGCCTCAAGTTTTTTATCTGAGAATAGCATCGTTCCTTTACTATCAAAGGAAAAACCAACGCCTGAATATCGGACGGAAAACAATCCACTACTAAGAGCAGAAAATGTGGATCCCCTTCTAAAATGAAACGAAGAATTGCGGAATGAAGAACCAGGGTACTTTTTGATTCTGTCGCCGTTGATTCTCCAATCGACAACATAAAAATTATTTCCATACCACCTTCTAAAGGAACCGCCTTTATTGTAAGGAGCCCAAATTATGTTCAAATTTGATGCAGACACACCAATAGCAATCTTTGAGAATTCTATTTCTGACCAAATTCTCAAAAATAAGTGGTTATTTGCTGTTGTAAGCCCCTCTTTGAAAACTGCAAACTTTTTTAAAGCATCGTATTTAAATAGGGATTTCTGATTTTCACTCACCCAATACGCAATCGGGCTGCTGGGGATTTTCTTGAAATCGGTGGCGGAGGCGCGGTAGAACCATCCACAATTGAGGTTTCTGATGGCTTCCAGAGTTCTTGGTGCTTGGTTTTGGTGACCTTTGAATTCAGATAACTTGATGAAGCTACCTTTATACCCCCTTATTTGAGAATTGTAGAAAACAAAGGTGCAGACTGGAATACATGCGGGTTGGAAAGCATTATATTCAAGCTGATCTAACGTTGTAATAGTTGCATCGTCAATTAGTTGTTTCCTAAGCTTTTCGTAACTTAAAAGGAACATCCAGACGTACGGCGTAATAAGCCCAACATATCCTGTAGCCTGACCGAATTGTTTGGCCCGTTCAATAAACATTGCAAATAAATCCGACTTGCTGTCAGGATAGCTTAATTTTGCAAATTCCTTAAGATCAGGATTCATTCCCTTGCTGCCCATATAAGGCGGATTGGTAACCACGCAATCATACTTTCGTAGCAAAAGGGCTGCCTGCTCACTAATAGACCGCAACGCCTCTGCCGCCGCTTTTTCGAACATATCCCCGTGCGCTAGCACATGCTCGACTAGCGCGAAAATATGAGGCAATCTATCCGCCAATTTCTCGGGCACACGAATCAGCGAGCCGAAAGTCTTGCCATGCTCAAACAGTTTTAACAGATTACGCATGTCATGAATGGACACAGATACCGCATATTCATTCTTATCCGTCTTATCTGTGTAATCCGTAGTGAACACTTGCAACACATCGTCCGACAAGCCCGGGTTGTTCTCGATGGCCAGGACGTGAGGCCGGGTGCCGTTTTCAAAGATCCTGCGATCATCAGCCCGTGCCTTCATCATCAATGTAAAGGCCGCAAGCTGGGCAGCCCGATCGTCGATCTCTAGGCCGTAGAGGTTTTTCTCCAGAATCAACTTGGGAATATCCTTCGCCCTATAACCTCTTTCCTGGTAAATCGCCTTCAGCAGATCATACGCTTCAACCAATATATGCCCTGATCCACATGCAGGATCGAGCAGGGTCAATTCCTCGGGATTAAGACTTTCCGGCATGATGGACTTGAGTAGTTCCTCCGCTTCGGGCGTTTGGTCGGCAGGCTCGATGTAATACTCCATCTGTCGTTTGAGGGGAGAATTGGGGTAGGTAGCCACCCACTGTCGCCCGAGAGTATTCTGAACCATATACTTGACGATCCAGTTGGGTGTGAAAAGCTGCGTGGCGGCCGGGATGTCCTCGCTTTTGACCACCTTCCCGATGACCTGATCCTTTTTCTCTGAGATGTAAAACTGATACAGCCAGCCGATAATTTCGACCTCTTCCCACTCCTCCTCGGGAATCTCGCTGACCATCTTGCGAATCAATGAGTCAGAATGTAGCAGATTTTCGGGCAGAAGCAGCTCCGTCGCATCTCCAATCCGCTCGAACAGAAACGGCATGGCCTTGTGCAGGGCATTACACTGGGCAATAAGAAGCATCCGGTAAAGCTCCTCATCCCTGTTCCCCGCTAACTTCAATTCAACTACCTTCTCCTGATCCAACCCCGGCAAATCCACATGTTCGGCATACACAAGGATCTCAGGAAACCCCGAAACAGTTCCCCCCTTATTCGTGTCATTCGTGCTATTCGCCCGCCCCGTTGAACCGGGTCCCCTTCCAGCCTGCCCTGTAGCTCCGGAAGATGGTACATGGGGGTATTCAACCGGGGTGGCAGAAAGAACCCTGTACCCATGCTCCAGATACCCATGAACCTCCATATACCGTATCGCCACAAACCGATTGAACCACGTATAGGCCATGGCCTCCATGACCTGCCCAAAGCCCTCCCGTCTGATCCGCTCCTCCAACCGCTTCCGCTTTTTTGCCACATCTATCGGAAACGGTTTTCCCCCAATAATGGCCACATCCCCTCGTTCTGTGATCGGCTCAATCTTGTCTTTCGTCAATCCATAAAAGGCAGCCCGATCCGTAACTGCTTTGATGAAATCACGGCGGGCCTTGGGGGCGTATGCTTTAAGCTTATTTCGATTCATTTTTCTTAACCACGAATAACGCAAATAACACGAATGATTTTAGTTTATGATTCGCTCGTACCGGGATGTTGGGTAATGGCTTCAAAACGCTCCTCAAGGTAATCCTTCACCTCGCGTCTTAGTGTAATACGGTCTCTGATCCACGGATAGAGCTCCGGGTGTAGGAAATGGGAAGGATTCGCACTTGTGACCGTGAATTGCCATTTTATTTTATTTTTCTTGTAGCTACCATAATAGAAATTCTTGTAAACCAATTGGGCTCTTTGTTTTGCAAATTTCTTAGTATCGAGCACTTTCTCAAGGTGCCCTTTGTGAAATAACCTGAATTTGTTTGCGTTTTTTCGGCAGTCTTCGCTTTGTAGCCTTCTGATATATTAATTGTATCTGGCATCTCTGTGTTTTTCGCCTGCTTTCTTTAGCCATTGAAAATCTTCGCAATAGCGTCGAAGCTTCCAAACAACATGGTCAAGTTGAAAAAGTTCTTGCCCGTGTGTTCCACGTGGGTATGTGAAATACCTGTCACGACCCAAGACTGTTAAGTTATCAAGAAAATCATTGATCTCTGGCTCGAAATCCCAGTGGATTTCTGGGATTCCTTCAACACGCCTAAAACCCTTAACAAGGTCGTGCCCTAAGTCCCGCGTATCCCCGTCATAGAGCAGAATAATAGTTTTGAGATATTTTTCAACCGCTTGTAGTGCTGACCACAAGAATTGATCAACCAATCCGAGTCTATAGGTGGTCCTGGCCGCTATGTAATCGCAATCGGCCACATCCCGGAATGATCTGTAGATGTAAGAATTTCTTTTTGTTCGTAGAGGTTCTTCCACAATTTACCTCCTGATAACGGCCTCGCATAACCGGTAGCCAAAAGCGGTGTGGCTATAGCGTAGCGAAAACCGCGCCGCTTTTGATTGTCCGGGTTAATGAGTTTTTAGGCTGCCCTTCTCGCATCAGTCTACATCCATGGCAGATGGGTTTTCTGGTATTCAGCATACTCTTTGAGGAACGCCTCGCACCAATGTGCTACATTTTCCGTTGCTGCTTCTACATCGCCAGTGGCATAGGTAAATTTGCGCCAATGCTTATGTTTTGCATAAGCATCCTCGAACATCCATGTTGCGCCACGTTCGTTCTCTTGCAGCACGCCGGTTACGCATTCAGCAAGCTTCGTAACATGTGGGATTTCGTAAAGATGGCCTGAAGGTTCAGAATTTTCAATAATAACGAACTTGGATGACAATGCGTAACGAAGAACTTTTTGAATTACGCCTTCGCCAAGACGATCGGGCATTTCTTTGATAATGTACGGATAATACCCAAGGGACTCCAGCTTTCCGGCGATGCGCTTCAATGTATCCAAGGCCGAACCTGTGTCTTTTCCAAGAACGAGTACCGAGTCTGAATTTTCGAGGATTGCGTCAGCTCGTGACCAGACCAGATTAAAAGCAGCCCTGATAGACTCGATGATTATGTCTGGAGATGAATTTGTCAGTAGATGAAGTTTCCATCGAATGAAAATATGGATATCATCATCCGACTCAATCGTTGGGTCACTGAGAGGGTGCCCTTCTTCTTTCAGTCGTGTGACAGCACGCGCCATTGCACTTGAAAAGGCACCTGCGGAAAACTTGTGCCACCAGAATTTTGAGTAGATATGTTCGGTAATTTCGCAGTGAAGCTCTGCTCCAGATGAGGTAATCATAACCTCAGGGAAGTCATTGTCCATCAGCCAGAGACAGACATCCGTCGGCATCGTGGAGAAGTCCAGATGTTGGATTTCTGACAGCGAGCATGGTTCATCTTCGCCATTCTCGTCGCGTAAGGATTTCCAGAAGTCATCACTCATTCTTTATTCTCAAGTATTCGACAATCTAACCCAGGGACCAGCGGCGCGGTTTTTTGCGTCCGCTGAGGCGACATGATACTATTTTTCAATATTTTTGATTGTAATAGGAGCTATTTATTTGTTGGCTTTTCGCCCTTTTTTGCTCCTGATTGCTTTTTTCTTAACCGGTTCCCCAGACAGAACTATAATTTCGGTATTCTGAACATTACACTCCTTGAGCAGCTGTTTCCACTCACTCTCAGGTTTTATGCGTCTCGTCTCATAGATTACGTAAATAAATGTCTCCCACTCCCTTGAAATATAACCTCTCGTGTCCGCAAGCACTTCCTCAGCAGCAGTCTTTGCTTGTAATTTGTTTGATATAAATTTGTATTCAATTAAGGTTCGAATAGACGGTAGTCCGGTATCCGGCTCGAAATTCTTTATTGGTTTGGTAAGTTGGGGCTTATGTTTCAGATTTGGGAAAACACACCTCAAAACACCTTCGATGCGTTTGTGAACTTCTGTTTCATTTGAAGGCGGAGAATCGAACATATCTGGGTCTGTGATAGAATATTGAACTGCTTTCAAAATTGACAGGATATCTTTAGAGATGACACCTTTGTGTAAATCAGCGTTGAAACTCACTGCAACAGCATCTATATAATTCTGTAGATATTCTCCCCAGACCAAATATGGATCTTCAATACCCATTGCGCTCTTTAGGAGGCCGTCTTTTTTCGCTTGGATGTAGAGCTGATTTACCTCTTTATAAGTTTCATTCAGTGAGTGTACTTCAAGAAAGACCAGCGTGCTTACAAAAGCCTTTTGCATGTAATGCTCAGAAATCAATTCCGGCTCATTAGAAACATCGCGTGAGACATATACTGATTCCATGAAATAATTATATGCATCTGTGAGGTATGAATTAATTATCTTAATTGAGTCAGCAGTATTTTTTGGAGCTGTTTCAACCATTTCGTAACCTCATGATAGTTAATATTATATTAGCTGTCAGTTTTCGAGGTAGGTTGCGATATTGTAATTTAAAAAGCGACAAAAAAGAACAAGAAGCCCGCATGAATGACCCCACCACGGAGCATCATAATCAAGCAGGACACATGGCATTTGCGATATTCGGGATTTCATCATAAGCCCTGCCTTTGAGCAGACGACCGGTCTTCTTCTTGTTCATACCACCCCATTGTTTAAAAAAGAATGACACGTTTGCCTTACTGCATTGTTGCTGAATATCAAGAACCCATTCTTCATCCATCGGACGGGCTGAAGGGCCGCTTTCGCCACCGACAATGACCCAGTCGATATTGGACAAGTCCATGTTAGGCAATGGCCCCAAAAGCGGTTCCAAAGACAGGAACCGCACTGCCGCAGGGATTTTTCGAAGATAGTCGATACGCTTTATGTAGGATCTCTTTTCGGCGGTGACACCCATCCAGACGTTTTCCGGCCACTTCAATAAATCTGCAAATTCAGCAAGACGTTCAGCCCGTTTGGTCAAAACCTGAAATCTGTGCCAATGCGCCCGCTCCATAACCTCGAACACTTGACGTATAAAGGTTAGCGGAATATCGTCATGAAAGAGATCGCTCATTGAATTAACAAAAATAGTCTGCGGCTTTTTCCATGTGAGGGGCAGATTAAGAGCATGTGGATGCAGGGTGACTTCAAAGCCGTTAACGTAATTCTTTTGCCCCATCGCTTTTAACCGTCGGGCCATACGCTCGGCATAGCAATGAGCACACCCTTCGCTGATTTTTGTGCAGCCTGTAACAGGATTCCATGTTGATTCTGTCCATTCAATCGATGATTTTATGCCCATTTTTTAACCCGTCACTGGGGTTTCCCTTTCCTTGACTTGTTTAAGTCTTGCCTTCCAATACCTCGGCCGTCTCTTTTGGTGGGCGACAGCTACGATCAGGATCAAATCCGGCTCGATAGCATAGAAGATGTTATATGGAAAGTTGTTCAGTATCTTGCTCCGAATCCCGCTACCGACGGCTACGGCTGCATAAGGGTTCTCGATAATCCACCTGACAGCCCTTCGCACTTCCGCGACGAAAGCAACACCAACTCCAGGTGCCTTTGTTTCGTAATACCTTGTCGCCTCTCGGAACTCTTCCTCAGCCTCCAGTAAAAATTCTGAGTTCATGATATCTCATCCATAGCCCGGCGAAATACTTCATCCGCAGGTACGCCTCTTACTCCGCCCTTGCGGAACTCTTTCAAGCGGCGTTCAGCCTCTTCGAGCCAGAGCCTCTCCACCTCAGACTCCGATGGTTCATCTAAGCTGAGCAAAAGGCTCCCAGCCAGCTGTGCACGTTCCTCCACTCTTAATTGAAGAGCAGCGGTGCTTATCTCATCGAATTTCGTTTCCATGTTTTGTTCCTCCACCTTACCATCTCCTTGTTATTAACCACCAATAGCACCCCGGTTGAACACCCCCATGTACCATCTTCCGGAGCTACAGGGCAGGCTGGAAGGGAACCCAGTTCAACGGGGCAGGCGAATATCACGAATGATTTTAGTTTATGTTTGGTTTCCTCTTAAGTTTGGCGTACCGATCAGGATCAGTTGGACAAAAGGCCAGCAGGAACATTTCTGATTAGCATAAAATTGCGCCGGCTTTTTGTGTCACTTGGGTTCTGTTATTATGCCTTCTTCTTCTTTCTCTTCTTTTTCCGCGTCACTTTTTTTGGGCCCCTTTTATCGACTGTTTCACGAAACATAGCATAGTGCTGCTTTACTCTCTCGATATAAGCGCTATCCTGGAGTAGCACGCGTTGGAACAATTTTAGCAGAGCCGGGGACAGATCTGACTGCGGACTTGCAAGATTCAGCACTGGTCCCATTAGGTCATTGATCATATTCGGATCATTACTCCCCATCCACTTACGATAAAATGTTTTGTCCTCCCACCCCCATGCAATAACCGCTTTAATATCGTTTTGAAGAGATGACACTACAGATAAAAATACACGCCGACAGTCACAACCAGATTCATCACAGAACATCTCAAGAAAAGAATAATGTGCTGGGGGCAGATTGAAACTGGAAGGATCAATCACGGTTACTGTCCTGGTCTCACTCTCAGCGACTTCCGGAAAACGAGTATGGAATAGTGAATATGGCATTCCTAATCTACCTTGCATAACCCAATATTGCCATTGAGCTACCTTTCTATTTCCTCTCTTTGACCACGGATAACACGGATTTCCCTGATAAAAAAGCTTCTTATCTGTGCCATCTGTGTAATCTGTGGTTCCCATCTTTTAGTTTATGATTCGCTTCCATTTATTCATATTATTGCATACAGCATTTCTTATACTTTTTACCGCTGCCACAAGGACATGGCTCATTTCTGCCGACCTTAGGTTTCTCAAGTTTTACAGTCATATTACTGGAATTGCCCATACGGGGCTGAGATGCAAAGGCTTGTGGGTTTAGTAGATACTCAACCTCACATAAGTCCTCAGGTTCATCAGGTTCAAATCCCCCAACAAATATCCATCCGTTTTTATCACAGAGGGATGCAATTTCCTGTAACCTTGCTTCATTTTGAACTCGGAACCTTACCGGTCTATTTTTGGTGCCTAATTTTGCCATTGAGCTACCTTTCCATCTCCTCTTTTTGACCACGGATGACGCGGATTTCCCGGATAAAAAAGCTTCTCCAGTCCCTTTCCAGCTTATCAGACCTTCTCCTTGATTTGAGATTTTGCGTATTTTGCCAATTTGCGCCATGTGGTCTTATACGATTGAACCATATAGTGTGAATTCCAGACCTTTCTCTTGAACTCATTGACGTAATCAGGTTCACCCGTCAAAATTTCCGGTGTAAATTCATTGTAATTGCCATAATCCGCAACAAATTTGCCTATGAGTTGGCAATTACTTTCGTGCTTGCGTTGTGTCGACTCTGACAATTTTTGGCTCTTGAGATATTCGAAAAATCCAAACATGAAATGAGCCATCCTACAAGCGAACTCGTGTGACTTTTTGTTCCAATGCCAGTCCTCGATGAAATATTCCAAATCTTCTTCAAATCCTTTATCTGGTTTCATCCTCTATTCTTTCCTATGGATTCAATTCTCTTTGAACTTCCCAACACAAATGCAATGTTCTATTCGTGCTATTCGTGTGATTCGTGGTTCTAATGTGTTATCCGAGATTTGAGGGACGTCCATCAACAAGTAAGTAACTCATACAAATATTTGATATTAAGCGGTTTTTTGCAACTTCGTTGACTGTGTTGAATTATTCCCGCATCCTGATCTTATATCGGTCAGTGTACGTTTTTTTCAGGCAATCGTAATATGCCATGGCCTCGTTCACGCCGACAATTTCATCACTTCTTTTAACCACGAATCACACGAATATCACGAATAAAAAAGCCTTTTATCTGTGCCATCTGTGTAGTCAGTGGTTACATTGGCACACTTTCCGTCACTTATTTCTTCATGTCTGTTATCGGATGCAGCAGCATTATCAACTCTGTTCCCTCAATTTTTTCACAAGCCGGTAAACCGTTGAACCATTTGTCCTTGGCCAATCCTTGCAGGCCGGCGTATCTTTCGCCTCTGCGCGGTGAATCGCATCGGGTATGCCGGGTTCAATTTTTTGGATTTCCAGGTAAGCTTTTTTGAAGTTCGGAAGGTGTCGCGTCAATCTCCGAGTGCAATCCCTCGAACCGGATACGCCGCTTCCATCCTCAAAATGGAGCAGTAGCCAATACTCAAACTGCGGATTGCTGACCGCCAGGTTAAAGGCGTATGCCCGGCACCCAAGGAATACCCCCGTTAATTGCTCATCAGTCCATTGGTCCCGATCCATCACCAGCCAGACCTCATCCTTTTTGCGAAGCCCTTTTTCTTTTGCGAATTCTTCAGCTCGTTTTAGGACCTGGGGAGGGGAAGTGTCATGTTTCTTTGCGGGAAGCAGCTTGACATGAATCGTTGCTTGAAGGCTATTGAACATGTCAAAATAGATTGGCTCTGTTCGCGC